>Ga0123335_1004873_pt1 | contig 16852 bp, 13 predicted proteins | sample BiotimSIPDNA_2_FD_89707 | JGI IMG/M metagenome (GOLD analysis project Ga0123335, IMG submission 89707) | Anaerobic biogas reactor microbial communites from Washington, USA - Biogas_R2 time_0 SIP DNA | ecosystem: Engineered > Bioreactor > Anaerobic > Unclassified | place: Washington, USA...
AATCCGCCTTTTCCGGTATTAATATATAATGGTGATACCAAATGGAATGCACCGACAAGTTTAAGGGAGCTGTTTTATAAATCTTCGGTTCCAAAGAAATATATTCCTGATTTCAGTTATTTCAAGATAGCAATTAACGAGATACCGAAGAGGGAACTTGTAAAAATACGTAATGCGGTATCAGCAATATTTTATGTGGAAAACAGTACACCGGAAGATATAAAAGCAAATCGCAAAGAGCTTGTATCACTGTTGTCATCCGTAATAAAAGATGAAGGGGCACGAATAGTAGATGCGATATTTGAGAGAATGCGAAAAACACAGAAAATAGATAAAAAAGTGTCAGTAATAAAATCCGTTGAAGATTTAGTGGAGGTAACGGGTATGTGGGAAACAGCAGTAAAAAGACATGAAAAACAGATATTGGAAAAAGGTATCGAAAGAGGTATCGAGAAAGGCATCGAGAAGGGTATCGAAAGGGGTTTGGAGAAAGGTATTGAAAAAGGTATTGAGAAAAACAAAAAAGAAAATGCCCTTAAGCTCATTGAAAAAGGAATGGATAACAGTTTTATCCATGAAATCACTGGTTTGAGCTTGAAAGAAATACGTGAATTACGAAAAGAAAAGAAAAAGATTTAGCTTTTAAAAAATTTTGTTTGAAATACTTGCCAAACAGGCAAGGTTTATATATGCGTACAATAAAAGATAAAAAAATAATCCAGCAGAATTTTGAAGATCTGCTTCGTGATGAATCTGGCTATGAATCAGGTGTCCCTAAAGAGATCTATTTTCCTGAATCAAAAGATCAACTAAGGGAAATCATTAAATATGCTGCCCAAAATCGGGAAAAAATCACATTCATCGGAGCACAAAGCGGAACTACCGGTGGTGCAGTTCCTGTGGAGAACTGTATTGCAATCTGCTTTTCATCAATGAATAAAATACACAAAATAGAATGGAAAAATAATTCCAGCCCAATTCTTTATTGCGACCCGGGTATAACTCTTGATGAAATTGCAGCATTTCTGAGAGCTCCAAAAGATTGGCCATATTTTGTTGAAGGCAGCGAATATCTGGTTGATAACAGTTATTTTTATCCCCCGGATCCAACTGAAAAAACAGCTCAACTTGGTGGAACAATTGCAACCAACGCATCAGGTGCACGTACATTCAGATTCGGACCCACACGTACTCATGTACAGTACCTTTCATTGATAACAGCCAGTGCACAAACAGTTTCAATAAAAAGGGGTTGTATCTTTGAACAGAAAAATGGTTTTGACATACATACAGATCAGGGTACGCTTATCAGTATCCCACCCCTTACATACTCAAGTCCAGACACCAAGAACGCGTCGGGATACTATTCGAAACCACAACACTCAAACAAACCAAACGATCTAATTGATCTTTTTATAGGCAGTGAAGGGACACTGGCATGTATTTCTGAAATCGGAATCCGCCTGCATCAAAAGATGGAGTTTCTTTCAGGTCTGAGTTTTTTTGATACCCGGGAAGGTGCATTTGACTTTGCGGATTTTCTTAAAACCGATCCCAACTGCGCTTCAATTGAATTTTTTGATCAAAGTACTCTTGATCTGATCAATGCAAACCGCACAGATTCCGACAATTCCATTCCTTTATTTCCAGGTCATAGAACGTGTGCAATCTTGTGGGAATACATGGAAAACGAGTCAAAACCATTTGAATCGGTTTTTGAAATATGGGAAAACAAACTATTAACAAATGGTAGTTCGTTTGATGATACCTGGAGCGGCTTTGACCTTTCAGAACAGCAGCAGCTCAAAAACTTCCGTCATATAGTTCCCGAAACAATTAACAGGCTTATAGCTGCTGCAAAAAGAAACTGTAAATCGATACGAAAAATCGGTACAGATTCGGCACTTTCAGACAAAAGTTTCCGGGCTGTTTATAACGAAAGTCTAAAAATCATTGAAACAGGCAATGTCACCTTTGCTTCATTCGGCCATCTTGGCAACAATCATCTCCATATAAATCTTATTCCCAAAAATGAAAAAGAGCTGTCGGATTCTTTACGGATTTATGACAGTCTGATGCAACTTGCCGTAGATAACGGAGGAACTGTTTCGGCAGAACATGGAATAGGAAAAATTAAAAAAAACCAGCTTTTACGCATGTACGGACCAGATGCGATTGATCAGATGCGCAGAGTTAAAGATTCACTTGATCCAGACTGGATTTTTAACCCGGAAAACATGTTTTAATCTTACTTCATGGAATCAGCTTTTAAGGTATCCTCTTTGCTTCCTTCATTAATATTAATAAAATGAAAGGAAATACTTGAATAATGATTCCAGCAATAAGGTTCTGGCAAAACAGGTTGATTTAATATTTAAACTGTTGCCAATTGGATTTGCTGCTACAATAATCAACAGTTTCATTGTATACGTTTTTCTGAGGACACTTGTACCAGGAATAGTATTATTATGCTGGCTGACAGTTCAGGTGTTTTTCGCAGTTCTGAGGATTGCATTATATGCACTGTTTGTAATAGACACCTTAAAATTCAAGCATGTTAAAAGCCGCGAAAGATTATTTACGGCTTTTTTGTTTACATCAGGGCTTATCTGGGGAGCTTCGGCCTTTTTCGGATTTTTTCATGATTCCATTCCGCACCAGATGATAATCGCTCTGGTATTGGGTGGAATGGGCGCCGGTTCTGCTGCAATCTATTCTGCTTTGAGAAAAACATACTATAGTTTTATAATACCAGTATTACTTCCTCAAATTGTAGTTTTTTGTGTATTGGGAACATCATTAAACCTTGCCATGGCAGGAATGTTCTTACTGTTTGGAGTACTCATTAGCTTTACAGCAGAAACCAATCACAAAATCATAAGTTCCAATTATCGATTATATTTAAACAATGAAAACCTTATCACTCATCTAAAGAACCTTAACACCAAAGCGCAAACCGAAATAAACAGACGTATACAAGTGGAAAATGAATTACGAAGATCACAAGCTACACTGGAACAAAAAGTAAACGAAAGAACAACAGCATTGTCAGAAATTAATGACAATTTAAAAACTCAAATTAAAAAACGTGTGTACATTGAAAATGCATTAAAAGAGAGTGAAATCTATTATCGTTCCATAGTTGAAACCGCACAGGAAGGAATCTGGGTAATTGATGAGAATCACAGGATCAGCTATGCAAACAACAGAATTGCACAGATGCTTGGATATGATCAGGAAGAATTAATAGGAAAAGACATTTGCGACTTTCTTGACAGTTCCGAAAAGATGTTTCATGGTACAGACCGGAGAGTAAGAGGTATACGTCAGAAAAATCTAAGGGGAATAAATGGTGTGATAATACCAGTAATTGAAGCTGAAAATTTATTGTCCGATCGTGGTAAAATGCACAAAATCAGACTGGGAATGATTACAGATATTACAGAACGCAAAAAATGGGAATTAGAGATTATTGATCTCAATAACCGGCTGAACGAAACAAACAGTGAACTGACTGAATTCAGCCACTCCGTATCTCACGATATCCGCTCTCCCCTTCATGTGATTGAATCATTTTGCGGATTGCTTGAACAAGAATACAAAGAAAAACTGGATGAAAATGCAATTAATTATCTTTCAGTAATAAAAAACTCCTCAGTTCGTATAAAAAACATTATCAATGATTTGTTGACTCTTTCCAGAATATCAAAAACCGAACTTAAAAAAGAGATTATCAATCTAAGCGCAATTGCAGAAGATATTCTGAATTCACTTCAGAACCGTTCCCCTTTTCGTTCTGTCAGTATTGAAATCAATAAGAATCTCTCTGCAAGCTGCGACCCGGGATTGATCAGAATTGCTCTGGAAAACCTTCTGAATAATGCATGGAAGTTTACCGGTAATAATCCCGAAACAGAAATATCCTTTGATTCATTTTTAAGTGATCACAATCAGGTATTCTATATAAAAGATAACGATGCCGGTTTTGACATGAAATATAAAGAAAAGCTGTTCAAGCCTTTTCAGCGGCTTCACTCCACATCACAATTTAAGGGTACAGGCGTAGGTCTGGCCACAGTATACAGGATCATCAAAAAACATGATGGAGAAATCTGGGCAGAATCGCAACCTGGAAAAGGATCTACTTTTTATTTTACATTATAAACCTTGCAACATTTCTCACCATTCACCATTCACCATTCACCATTCACCATTCACCATTCACCATTCACCATTCACCATTCACCATTCACCATTCATCATTCATCATTCATCATTCATCATTATATTTACTATTCATGAACTGCGTTTCCACACAGGCTTCAACTACCCTTTTAATGTGTTTGAATTCATCAAGTTGATCCAGAACACTGGAAAGCCTTTGTAAAGCAATTGGTATGTATTCCCTGTACCATTGCCTGCCTTTATGCAAACAAAGATTTCCATAAGCCCCCAAAGCCTGCATCAATCGCTGTGATGCGCATACGAGGAAATCTCGTTTGTCGTTATTTGCATTTCCAGATTGCTCACTGTACCAGCAAAAAAGTTCATCAACAACAAAATTATCAAGCAATTCAACATAAGGATCAAAAAGAAGCGATGCAATATCGTAATGAGCCGGACCCAAACGTGCTCCCTGAAAATCAACAAACCTTATTTCATTTTCCTGAATAATTATATTTTCCGACTGAAAATCACGGTGGATAAAGACTGTTGGCAGGGATGATGCCAGCCGTGAAAGAAGCCTGCGTTCCTGTTCCCATCCCTGATCCAGCAAGTGTTCACATCCGAAATAATCCTGAACACAGTAACGGGCAAAATAAGCAGTTTCCCATAAAAAAATCTCCTGATCCATACAGTTGTAAACCACTGAAGCACATGGTGAAAAGTCCAGATTATGCCATTGATTCAACGCATCTAATACATTCTTGTAAAGAGGGACAATTTGCCGCGAATCAGACATGTTTTCTTTACAATATTTTTTTAGTGTCAGGTTGCCAAGATCTTCCTCAAGAATCAACCCATGCCCCGGATCGCAACCATATATTTGGGGTAAAAAGGAAACCTGATTCATTAATTTTGCGGCAATGGTTAAAAAACGGTCCCAGTCCGGATCCCTGCTGTCCCATACAATCAAGATACAGGATCGCGATTCTTGACTTACACGTATGAAATACCTTTGTGAAGCAGCTTTTCCGGCCAGTTCAACAGTCCATTCTTCCAATGAAAAATCGTCAACCAGACTTTTGATAAAATCAATCTGTGCCGGAGTTAGGAAACAATCATTTGTCGTCAAACGGAATAACTCCCCATGGTGTTACAAGCGAACGTATTATCTGCCTGTTTTCCTGTATTATACTGTTTTTAAACACTACACTCTCTTTAATACTACATCCTGAAGGCAGGAATTGCTCTTCAACCCATGAATAAATACCACAAGAATTGATTACATTACTATCCGCATTTTCAGGAATACAGATTTTCTTTTCCTTATCGATTATCATCCCTTCCGATTCGCATATTTTTAGCAGACCATCAATAACATCAAAATGGATATCCGCAAGAGACTTCAAGGTACCGACATCTTTCCAGTAACCTTTTTCCGATAAGCTGACTGTTACTTCTGCACCGGATTCAACAGCCCTTTTCCAGACCGGTACGACAGAGAAATCGGATGGAGTCAAAAAGTTTAGAAACTCCTTTCTGTATAAAGCCATCCCGATAAAATCTGCTTCAGCCAGATCTGCTTTTCTGTTATCCCGGTTTGCAATGTCTTCATACTGTCCGGAATCTTTATCATACAGAATGGTTCCCCTTCCTTTCTGAGCAGCAAAGGCCACAAGCGTACAAACAGAACTGGATTTGAGAAAAGATTCAATAATATTATTTAATATTAAATCTGAAAGAATGTCAACATTCATTACAAAAAAGGAGTTTCCCCGGCCAAGAAAATCTCTCGCAAAATATAAAGCTCCTCCGGTTCCCCGGATTCTGTCATCTTCTCTGAATATTTCGAAAGGGCAAGATGCCTTGGCTTTATACGCTTCTATCTGTTCTGTCAGATAGTGAGAATTAACACCAATTGTTTCTATGCCCAGGTTTTTCAGTTTTTCCAGGGCATGTTCAATAAGCACTTTGCCGCAAACCGGAACAAGCGCTTTGGGTATATGATTTGTAATCGGCCTGAGACGGGTACCAAATCCTGCTGCAAGAATGAAACCCCTCATTGGCTCTTCTCCGGATACCAGACAATATCAGAAATAAAATCTGTATACTGTTCATAACTTTCAGCCCATTTTTCAATCAATCCTTCGAGTGAGATACCGTTGATTAACTCGTTTCTTAACGTATCGTCCCCTGAAAGTATATCAAACGGCATTTTTTCTGTTTCATATTCATACGGTGGATCTTTGAATTCAAACCCGCCATCGGATGCTTTTATTACAGAATCAATAATTACAGCAGCGGTGAGAACCGGTTTATATATACACGGATCTGTCACATGAATCTGCATTCCAAAACAGTATTGATTACTCCATTTCTGAAATGTCGGAATAAAACCATTCTCCCTGAAAAAGCAACCTTCAAGTTTATATGATAACAGAATCTTCCTGAACTTTTCGATATTAATATAAGGAGCACCAAACAGTTCAAAAGGGCGTGTAGTTCCCCTGCCCTCCGAGAGATTGGTTGCTTCAAGCAAAACCATTCCAGGATAAACAATTGCAGTATCCACTGCAGGCATATTTGGTGAAGGCATTACCCAGGGCAGACCGGTTTGCGGCCATAATGAATTACGCCACCAGTTTTCCATCCATACCACTTTAAGATCAAGCTTTTCAAAAAACATGTTTTTCATAAGAGAAGCCAGTTCTCCCATTGTCAATGTATGACAAAGTGGTACCGGAGCCCCCCCTACAAAAGAATAGAATTGCTCTGATAAAACCGGTCCGTCAACACCTATACAGCCAATCGGATTAGGACGGTCGAGAACCCATATCGGGATTCCACTCTCCATACAGGCTTCCATACACAGTTTCAGAGTCCATACGTAAGTATATGGACGGGCTCCAACATCCTGTAAATCAAACACGAGTGCATCAAGACCCGACAACATATCTTCAGTTGGTTTTCGGTTTTTCCCATACAGGCTATAAACAGGAATATTTCGCTTAGGATCTGTACACCCTTCCCACTCAACCATGTTATCCTGAGTTTGCCCGTAGAGTCCATGCTGCGGGCCAAAAATTGCTGCCAGTATACATTCAGAATGGCTGTCGAATATATCCAGGATATGTGAGCATGAACTTGTTATTGAAGCGGCATGGCAAACAACACCAATTCTTTTCTTTTTAAGTTCGGTGGGAAAATTACGAATGAATAGATCCAGTCCGAAGCAAGTCATTTACAACTCCTGTTATTGATTTTTTTCCGATCATATCCGTATGAAACCGATTTTTCCAGATCTGCTTTTTAGCTTAACCTAAAAATACTATGAACAACTATAGAATGCACAATTTAAACTGAGTGCTTGACTTGGATTTTATCATGAACTATTTTTAGAAACTATCTCCAAACAATTAAGAAAACGGAAAAGAGGTGAGAACTGAATGAACGGTATCGTTGTAAGGGAAGATGAGGCATTCGAAAAAGCTCTTCGCCGCTTTACGAAAACATGCGAAAGAGCAGGAATACTGTCTGATGTGAAAAAATACCGTCACTTTGAAAAACCCAGTGAAGAGAAAAAAAGGCGATTGAATTCCTCCAAACGCAAACGGATTCGTGAAGAAAAACGGGTTAGTTACAGAGAACGTTAATTAGTGAATCAGAGTGATTTTCAGGTCACTGTACTATTGGTGCTGTGGCCTTTTTTATTTCAGAAATTTTTTCAATTACCTTAAACCCGATCACAGCACATGACGTAGCGACATTAAGAGAGTTTTTAAAACCAAAAAGTGGTATTTCAATCAAATTATCACATATTTCCATAATATCTCTACTTACGCCATAAGCTTCATTTCCAAATACAATCCCGATTTCATGCGGATATTCTACTGAAAGATAAGATCTGGACAAAGAAGTCGTTTCAGCAGCCCAGACAGGAATGCCTTTTTGCTGAAGATACCGCACAGCGTCTCTTGTATGTTCAAATTTTTTCCATGGCACAAAATTGATAGCTCCCAGCGAGGTTTTTTCCAGTTTTTTATGTGGTGGAAATGCCGTATAACCACATAAAAAAAGACCCCTGACCCTCATCGTGTCACATAAACGAAAAATTGCCCCTACATTAAAAGCACTTCTTAGATTATCCAGAATTATATATAAAGGATTTTTGGGAAGCTTGTTATACTCTTCAAGCGTCATCTCTGCATCAAAACTGCGAACTTCAAATGAAGTCTCCATGTCTCCTTTTACAGGTTTCCCTTTCCCGGTCATATAACTACTGATTTTCTCTTTCTATCACGATCTGAAATAATTAACAACAATGCACCTGCAACAAACAGTATTGTAATCGAAGACATACCGATTCTGGATGCTAATTCACTTTTCAATCCAGCTTTTCTGGTTAAATATGCAACCGATCCAACCACAGCCGGGCCTAAAATTACAGCAAACCGGCTCACAACATTATAAAACCCGAAATATTCTGCCGATTCTGACGGTGGAATCAGTTTCCCAAAATATGATCTGCTTAAAGCCTGAATACCACCCTGGGCAATACCGGTAATTCCAGCAAGAATAATATAGTCTGACTGGGTTCTGAGAACCAACGCACCTATGCTGCAAACCAGAACATATATCATAATACCTGCAAGAATCATTGTAAATGAACCAAACTTTCGTGCTGCCATACCGAAAACCATTGCAGACGGGAAAGCTACAAACTGGACAACAATCAAAGCTAACATCAGAGCCGATGACGATAACCCGATAGCCATGCCAAAATCAACAGCCATCAAGACAAATGTATGTACCCCATCAATATAAAGCCAGTATGCAATCAGAAAAAGGAGTAGTGCCTTGCTGTTTACTATTTTCACTGTCGTTTCTCCAAGCCGGCAGAAACTTTCTTTTATCAATTCATAAACCCCCGACACTTTTTTGTAAACTGTTTCTTTTACAAATAACAACAAGGGGATGGAGAATATAAACCACCATACCGATGCACTCATAAATGAGATCCTGACAGCATTTGAAGCACTTGCGATACCAAACCTCTCAGGATTCATCACCATTGTCACATTAGCCACAAAAAGTATCCCGCACCCCAGATATCCCAGAGAATAACCCAGTGATGAAACCCAGTCCATTTTTTCCTTTGGAGCAATCTCTACAAGAAGAGAATCATAAAACAGGTTTGCACTGTTGAAACCCACATTGGCTACAACAAATACAGTTAAAGCCCAGAACCAGTTCCCTTGTCCGATAAAATAAAGTAATGCAGTTGCAATAACCCCTGTAATCATAAAAAACCCCAGCATTTTCTTTCTGGCACCTCCGGAATCTGCCAGGGCACCCATAAAAGGGGATAAAACTGCTACAATCAGGCCTGCGATTGCATTTCCGAATCCAAGTCTTGCAGTACTTACAACAGGTTCAACTCCGGTGCACCAGAAATCCTTGAAAAAAACCGGGAAAAAACCAGCAGCCACAGTAAGAATAAATGCACTGTTAGCCCAGTCATAAAAACACCATGCTATTACTGCTTTTCGATTTTCAGTCATAAAGGGATCAATGAAAAAAGGAGGATAAATTCATTAATTTAAGTTTTCTTTTCTTTTTTCTCTGCGGCAGGGAATAAAACATTATTTAGAATCAAACGATACCCCGGAGAGTTTTTATGCAACTCAAGCATCGTTGGTTCATCACCAACAGCATGAGAATAATCTTCAGGATCATGCCCTCCCAGATATGCAAACTGTCCTTTACCTACAACACCATGAATGTAGTTTACCATATCTGAATTTGGAACCTGTCCCAGAATTATCACACTTTTTTTAATCACTTTTCTGTTAAACGAAGTCAATAAGCCAAAATACCCTTTTATGACAGATTTGTGACATTGAACCAGCATTGAAGGAACCGGGTCGAGTTTGGCACTGAAATCAAAAAGTTCGAAATCTTTTGCCTCTTTTCTCATTGGAGTATTAACCAGATTGATATCGATATTACCAAAATGTGACGCCATCTGATCAGTCTCAATCTCAAAATTTTCAAAAGCCATGCAGTTATTGAAATCAAGTTTTTGCCTGTACTGCGGATCTACACCATCACCATCGTATACTTCACCAACAATATCTGTTCCCAGTGCAGAAAGGGTGATTTCGAGAGTATTGGTAGCACTGCACATGGCAAATAAGAATCCGCCATTTTCGACAAACTTTCTAATTGATAATGCAACAGCTTTTTTACAATTGCTGACCTTATCAAACCCGAGACTCTTTGCCAGTTTTTCCTGTTCCATTTTCTGTTTCTGGAACCATGGAGCGCCCGAGAAGCTTCTGTAAAACTTGCTGTATTGCCCCGTAAAATCTTCATGGTGCAGATGCAGCCAGTCATACTCTTTTATTTTCCCTGAAACCACCTCTTTATCGTAAACTTTATCATACGGGATATGCGCATAAGTTAACGCCATTGTAACAGCATCATCCCATGGCAGTTTACCAGGTGGAGTATAAACAGCAATTTTTGGTGCTTTCTCGAGTGTAACTTTCTCCATATTGTTTTTTTCAATTGTAGAAAGTATTCCTTTCCATTCTGAACCTGATATAACAGAAAAGGCAACCCCCGCTACACGAGCCTGAAGTTCAAAATCTTTTGATCGTTTTGCTGCAAAAGATCCGCCCCTGTAATTGAGAAGCCAGGAAACCTTATTGCCGTTTTCTAATGAATTAAACACTACTCCGTAGGCTTTAAGATGATTCGTTTGTGAATCATCCATGGGAACAAGTATCATCGCCCTTATCGACATGACAAGAAAAACAACGACAAGACAAATAATACAAACTTTTTTATTCCCCAAACAGGCTGGTTCAGTCATAGAATCCTCAAATAAATTTTACATGTTTTATATACAATTCCTTGAGCTGTTGAAAGGAAACTTCTGACGGAGCCTGCATCATAAGATCTTCAGCTTTCTGATTCATCGGAAATGCGATTATTTCCCTTATATTGGGCGCATCCGCAAGAAGCATCAGAATACGATCGATCCCCGGAGCAATGCCCCCATGCGGCGGAGCACCATAACGAAAAGCATTAATCATTCCTGAAAATTTTTCATCAATTTCCTCTTTTGTATAACCTGCGATTTCAAAGGCTTTATACATTATTTGAGGTTGATGATTACGGATAGCACCACTTGATAACTCGATTCCATTGCACACAATATCATATTGATATGCATTGATTTCGAGTGGATCCTTGTTCAGAAGTGCATCCATACCTCCCTGAGGCATGGAAAATGGATTGTGTGAAAACTGAACAGATTTCTTCTCCTCATCCCACTCATACATCGGAAAATCGGTAATCCAGCAAAACCGGAAAAGTTCTTTTTCAATAACTCCCAATTCTTCTCCAAGCTGCGTTCTGATCTCTCCTGCAATCCTGTTTGCCTGTTTTTCATCATTACAGATAAAAAAGGCAACATCACCGGTTTTGCAATCAAGCTGCCTTGCCAGCTCATCCATTTTCGATTCATCAAGAAATTTTGCGATCGGGCCCTTGACAGCAGATTCATTCCAGACCAGATAAGCCAGTCCCTGAGACCCGACAGACTGTGCAAACTGAAGCATTCTATCGAAAAATGCACGCGGCTGAGCACTTCCGTTCTTTACTTTTATGGCCCTTACTACACCACCCTTTGAAACGATGTTACTGAAAACTTTAAAACCAGAATTCAAAAACAAAGATGATACATCCTGAATAATCAGAGGATTGCGAAGATCCGGCTTATCTGTTCCGTACTTTACCATGGCTTCTTTGTAAGGGATTCTCAAAAAGGGAAGTTTATCAACAGATTTCCGGGAAAACGTAGTAAAGACACTGTGAAGAACATTTTCCACAACAGCAAATATTTCATCCTGAGTTACAAATGACATTTCAATATCAAGCTGATAAAATTCACCCGGAGAACGATCTGCCCTTGCATCTTCATCACGAAAACAGGGCGCGATCTGGAAATACCGGTCAAAACCGGCGACCATTAAAAGCTGCTTGAATTGCTGAGGTGCCTGGGGGAGAGCATAAAATTTGCCCGGATGCAGCCTTGAAGGAACCAGATAATCCCTCGCCCCTTCAGGAGAAGAACTGGTAAGAATCGGTGTCTGAAACTCGTTAAAACCCATACGGGTCATTAATGAACGAATATGCGCAATCACTTTGGACCGAAGAACAATGTTACTATGTATCACACTTCTTCTCAAATCAAGATACCGGTATTTTAAACGCATCTCCTCAGGAACCGGATCTTCCGGAAAAACACAAAACGGTGTTGGTTCACAAGACCCCAAGACATTGTAATTCTGGGCTACCAGTTCCACCTCACCTGTAGGAAGCCGTTGATTAATTGTGTCTTCTGAACGTTTTGCAACTTTGCCCTCGAAACATACAACTGTTTCCTTATGCAAATGAGCAACTTCTTTCTGAAATTTTTTATCAGGGTATATTACAACCTGGGTTAGCCCATAATGATCCCGCAAATCTATAAACAGCACTCCACCGTGATCCCGGCGATTATGAATCCATCCGCTAAGTCGAACAAACTTATCTACATGCTCCAGACGAATCTCGTTACATGTGTTGCTGCGATACGGGTGAAACTCATCAGACTCACTCTCATAATGATTTGAAATGGTATTTTCCAAATATGCTGAATCAACTCCTGTCACAATATTTATCCTTTTCGTGTTAATTTAATTAGGACGGATATCCAAAACTATCACCTCATTCGGCAATTAATTTAACATTTTAGTTAACAGACCTGATTTTGACCTTATCCAAATAAAATACATTCAGATTTATTTTTATGCACCCAAATAAGGAAATTCAATCTTTTAGAAGATCCAAATCATCTGATTTTAATTTCCTCCCTTGAATCGCAATACTTTGAGTGTTATAATCAAATACTGAACTTTTTTCATTATTTTATTATGCATTATAATCGAAAAACGAAAAAACAGCTTATTAATGAAATAGAGCAGATTCGCGAAAAACTGGAAAGTCTCGCCCAACAGGTTAATTTTCCCGATGATATTGAAGAAAAACTCCTTGAAAGCGATACAATATTTTCGAATGCCTATGAAGGGATAGTCATAACCGATTCCCACAATAAAATTCTCAGGGTAAATGACGGATTCAAGCACATTACCGGTTTTAGTTCAGAAGACTCAATTGGCCATAAACCATCAATACTTAAATCCGGCCGCCATGATTCAAAATTTTACGAAAACATGTATGCAACAGTTACCAACAAAGGCAAATGGCAGGGAGAAATCTGGAACAGGCGGAAAAATGGCGAAATCTATCCCCAATGGCTGACAATCATTGCAATAAAAAACAGCAGAAAACAGATAAAAAGATATATTGGATTATTTACGGATGTTACACGTGCCGTTAATAAAGATATCAATAACATAAAAAATCATGCATATTACGATATTCTTACCGGACTGCCTAACCGGTTTCTTCTTCACGACCGTCTCTCCTTCGTGGTGCATCATGCTAAACGTAACAATCAGTACATGGCACTGCTGCTTCTGGACCTTAACCGGTTCAAGCTGATTAATGATACACTGGGTTTTACTGCCGGAGATGTTCTGCTCCAAACAGTCGGGAACAGATTAAAGGCAGCCCTTAGAGAAGTAGATACAGTATTTCGGTTGGGTGATGATGAATTTGCGATTATTCTTGAGGAGATTTCCCAGCCACAAGACGCAGCAAAAGTAGCAAAAAAGATTATGGCTGCCTGTTCAATTCCTTTTGAATTTTCTGACCATGAACTCTATGTTACTACCAGTATAGGGATAAGTATTTTCCCTAGTGATGGAGATAATCTGGAAATTTTGCTCAAAAACGCTGAAGCGGCAATGAACAGAGCAAAAGAGCTTGGAATCAATAACTATCAACACTATAAACCAACCATGAACTCCCAGGCATTTGAACAACTCACCCTGGAACATAACCTGAGAAAAGCACTGAAAAAAAATGAATTTGTAGTCTACTACCAACCCCAGGTGGATCTAACAACAAACAGAATTACCGGAGCTGAAGCACTTTTGCGGTGGAACCATCCAGACCTGGGGATGATCTCACCAGCCCAGTTTATCCCTATCGCCGAACAGACCGGACTTATTCTGCCACTGGGTGAATGGGTTCTTAACACTGCCTGCAAACAGGCTCACCGATGGCAGCAGCTCTATAACAGGGATTTAATAATGTCTGTAAACCTTTCGGCTCGCCAGTTCCTTCAACAGGACCTTGTAACCACCATAAACAGGGCTTTACGTGAAAGCAGCCTTAAACCGCAACTTCTTGAACTGGAAATAACCGAGAGCCTGGGTATGAAAAATCCTGAACTCACACTCAAAACTCTTCACGAACTCAAGGAGATGGGAATTCATATAGCAATAGATGACTTTGGTACAGGTTACTCATCACTGAGCTATCTTAAAAAATTCCCGATAGATACTCTTAAAATTGACCGCTCATTTATTTCAGAGCTTCTCACAGATCCAAATAACAGTGCAATAGTTTTGGCTATTATTGTTCTTGCACACAGCCTGAAACTGAAAGTAATTGCTGAAGGTGTAGAACAGCAGGCAGAAGCTGATTTTCTTCAAAAACACGATTGTGAACAGATGCAGGGTTATCTTTTCAGCCCGCCTGTTCCGGCCGAAGAGTTTGAAAAAATGCTCATACAGATTCCCGAGAGCACTGAAGCATAGATTGCGGAACTTTGTTTGACTCAAGAATTAACTTAATCGCTTCGTGAGCAGTTATTAACCCAAAAATTCCGGTCATGTATGAGATACTGCCCAATGAAGGGCGTTCCCTTCCACGATCCCAGGTCTCATTTTTGTCGTATTGTGAAACACTTGCTGTATCAACCTGCTCAACTGAATAAACACATCTGATACCCGTATAAACTCCCCTTCGGTGAATTCTTTTACGGATAATTCTGGCTAGCGGACATACTGAAGATTCCGATATGTCACCCACACGAACTGCAAAGGGATCGGTTCTGGCAGCAGCTCCCATACTTGTCACAGAGGAAATCTGCGCTTGTGAAACAGCAACCAGCAGTGATGCCTTTGAGGATACACTGTCAATCGCATCAACAACCACATCAATACCTTCAAGCAACTCCCCCACTGTACTTTCATCGACAAATACAGCTCTTTTTTCCACCTTGCATTCAGGATTAATCTGAAATATCCGTTTCTCAGCAGCATCAACTTTCATTCCGTTAACTGTCTCTTCAGTTGCAAATAACTGACGATTAAAATTACTGTATTTGACTGTGTCAAAATCAATTATTCGAAGATATCCTACACCACTTCTGGCAAGGGTTTCTACTGCATACGATCCTACACCTCCCAAACCAAATACTCCCACACGCGCTTCACCCAAACGTCGCACAGCGCTTTCACCCAACAACAATCCTGTTCGTGAGAATTTTTCCATGTCTGTTTGTACTAATCCTTGTAAAAATTAAAAAGTTTCATTGCATTATTATAAGTCTTTTCTGCCATATGTTCCGGATTACTTTTCCTGAGAAAAGAAATACTGTTAACAATAGCAGTCAGGTTTGCAGGTTCATTTAATCCCTGGTACCCTGAAGGTAAAATATCCGGACTGTCGGTTTCAATCAAAAGATAATTATCATATACAGCCTGTACCGATAAACGTGCCCGACTGTTTTTATCATAAGTAACAGAACCGCTGAAAGACAAGTATAAACCAAGACTTTGCAATTTCCTCACTAGTTCGGGAGATCCACTGTAAGAATGGACAACTCCTCCGCAGGGAATAACAGACCTGTGTTTAATCAGTTTCAGAAAATCCCCGAATGCTTTTCTGCAATGAATTGATACGGGCCGCTTTAATTTTGCAGCTAGTTCAATTTGCCTTGAAAATACGTTCAACTGCTCTATATCATTGCGTTCTTTTATCAGATGATCCAGCCCGATTTCCCCAACAGCAGCTTCAGGAAATTTAAGCAGTAAATTTTCAAGCTTATCATACCATTTACCACTTAGATCTCGTACAAACCAGGGATGTACACCGAAAGCGGGAATTATCATTTCGTAATCAGTTGCAAGTGCGGCAACCTTTTCCCAGTCCTGTTCACATGTTCCACAGCATAGAACCTTGTCTATTCCTGCTGCTGCCGCCCTTTTCAGAACAGCTTTGTGAATCGGGAAAATTCTATGATCCTGAATATGGCAATGGGAATCAAAGAAGTGCATAATCAAAAATATAATATTTAGAGTATATCGAACACCTAAATGGAGACTATTAAATTACGATAAGCTGCACAGGGGCATTGTGCAGAAATGTTTTATAGCTGTGAAGGTCATAAGGTAATGGTGAATTATGAATTATGAATGGTGAATGAAGAAAAAAAACTACAATCGTTGTCGTTGTCGTTGTCCTGTAACTGCATATTAAGCGTTCTGGATCTGATTATTAATATCAATGCACGCGAAAAAGACTCACTTAAATGAATCGTTACTATTTTGGTAAACATAAACAGAATTTATGGATCAAATGTATCATATGGAGTGCTGGGTGCAGATCTGAACAACGGATATTGTGTAGTGATTACCAACTCCCTTGGATTTAAATATCACAA
>Ga0123335_1004877_pt1 | contig 16839 bp, 13 predicted proteins | sample BiotimSIPDNA_2_FD_89707 | JGI IMG/M metagenome (GOLD analysis project Ga0123335, IMG submission 89707) | Anaerobic biogas reactor microbial communites from Washington, USA - Biogas_R2 time_0 SIP DNA | ecosystem: Engineered > Bioreactor > Anaerobic > Unclassified | place: Washington, USA...
CCACAAAAAAAGCCCCATAAATATGGGGTTTTTTGGTGAGACATCGGAGACTCGAACTCCGGACACCTTGATTAAAAGTCAAGTGCTCTACCGCCTGAGCTAATGTCCCCTACGACTGGCTGGGATGGCAGGATTTGAACCTACGGGTGACGGAGTCAAAGTCCGTTGCCTTACCACTTGGCTACATCCCATCATCTCAAAATGGGGTGAATAAAGGGATTCGAACCCTTGGCCTCTAGGGCCACAACCTAGCGCTCTAACCAACTGAGCTATACCCACCATGACCAAACGAAGTCTTTTATCATTCTAATTGCTTGACTTATGTTTGTCAACACATTTATATGCAAAATTTCCAAATCCGAATTTTCAGAATTCCCAAACTGCAGATTAAAGGTATAAGACGCAGGCTATAAAAAAAGAGGCATTCAGCCTCTCATTTTTTATTTCTTCTTTTTAATGTGTCTATGATTCAATTTTTCATACTCTTCGTAATCAATCTGCTTTAATATATTCTCCAGTTCATAATCTCCCATAACGGTATTCCTGCCATTTGCATATTCCTTATCTACAACTTCTTTTATCTTTGTAACAATAGTATCTGTCTTTTTCACTGCTAATTCTTTGTCTTTGATCCTAAAGTATGAATTGACCCAGTGAGCAACTCCTGCCAATCCGCTGTGAGAATCCACAGCTACAGTAGCCGGCCTGTCAAGTAATGCTTCTGTATCAAATATGTTATAAATCTCGACATCTTTAAGCATGCCGTCTGCATGTATTCCGGCTCTGGTAACATTAAAGTTTCTGCCTACAAAAGGAGTTCTTGGAGGTATTTCATAACCTATTTCTTCTTCGAAGTATTCAGCAATCTTTGTAATTATGGGAAGCTTCATACCATCAGTAGTCCCTTTTAGTGAAGCATACTCGATAACCATTGCTTCCAGAGGACAGTTACCGGTCCTTTCACCTATTCCCAATAATGAGCAATTTACACTTGAAGCGCCATACAGCCATGCGGTTGACGCATTTGTTACTACTTTATAAAAATCATTATGCCCGTGCCATTCCAGCAGTTCGCTCTTTACTCCGCCATAGTGCATTATTCCATATATTATTCCCTGAACGCTTCTTGGCATTGCAGCACCTGGATAACTTACTCCAAATCCCATAGTATCGCATGCTCTTATTTTAATCGGCATTTTGGCCTCTTCTGACAGTTTGGTGAGTTCATATGCCAAAGGTACTACAAAACCGTAAAAATCCGCTCTTGTTATGTCTTCGAAATGGCATCTCGGCTTAATGCCTTTATCCAGCACGTTTTTCACAATCCCCAGATATTTATCCATTGCCTGTTTTCTTGTTAGACCCATCTTATTATAGATGTGGTAATCCGAACAGGACACCAGTATTCCGGTTTCTTTTAAGCCAAGACCCTTTACAATATCAAAATCCTTTTCATTAGCCCTTATCCAGCTAGTGACTTCAGGAAACTTATACCCCAAGCTCATGCATTCCTCGACGGCCTTACGATCTTTTTCTGTATATATGAAAAATTCACTTTGCCTTATAAGTCCTTTAGGGCCGCCAAGCTTATGCATAAGCTTGTAAAGATGTACAATCTGCTCAACGCTGAATGGAGAGGTAGACTGTTGTCCGTCTCTGAATGTGGTATCTGTTATCCATATATCTTTTGGCATATTCATAGGTACGCTTCTGTGATTAAAAGGTACTTTAGGCACAGATTTGTAGTCATACAGATATCTGTATAAATTTGGCGATTCCCTGTCCTGCAGCTGGTATTTGTAAGATGACTGCTCGAGAAGGTTAGTCTTATCTGAGAATTGAAGTATAGGATTTGTGTCTTTTTGCATAATTTACTTTCATTCCTTTCATTAATGCATCAGTTAATATAAATTATTCCGAATTATACAATTGAAATTGCATAATTGCAATATCAATATTGCAATTTAGTAAATATTTTTATCTTATTTTTAAGTTAACCCCTTTTACACAAAAAAACAGCTTCTTTTGAGAAGCTGTTTTAATGAAAACATGTTTTATCTATTCAGGTTTATTCTTTTTACTGATCTCAGATATCATTTTATCATATTCCTTTTCGTCTATCTTGTTCTTATTCATCATTACGATATATGCTAAGGAAATTAATACTATCGGGACTACTACAATAAATATCCTGAAATTCATTTTAATGGACTCTGTTCCTAGAGACAATGCTTGGTCTATCATACTGACTTTCTGCTCGGCATTGATAAGACCCATATTACTCATTCTTTCTGCTTCAGATATACCATTGGTTATTGCTGTTATACCAAGTGCTAAATATGCGACAGCTACAATCCCCTGCTGAAGGGCTGAACCCATCTTGGCCATAAAAGGGCGTATAGAAAAAATTATAGCTTCATCACGGTTACCGGTCTTGTACTCATTGTATTCTATACAGTTCGTAAGATTAATTGTTGTCACCATATATATCATTGCCTGGCCGAATGATAAAATAAATCCAGCAACACATAGGAGCAGATAATTCATTGGAATTACTACACCTACCATGAAGAAGAATCCATAGCCGACGACAACTCCTATCAGGCCTAAGGTCGCTACCTGCTTTCTTGTCATATGCTTGACCATCTGCGGATACACAATGTTTATTAAGAGGTTCCCTAAAGCATATGCACCTACAAACAAGGTAATATTTATTCCATCGTATCCGAAATACAGATAAACATAAATTATACCGAAAACATTTATAAGTGAAGATCCAAGATTATACAGCAGCATTACAAGTGAAGTCCATAGCAGCTGGTCGTTTTTGAAGACAACCTGGAACATTGCTTTGAGTCCTATTTTTTCATCTTCAGATCTGTATGAAACAGGAGCTTCCTTCACAAATACAGTTGTCATTATCTGACAACCTGCAAATATTGCCGCAATAATAATTGCTACTCCCATATATCCAGTAATAGAATTACCTCCTATCGCGTTAGGCCCGTTTGTCAGAATCGGTATTACTGCAAAAGCGATTATTGCTCCTATAGATGCGAAAAGATTAGCCATTGAAGTCAGAGTTGCTCTCTGAGCCTGATCTTTTGCTAAAGATGGAAGCATTGACCAGTAACCGATATCATTCATGGTAAATGTAATATCAAAAAGCAGATACATACACCCGAAAAAGATTACGAAAGGCCAGCCTTCTAATGGAGAGGAAAAATATAGTACCATGACTATAGCGCTTGTTAATGCGCCAATTAAAATCCATGGTTTGAATTTCCCCAGCTTCATCTTTGTATTTTCAATTATTCCGCCCATAATCGGATCATTTAATGCGTCAAATATACGGCAGACTATCATTATCACCGATATCGCAGCAAACTGGGCATTAGTTATAGTCTTTGTAAACATGACATAAGTCAGCAGATAAGCTGAAAAAAGCTGATATGCCATATCACGCCCTATACCGCCTGTAGAGTAAAACCATTTGTTTCGATTAAATGTCTTAACTTCCTCCATACTTTTCTCCCTTGTATTAAATTGTATAATAAAACCCTTATTGACATTATTATATACCAAAAAATACAGGTTTCAAATGAAATGATAGTTATTTGCTGTAAAATGATAATCCTGTCTTCATATCAAACTAGAAACAGAAGCAATTTCCCGCTTCTGTTTCTTTTCGATTAATGAATTAGTATAATCAAGTACTCTTTTTCTTCTTTTTGAATATTACGCTTCTGAAAAGCAGTAATGTATATCCTATTAAAAGCACTGTCAGAAGTATTAATGTTATCCATAAATTAGCAGTGCTTTGAGGAGCGAATCCAAGAAGCAGAAGCACAGGAAACCCGAAAAGAATCGCATATAACTGCTGGTATACAAGATTAGTTGCTGCAGGAGTCTTGAACTGAGGGTCAATCTCTCTAAGAAGGATTATTCCGGTACTTGCTGTTCCTGTAAGAGTTCCATAAAGGACAAGGAAGGACTCATACTCATACCCTTTAAAGAGTTTCTTGGCAGTAATATGGCAGTAAATGTACGTTCCCACGCCGCCGACAATTGATAGAATTATGATAGGGATAATAAACGAATGGACTTTAAATGCAGATAGTTTAATTGCAGCTATTGAAGCAACAACCATTATATCGAAAGCGAATCCGGATATCCTGTTCTGCATGAAATTTGATGTATACTCTCTTCTCATAATCCTCTTCTTTTTAAGGAATCTGAGAAATGTTTTAAGAAGGACAGCAAATACTGTAGATATCAAAAAGTTGAATCCCCATAAAAGAGGCTGTAGAGTGTTTGATCCGAAATTGCCCAGTGTACCTGTTTCGATGAATTTGTTTATACTCCACATAAATATGTACGCCAAAGCATATGCAATGAGCACTAGAGCGATTTGGACTGTAAGTTTATCCATAGATTCTGATAATGGGATTTCCCCTTTTGCTGGCTTGTTCTCTTCTTCTTCCTCAGAGGAAATTAACTCGCTTTCATAAGCAGTCTTTACTAATCCTTTTTTCTTCAGCCTTTCAAGATAGAAAATCCCGCCTACACTGGCAGATATGAATCCTGTAGCAGCAAGTGTAAGTCCAAAACTAGTACCATTTTCAAACCCCCATAAGATTTCGTAAGTATGTCCCCAGTTATATGCCTGGCCAGGTCCCTGTCCGTAACCCATAGGTAATAGAAGACCGGCTGCAGGAAATGTGCCTGATACAAAAAATCCAATCAATAAAAGAGCTATAATCCCTATAAAACCTTGCAGGACATAAACTGATACCGTTGTCAGGCCGTAATTCAAAATATCTTTCTTATTGCCATTAACCATATTCCGATCAGTTGTTTTTAATGCAACTGCTGCAAATCCTAATCCTAAGCCATGATAAGTCAGGGCTTCCAGTATGGCGGAATTAAACATTGAATTACCTGTTATTTCCTTGAATATGAAATCTGCAAGCAAAACAAGAAATCCACCCAATACGGAACTTGGAATTAAAGATTTTCTAAGCGGTTTAATGATTCTTCTTAGAAAATTAGCTACCATCATAGCAGTAAGAAGAATTGTCAGCGTGATTAAAAATGACCATATGCTGATATCCCAAAAGTTTATTCCTGTAGACATATACGCTCTCCTTTGTAAGTTTTTATGAGCTAGTCATAACTATTCAAGTATACCATCTGAGTTATGAAATGCAATATATTTCGATATATGTTTATTTAACTGACCAAGCTTTATTTATTCTTTTATGTTTTTATTACGTGGAATAAGATAAACTTATCTGGTAATATTGGAATTAGGATACTGGAGGAAGCCATGATTACAATAACAAGAATGGAACCTATAAACAAAGGGCTAATATTCGAATACAGATGCAGTTCAGAACATGAACTAGCAATGACCATAAAATCACTAAGGATTAGTACGCCTTTGATTGAGAAGAAACTTGATAAATCAAGCACAAAAGTTGTTGTTAATAATCTTATAAATAACTATGATTACTTTGTGAGTCTTTCTTTAACAGACAGCTCAGGAAGAATTACCGAACCATCATGCACCAGGCTTTTTACTCCTTATCAGAATAAGAAAAAATTCAAAACCATTAACTATATACATAAAAATGATTTCTATTATTATCCTTCAGGCAGATCTACATGCTCTCCTAGCATTCTAAAACTTGACAAAAACACTTACATCTGTTCTCATGATGTTTACTGGTCAGATACTGCTCAGAACCTTACATTGCTTTTTAAATCCACTGATAAAGGAGAGACATGGGAATACTTAAGCCAACTGTCCCCATGCTTCTGGGGTAGTCTTTTTGAGATAAAAGGAATTATATATATGTACGGCATAAGCACTGAGTATGGGGATATATTGCTGTATAAGTCATGTGACAATGGACTGACATGGTCAGAATCCGTGTGTTTGTTTGAAAGAAGCAGAGGAGGATCAAAAGGATACCATAAAGCACCCATGCCTACAGTTATCACTGATGGCAGACTATGGCTTAATGCAGAATATGGGACATGGAAACACAAATTTTCTATACATGCCCTTTCGTGCAGTATTAATGATGATATTATGGACAAAGGCAACTGGACAATAACTGAACCTCTACATATATCAAAAGACATGGAAGGAATTATTGCAAAGGAAGATCCTGTTTGCATTGAGGGTAATCTTGTGGAAGGTTTTGACGGTAAACTTTACAACATTCTTAGGTGCAACTTGATACAGAACAGGATTGCGATTCTGTGTGAAGTTGATAAAGAAAACATATCAGCGCCATTACGGTTTATAAAAGCAGTAGACCTTCCGATTTCGCACAGCAAATTCGTTGTCAGGACTAATGGTGACGGATTCTATTATGCAATGGGTAACAGGATAGATGAACGATGCAGGAATCAGAGGCAGATACTCAGCATATATCGCTCAAAAGACCTTATTAACTGGGAATTCTGTAAAGATATTGCTGATGTCTTAAAAACATCAGACAGAAAAAAGGCTGCCATGCAATACCCTGACTGGTTTATAGAAGACAAAGATATAGTTTTTGTTAGCAGGACTGCAATCAATAAGCCTGAAAACTTTCATAATGCTAATAACATTACTTTTCACAGATACAGTAATTTTTTTGGATTATAATAAAACATATTCATAGAAAAGACATACATAAAGACATACAGACATACATACAGACAGACAGATAGAAAGAAATAGGCAAAAGAAAAGTAAAAAAGGAGCATTAAGCTCCTTGTTTGTTTAATTCCTCTTGCTCTAATTCCCTGTAAGCGACCTTTCCAACAAGTGTCTTTGGGAAATCCTTTCTAAATTCAATCTCATATGGCATGGCATATTTCGATATATTCTTTTTGCAGTATTCCAATATGCTCTGTTTTGTCTGATCATTAGGCTCGAATCCTGCTTTAAGCACGACAAAGGCCTTAACCTTCTGAACTTTGTAAGGATCTTTTACACCTATTACGCAGGACATTGAAACAGCTTCATGAGCATCGATAATATTCTCAATCTGAGATGGATATACATTATATCCTGAAGTTATAATCATCCTCTTTATCCTCTGAGAGAAATATATGAAGCCGTCTTCATCCATTTTACCCAGATCCCCAGTATGCAGCCATGTATAACCGTCATCATGTTTCTTCAATGTATCAGCAGTTTCTTTTTCATTGTTGCAGTAACCAAGCATTACAGACGGGCCGCATAGACATATCTCCCCTTCTTCGTTATATGCAACTTCCTGTGTTGTCCCGACTTTTACTATCTTGTAGTATGTATCAGGATAAGGAATTCCGATACTTCCTTCTTTATAGAAATCTTTCGGGGTAAGACAGCTTGCAGTTACGCACTCAGTAGTACCATACCCTTCTCTGACCTGGACCTTCGCACCGTGCTCTTTAAGGAATTTATCCAGTTTTCTCTTCAACTCTATTGACAAGGAATCACCACCTGAGAACACTCCTTCAAGACAGCTTAATTTAACTTTATCCATATATGGGTTTCTTAGGAGTGCCTCAAACAAAGTAGGTACGCCTGCTATGTAATTCGGCCGCTTCTTTTTCAGCAATTTTGCATATGAAGCCGCATTGAAACGTGGAACCAGAATACATGTACATGATGCGCATAAGATGGTATGTATGCATACGCCAAGTCCGAATCCGTGAAAAACTGGCATTATTGAAAGCATCGCATGACCTTTGGTAATACAGTCTCCAGCTGTCATTGTCTGCATCGCAAGAGCATTGAAATTCAGATTTGAAAGAAGTATCCCTTTTGTCGTACCTGTCGTACCGCCACTGTACAGGATTACTGCAGGATCATTACCTTTACGTGTGACTGTATATTCACCAATGAATTTCTTGCCTTTTTTCATGAAATCTTTATACCAGAGCACATCAGCATCTTTAGGCAGTTTCTTTATTTTTCTGCCCTGAGTAAGCTCATATCCGATTGCAAGAGGAACATTTAACTCATCTTTTATGGAGGATATAATTAGCAATTCAAGATTTACTCTCGGCTTTATAGCTTCAAATTTGCTATAAAACTGATCTAGGGTTATTGCTGCTCTGCTTTTTGAATCTTTAAGATAGAATTCTATCTCACCTTCAGAAGACAAAGGATGAATCATATTGCCCAGTGCGCCTATAAGGTTCAATCCGTAAAACATAAAAAGGGCTTGTGGGCAGTTAGGAAGACACACTGTTACTCTATCTCCTTGCTTGATCCCAATACTTTTTAATGCTTTTGCACACAAATGGACTCTTTTTACAAAATCCTTGTATGTGCATTTCACTCCGAGAAAATCATATGCATTAAGATCTGGAGTATTTTCTGCTGACCTTTCCACCATATCAAACATGGAAATATCTGGATAGTTCAAGTTGAATGGTAAATCTTTGTAGCTTGGAAGCCATGGGGCTTTAATCTTCGTATTCAATTTTCTCACCTATCGGCCTTTCTAATAGATTTGGATTTGATAATATGAACTGCAGAAGCCTTACGCTTTTGGCAAAATAAAAGCCATCTGCTATTCTTTCATCAAGAGTAATACCGAAATTCACAACATCACGTATCTGTTTATCGCCTGTGTCAGTTATTATCTCCTGTTTATGTATCTGACCTATACAGATTACCACGGAATTCGTTCCGAAATTGTTAAGATGATGATATGGAGCATCACACTTAATACTACCTAGATTAGATATGAGGACAGATGAATAGTTTGTGTCGCCCTTTTGAAATTCTGAAGGATAGAGATCAAAATAGATCAGCATTCTCATTATTCCTATAAATATTCCATTAACGAATCTGGGAAGTTTCTGGAGCATCTTTAAAGTCCCGTCAATAGAATTTGTTCCTGCTTCCCTTATCTTTTTTACATCACCGGAAATATAACTGGATATACCAGTTAAATCCTGTTCTTTGTCTACTTTCAATGAAACCAGCATTTCTTCTGCCGAATCCTTAAATTTTCTTTTGGCAATAAAAGAAAGAATAATATTATTCCTTTCATAATACTTTTTTGCCATGATGTACCTGTTCAATAAAGGACGCATAAAAACAGTTTTGGCAATTGCTGCGACAAAAGCATGAAAATATGTCATCTTATGGTCAGGATCTTTTTCATTAATCTTTTTTACATATTCAACAAGATCGGTAACATCCATCTGCTGTTTAATGTAAACTTCTGATTCTGTTCTTTTTGGAGCGATGAAAGGAAATAGACTGTGTACAGCATCCAATTCGTCGTTCCTGATTCTACGCGCGTCTTTTCTATCACCAAGACGGCGTTTCTTCTCACTACCACTCATAAACTTCCCCGTATCCTCCTTATGCCTTGCAACATAAGGATAATTTTTATTTAACAGCCAATACCCCTATTATGCTGTTATTGCTCCATTTTTCTCATTCCTTCGATTGTCAAGAAGATGAGTTTTTCAATATCCAAATCCAGCATACCTGCTCCGTCAAGTATTACCTGGCGGTTTATTGCAGCAGCAAAAGATGGCTGTTTAAACTTCTTCAAAACAGATTTCGTTTCCAGGTCCATTACACTTTTTGATGGACGCATTAGTGCAGTAGCCCATATAAGTCCGGTCAATTCATCGGCAGCATAAAGAAGTTTTTCCATATAGGATTCCGGCTTTATATCAGAACATATTCCATATCCATGGCTAGCTATGCTTCTAATCATATTTTCTTCTATATCCATATCTTTCAATATTATCTGAGCTTTGGAACAGTGCTCGTTAGGATAGAGTTCATAATCAATATCATGAAGTATACCTACTGATTCCCAGTAGTCCTGATTCTGTTTATCATAAAGTGAAGCAAAATGCCTCATTACTGTACCGACAGTAGCCGCATGCAGTATATGGAACTGCTGTGTATTATATTTTTTCAATATGCTCATTGCTTCAGACGGTGATGGGATATAACTCATATAAGTATTTTCTTTCTTTTATCTTTATTATTCTTTTTTTGCATTATAAGGTCTGAATATCGTTTTTCAACATCCCCCATTATACTGTCCCAGGAAACAGGTATTGTCGATTGCGCATTTCTGCCTATCTGCTGGATTTTGTCTTTTTCTTTAAATAATGCTTTTTCTAAAACATCTGCAATATCTTTTGAATTATCTTCACATAGGAATCCGTTGTACCAGTCTATGATACCTTCAGCTGCGCTGCTGTTTTTAACTAAAAGTGAAGGGGTCATCATTGCAGCAGCTTCTCTTACTACCATGGGGCTGTTATCATATATGGATGGGAAAGCAAATATATCAGCTGCTCCATACAATCCGTCCAGGATATTAATATCAGTAATATGTCCTGCCATTTCAACAATATCTGATATATCTAATTCAGTAATCTTTTTCCTTATTTCTTCGACATGAGGTCCCTGCCCGGCTAATATAAGTTCTGTTCTATAGCCGCGTTTCTTAAGCAAACTGACAGCTTCAAGTACCTTTTGAATATTCTTTTTCCAGTTCATCTGCCCTACAAAAAGAATTACTGGTATGTTATTAAGGTTATAAAGCGATTTTACATAACTTATACTCTTCTTATCCGGTTTCCTTATTTCTGTACCATTTCTCATAACCTTGATAATGCCTTTATATCCATAACTTCTCAATGCCTCTGCAGAATTTTCGTTTACCGCCCAGACATCATCACATTTCTCATAAAAATCCGCTACCATCTTTACTCCGGCTTCAGCTAAAGGTTGAACCTTAAGTACCTGAAGGAAATCTTCATAATACTTTGAATGGAATGTTCCAACTGCAGGAATCTTCCTTTTTTTTGCTATTCGCAATCCTTCAAAACCTGATCTGAATGGGCTATGCACATGAACTATATCGAATTTAATCGATTTCATTCTTTCATGATAATGGACATCCCATAAAGGTATTCCCATCTTATACTGAGTATATTCAGGTATTGTTACACCATAAAAATCCACAATATCGAATGGATACCTTCCTCTGAAACCTGCATCAGAAATAGGGGTAATCACATAACATTCATGTCCTCTTCTGCTTAATGCATCCGCATATCCGTATACAACCCGTCCTACCCCGTCAACAATGGGGAGAAATGAATCTGTGAATTGCCCGATTTTCATTTAATCAAGCTCCTTGTGCGACTGCTTCGAATTTGCGGATTAGCGCAAGTTCCGCTTCCAGCTCCTTTAACATTTTTTCCAGTGTTCTCCTTAGCGCTATCTGTTTTTCAATTTCAATTACCGAATCTGAAATTTTGCCTATGTATTTAGTTATGATTTTTTTACCTTCCCTATATTTCAAATACCAGTACTCACCGCTTCCTAACTTCTTGACAGTGAGTGTCCCTTTGGGAAGAGATAAAATTTGTCTGCAGTATCTGTCTTTCATGTCAAGCAGCTGTTTTTTATATTGGCTGATAATTTCGCTTAATGTACTCATAAACGGCATTATACCCAACAATATCAACAATGTCAATTATTTGTAGGGTAATAGTACAAAGTATCAGTTCTGTTATAAAAAGGGTAAAATCGGTTTACTTGATTGAATATTCTTACATAATGCTTCGCATATCATGAGAGCTCTTGGTAAATGGAATGGGCCTTTCCATAAAGTCCCTTTCTGGGTATGTGAGACAGTTCCATCCCTATGAAGATAACCATACCATTCCCCATATTGCTTGTCATGGAATTTTTCCATACTGTATTCTGTAATTTTCTCAAAATATTCAAGATATGCGTTATTCATTGTTATCCCATATGCTGCTAAACATGCTATCATGGCTTCATTATGGACCCACCATAATTTCATGTCCCACTCAAGCTGGTCTTCAGGCTTTTCTTTGATGTCACGAAAATAGTAAATACCGCCATATTCTTTATCCCATCCTATTGCCAATGACCAATCGAGTATGTTTAATGCTTTTTCCATTAATTTTTCATCGTTTGAGTATAGAGCTTCATTCATTAAAAACCAGGAATTTTCACAGGCATGTCCTGGATTTACAGTGCGGCCTGAAGGAGTATTCATGAAAGAACCATCAGAAGATACTGTCTCTAGCATGCACTTCATATCTTCTTTGTAAAATAAACACATCATATCATCGCATATGCTTTTCACAATTTTTGAATAATAAGCGCTTTTTTGAGGCAGGCATCTTCTTAATACCTGGCTTGTGCATAACATTACCATAGAATTTGCTGCTGCTTTTTCAGATCTTGTTTCAGTATAGTTCTTCGGTGTGATTATGTATGGGTCACTTTTGGGATCTTTATAAATCATTAACATCATATCAAAGCATTTCTGGGCTTTTTCTAGAGCATCAGTGTCTTTCATTGCAAACCCGTATTCTGCCATGGCAATGCAGTAAAAGCTTTCTGAAAAGAAATATCTTCTTTTTCTTAGCGGGCGGCCATCTGCGGTGACAGTAAAAAACATCCTGCCATCAGAATCTGTGCAGTATTTGTCCAGAAACTCTTTGCCTGTCTTTGCATTTGCTTCCCATGCAGGATTGTAACCATACCTATTAATGAGAGCAGAATATGTCCACATGCACCTTCCTTGGAACCATACTGATTTATCAGTATTATATACTTTGCCATATCGGTCACAAGCTGTATAATACCCGCCATTAATCTTATCAATAAGATCACTTTTTTCCCAAAATGCCATAACATCATCCATCAAATGGCTTTTAAACATCTTTTCATACTTCGCAAATTTATCCATATAATCCTCCAGGTACAGTCAGATGATATATATTTTATCATGAAATGTAAGCATAATATATTTTTGAATGCTGAAAATTAACACTGATGAAAACGCACATGAGAAAAAATCCTTTATTTGAAACCGGATTTGTGTTATTATAATACCCACCAAAAAAAATGGAGAATGATAAATAGTGATAAATACCAGATTTGAGGATATACTTGCATCCAATGAAAAGAAGATAGCGCAACTAAGTGAAAAGGCACAGTCAAGTGACATTATAAGCAATGAACTGTTTGAGAAGTATAACGTTTTCAGAGGGCTGCGTGATAGCAAAGGAGTAGGTGTTGTAACAGGACTTACAGAAATATCGGAAATGAACGGGTATATCAGAAATGAAGAAGGCATGCGTGTTCCAATCGACGGAGTCATGTATTACAGAGGCATAGATATATTTGACATAGTAAAGGGCATTATGAAGAATAACCGGTTCGGATATGAGGAATGCGCTTATCTGTTATTATGCGGATGTCTTCCTAATAAAAATGAGCTTGAAGAATTTATACAGCTCCTTAACGACTTACGTTCTGTACCTGACAGTTTCGTCAGGGATATCATACTTAAAGCTCCATCAAAAGATGTGATGAATGCAATGTCTAGAAGCATTCTTACCCTTTATTCATATGACAATAATCCTGACGACATATCTATAAAAAATGTATTCAGACAAGCCGTACAGCTTATAGCTGTGATGCCAATGCTTGCTGTATACAGTTATCAGGCGTACCGTCATTATATACTTGGCAAAAACCTCTATATACGTCAGCCTAAACCGGAGTTATCAACTGCAGAAAATTTCTTATACATGCTTAAAGGTACTGGCAAGTATACAAAAGAGCAGGCTCACATACTGGATATATGCATGATATTGCAAGCAGAGCATGGCGGAGGAAATAATTCTACTTTTACTACACATGTTGTAACATCCAGCGGGACAGATACTTATTCCTGCATATCGGCTTCCTTAGGCTCCTTAAAAGGACCGAGACATGGAGGAGCTAATCTGAAAGTAGTCCATATGATGGATGACATATTGAAGCATGTGAGGACACTCTCAGACAAGAATATTGAAGCTTATCTTGAAAAAATTCTCTCTAAAGAGGCTTTCGATAAATCCGGTCTCATATATGGACTGGGACATGCAGTCTATTCTGTGTCAGACCCAAGAGCAATAATTCTTCGTGATCAGCTTGAGGGTTATATGTCTGACAAAAAAAGAGACAGGTTATTCACCTTATACGATAAGCTTCAACATATTGCTCCGAAAATTATACAGAAAAACAAGAATGTAACAGGTTCAGTAGCAATTAATGTTGATTATTACTCAGGATACCTTTACAGGCAGCTCGATATTCCTGAAGAACTCTACACTCCTATTTTCGCGATTTCTAGGATTTTAGGATGGTCAGCTCACAGAATCGAAGAGTTAGCCAATAACGGCAAGATAATACGTCCTGCGTATATTGCGGTTGCTCCTCGCAGAGATTATATTGATATTGATGAAAGATAAGCTTATTGATGTTGCATGTGAAAACTTTTAAGGTATAATACCGATATTATGGTTATTGTTTTATTTATAATTATGTTAATAGGGGTGCTTTTAGGAAAGATGAAGGTAATAAATTCTGAATCCAGAAGCACCATTTCCTTTCTAATAATCAATGTCTCGATGCCTATGCTTATAGTTTCGTCTAGCAACCTTGAATTTAACGAACAGACTAAAAATGAGTCTATGTGGCTGATAATAATGTCTGTAGCTGCTTTCTTCTTTTCAATTCTTTTAGCTCAGCTCATATTTAAGAAAGCTGTACCAAGATGTGCCACTGTCTTCTCTAATGCGGGATATATGGGGCTTCCTGTATTAAACTCAATTTTAGGAGCGAAAGGTTTGTTTCTTGGAGCAATATTCCAGATGGTCTTTCACCTTTTCACATGGACATATGGTATTTCATTGTTTACCCAATCCAGCAAATTTAAAGATTCTCTCAAGAAAATGATAAATCCTTCCCTTATTGCTGTGGCAATCGCTGTAATATTCATGTTAACAGGCTGGAAAATGCCGGATATGATTCAGACAGTTCTAAAAATGATGGGCGAGCTGACAACTCCTCTTTCAATGCTGCTTATAGGTGCTACACTTTCGCAGGTTAGTTTCAGAGAGATCATAAAAGTCAAGCAGATATACCTTGTAACAGCTTTACGTTTGCTTATAATACCTGCTTTCGTACTGTTATTCCTTCTATTCCCGACAATACCTAAAATATCTGTTTATGTTGTATTTGTCATCAATGCGATGCCATCAGCAGCCATAACAGGCATATTAGCAATGAAATACAATAATGACGAAAAGCTTGCATCCTCAATTGTAGCTTTCTCCACCCTTATTTCCATAGTAACTTTATACCTGATCACAGATATTATTGATATAGCGTCACTGCTTTCCTTAATTTAAAAAACATACTATTTTTATACAATTTATACTATAACAATATTTGACACTCACTGTTAAGAGGATATATAATCTATTTATTAATAGTACAAAGAATTAAATAGATTAATTTCTTTACAGGAGGAATAACATGAGAAAAGGAAAAACATTTAAGTCACTGGCATTGCTTCTGGCTCTGTGTATGATTGTTGCATCTTTTACAGGATGCTCACCAAAGAAAGATCCTCTCACAATATGGGTAGGAGTGGAATCGGTAGATTTCTACACTGCAAAGATGGCAGAGTATGTTGAAAACTATAAAGAAAAAACAGGAGAATCTTTTCCATTCCCAATATCGGTTCAGGGAGTAGATACAGCCTCAGCTGCTTCAAAGGTACTTGATGACATAGATGCTGGTGCAGACATATTTACTGTAGCTCATGACAATCTGCCAAAACTAACCGCAGGAGCTTCAGCAATAGCTCCTGTTAGAAGCGAAGCATTACTGGCTCAGATTAATGCTGACAATCCTGATGAATTTCTGAATGTCATCGATATGATAGTACAAGGTACTGAGTACACATTCGGAGTTCCTTACATTTCACAGTCACTGGTTCTGATGTACAACACTAAATACCTGACAAAAGACGATGTTAAAACATGGGAAGGCATCTGGGCTGCTGCAAAAAAGAATAATATGCAGTCTGCTTCCCTTACTGAAGCAGGTGGTTTTAATAATTCATTCCTTGTTCTTGCTATTAATGAATCAACAGGAAAAATGCCCGCAATAATATACGAAAATGGTGAGACTGAAAACTGTTATTTCACTTCAGATGATACAGTCGCAATCATGCAGTGGGGCCAGAGATTCTTTACAGACCAGAACGGAGGGAAGATGCCTACAGACTCTGGTTGGGAGATAGAGCTAAGAGATGAAATTTCATTAAGTGTAATTGCAGGAGCATGGAAATACAATGCTGCAAAAGCAGCATTGGGCGAGAACCTCGGAATAGCAATACTTCCTTCTTTTACTCTAACAGCTGATGATGTTGAAGGAACAAATGTAAAAGCAGGAACTGTATACAGAAGTGGCTCATTCACTGACTGCAAAGTCTTTGTTATGAAGAAAGGAAGCGATAAAGCTGAATACCTTGAAGATATTCTTCTGTTTTTATCCAGCATTAAAATCCAGGAACAGTCCTTTATTGAATGTGCAAACCTTCCTGCATATAAAAATGCAATCACTGAATTTCCATCAATGCGTGCAGATACCCTAGAAGCTGACTTAGCATTAAAACAGATTGAGATGTTTAGTTATGGTATTCCTCAGCCTTTCGGAAATCCCACAGCCCACTTCTATTATTATTCCAAAGGAGCTCCTGACCTTATTAGGGAAATACTTGAGAACAAGGAAAGTTTATTCGGTACCACAGCTGCTATAAGGACTCAGTTGCAGAAGATTGAGAATATCTGGAAAACAGGAGAAAGATAAAGCACATAAATCGAACGGGGGCTAAAATATGGAAAATAACAAAACTGGAATCAATCGATTCCTAACAAAGATTTCAAAGCCATTCGTAAGATTCTATAACAGATTTATGG
>Ga0123335_1004882_pt1 | contig 16828 bp, 11 predicted proteins | sample BiotimSIPDNA_2_FD_89707 | JGI IMG/M metagenome (GOLD analysis project Ga0123335, IMG submission 89707) | Anaerobic biogas reactor microbial communites from Washington, USA - Biogas_R2 time_0 SIP DNA | ecosystem: Engineered > Bioreactor > Anaerobic > Unclassified | place: Washington, USA...
GTCACCTCCGTTACCGGCGCGGAGAGCTTGAAACCCAGCGTCAGCTCCGGCTCGTCGCTTTCGGGGTCGTCGCCGGGTTTGAACAGTTGCAGTTCTTTGGGTAAACCGGCCTGTATATAGCCCAGCAGGGTAAACTTTGTAGAGCCTCCACCACCGTCCCCCAGCTTACCGCTCCAGTTCTCCTTTACGGCATTTTCAGAAAGAGGAGCGAAGCGCAGGGCATAGCCTTCATATTTCGACTTCTCGCCATCGGGAATATCTTCCACAATATTGAAAGTGATGTTTTGATTAAAAAATTCTTTGACCTCATTCAGTGCATCCAGATACGCAGCCTCGGCCTTGCGCTGCATATATGTGCTGACGGACTGCGTTACCGGGTAGAGGCGTTCATAAAGCTGCGCCTTGTAACCGCCTATCAAGGCTTTGATCTCCGCCTCGGTGGCGTTGGGAATGGTGGCGGAGCCTTTGCTACTCTTCTCCATTTCCGAAACGACAACATCCATATCCCCACTGGTCAGCGTCCAGAATACGCGAGCATAGCGTTCGATCTCCTCTTCGACGGCAGCCTTGGCATCGGCTTCGTTGGGGTTGGCTTCGGCTATGTCGATCAGCACCTGCCGCCAATCTTTCAGACTGCGGGCCGTCCATTCAAAGCCCTGCCTGTCTTTACTGACATATTCGTCGTTGAAAAAGGCATAGACCTCATTGATCTTATCCATCTTCATGGCCAAGCCTTGCTCAAACAGGTTGCTTATGGTGTAGTCAAAAATGAACAGTCCGCTGGCGGCAAGCCCCCACGCGGCGGATTCGGCATAGGAAAGCGCCAGCATCGCCGTGTCCTTATACAAGCCAAGGGTATCCGCATCTGTCTTTTCCGTATTCAGCATTACTGCGCCGATTTTCACCGCCGCTGCCACTTTGCCCAGCTTGTTCATCTTTTTGTAGGCTGAATCAGCCAGTGCGGTGTCAAATGTCGGGCTGCCGACGGAGACCATGTTCAGGATCGTGCCTGTGAGGTCAGTGGCAAAGCCCATATCACCGGCTGCTCCGGTCACGCCGCCCATAAATCCGTTATGGGCGGTGATCAGCCGCGCCGCAAGGCCCGCCGCTTCTTCTCCGTCTGCGCCGCCACCTGCCACGTATTCGCGGAGCGTATCCATAGCTTCCTGCTGGTCGATACCGGTAACGTCCGCATAAACACTTGTGATTTCAGCGTTTCGCATGCCTTCATTTCGAACATGGAACGCGCCAAAGATGGAGAGATGGTCGGTGTAGATTATCAGCTCATTCGCGGCTTCGTCCACCTCGAAAAGCACATCTTCCCATTCGCCTGTTTCCTGGTTTTTGTACTTTGCTCCCACGCATTTTGCCGGGTCCTGCCCATCCTCGCAGTATGATGTATCATAGGGGATACGCAAGGTGATGAAGTCCGAAAGCTCGCTCATATCGCCCAGCTTGAAGTCGTAGGCTTCTATCTTATAGCCTTCATCCTTGTTTTCTTCCACGGGCTGCTTGGTTACGGTCAATTCTGCTTCGCCGTCCAACATATAGCCGCCCAGCTCTACGCTGACGCCGTTTTCCAGTTTGATGCCGGTGGTCTCCGGCGAAAGCGTTGCCGCGTCGCTTTTGCCGCCGCCTCCACCGCAGCCGGCAAGACTGCCTAAAAGCAGCGCCGTCACAAGTAAAACAGATACAGTCTTTTTCATTTCGAATTCCTCTCTTTCGTTACCAATCACCGATTTCTGCCCGTACTCCTGTTTCGTGCCATATCTTTTGCGTGATCTCCATGACGCGTTGCCTGTCGGTCAAACCGTGCAGCAGCTCAACGCGCAGCATTTCGCCATCGGCTCCGAAAGACAGGCAGATATGCTCTTTGTCAATTTGTACCTCCCGCAGCCGGACGCCATACACGCCCTCGCAGCCCCATTGATAGACCTTGTTTCCCAAGAGCAGGCCGAAGGTGGACACAATGGTTTCCTCCGCCTGTTTTTGGTTTAGCTGGTTCTCCGAAGTGACAATGGACGAGGGGATGGTCAGAATCCTGCTGTCGTAGATAAGCAACGCCGCACCCAGCAACCGGCTTTGCCGGTACAGAAGGATCAGCGCCACGGCGGTCAAACCGCCGCAGGCAATTGCCGCCTCCGTCTTTTCCGTTACGAGAAGCAGCACGGTCAAAATTATAACGGCCACGGAAAGCGCGGCATATAGATTCCGTCTGTTTTTTATGGCTTTCACCGCTGGCTTCACCTCCTCGCAATGCCACAATAGGAGAAATCGGCGCAAATGTCGCCCTGCAAAAGTACAGTTTCTCGAAAAAAGCTACCTGTACTTTTGTACAGGTAGCCATAAAACGCAGTATTTTCAGGGATTTTCGCTATGTCTTGGTCTGATTCTTGAGCAGGGTGCTGATAAGCTCCGCCCGGCTGCCCACATCGTACTTGGAGAAGATATTGCTCACGTGGAACTTGACCGTGCTTTCACCGATAGACATGGCTGTGGCAATCTCTTTGTTGGATTTACCGGCAAGGATGAGAGTAAGCACTTCGTTTTCTCTTTCAGTCAAGGGGTCTATCAATTTTACTTGGCGAATAACCGCCGATTGTTGTTTCTCACTCATGTCGGCATAAGCGGAAAGGTACGCATGGTTTTTGAGCAGCATGGTAAGCTGCCTGTTGAGCGGCGGCAGGATTACGAGGGTAACGCATACCACCGTCAGCGCAATCACCGCCACTTCCGCGCTGGGAAGCCGGATGGAGGTGATAACGACTCCCAGCACATCGCCACAGAGTACGCCCAGCACATTTGCGGAAAGACCGACGCCGAACATTCTGGCGGGGTTTTGTGAGTAATCCAGCGTTTCGCCTATGATGCTCCACCAGAACAGGTCAAAGATACCGCAGGCCCCAAGCATCAGCGTATCTACCACAAAATAATCTCCGGCGCCTCGGCCCAGCAACATAAAGGTGATAAACGCCGCCATAATCATGCCCATGCCGATGTAGAGGAACAGGGAACGCTGTACTCTGCGCTTTGGCGAGAGGTTCCGCATAAAGATAAGGGCGACGATGTACGGCACGGCCCAATACCAGCTTACAAGGCCGGTCAAATGCTCAAACGCTGGGTTGATGACCTGATACATCAGCCCCGAATCTATGGTGATGATGGTGACGAACAGCACCAGCACCAGCATTGGTTTCCTAATATCACCGGGAGATTTGCGCTCCGTTTCCGGCGTTGTTGCCGCAGTTGTTTCCCCGTCAGTCCCGGCAGGGAGCATGGCGGCAAGCGCCCCGCCGAGGATAAGGCAGAGCATGGAGAGAAGCAGCCCGATGATGTGCGATAAATTGACGGCGATTACGTTGATGGCGATCATGATGATGTTGGAAAAAATCAGCACATCAGCGCAGGATTTTATCCTCTCATCTTTCAGCGTGCATCTTTTGAGGAAAAAGCCCCATGCCGCCACCGCGCAGCCACCGGCATAGCCTGCCGCCACCAGCCCCACAAGCCAAAGCGCGGAGGGCACGAATAAGAACGGTACTGTCGCAATCAGGCAAATTGCCATTCCGATTATCATAGCGGATTTTGCCCTGCTCGGCGTTTTGATAAAGAGGCCGCAGGAGAACAGCCCCGCAAAGTGAGCGACAATAGCTGCGAGTATATATGTATTCGACTGTGCGCCAAAGGCGTCTATCGTGCTGTATAGCACCTGTCCTTCAAATACGAAAGAGAGAAGATAGGCAAAGAGGAATGAAAAAGCGGCCACGGACAGCACCCTATAATTCTTGATGCTTTTCACTTCAGCACCCCCTGTTCATCGGAGGCTCCGCCGCTCCTGACCCATTCGTCAATTTCGGCAGTTTTGAAGCGCCACAGCTTGCCAACCTTTGACGAAGGCATATTTCGCTGGTCAATCCAGCGCATGATTGTGTGTCGTTTTACGCCAAGGTAATCGCATACCTCCTGCAAAGAAATCCATCTATCTTGAATGTTGTTTTCTGACATATAATCCCTCCGCGTTGGCCGATTCGGCTGACAATATGTATAGAATTATTATAGCAGTATTCATAGGCAATGGCAATTCGTTTTTGTTGTTTTATGTATTATTACGTTGATTGATTTAGACGTTGCTTGCGAAAGCCGAAAAGAGCGAAACACAAATTGGCAAGCAGGGCAAGGTGGTACACACCTTGCTTTTTTGCGTCAAAATCCCTGTCGGGCTTTCTCGCAAAAAATGCTTGCTGGGGAGTATTCCCAATCCCCATTGAACGATCCCATTCGGGAGCGGCTGCGCATCCTGCAGATGCTTATGGGCGTGAGCAAGGTAGCACATACCTACGCTTGCGATTAATACCCTTGCCTACGATACTTAAACCTATGCTTTCGATTTATACTTGTGCTTGCGATTACTAAACCAATGCTTTCGATTATCGGAAAAAGTTTCATCGTATCATTATTATCAGCCTTTGCCAGATAAGTACCTCATCTTTGATACAAAGGTGAGGTGCTTTGTTTTGAACAAACCCGACGGCATGGCCGGTGGATCAGCCTGTCAAAAACCGGGGTCTTGTCCGGCAAAGCTCCTTTCTTGGCGCTATAGCAGGAAAAAGGCAAATAAGAAATGAGATAACCGGAAAACAACGGACGGTATACGACCGCCAGGGGCGCTGATTCTCCGCCGTTTCGCCGCTGAACCGCACGCTGCCGCCCGATCTTTTGACAAATATCTCGGTTGTTAACGTTGCATATTCCTTTTTTCGTGCCATAATGTACACTGTATTCCCAAACGCTGCGCATGCATATAAAAAATGCATGACTGAAGAGGGTTGGTCATGAAAGCAACTGTTGACAAAACCTACTTATTCGAGCAGATGCCGGTGAAGCAGGCTGTGCTGAAACAGATCCTGCCGTCCATCGCCAGCCAGATGGTCGTTTTACTTTACAATCTTGCAGATACATACTTTGTGGGAATGCTCAACGACCCGAGACAAACGGCCGCCGTTACCGTCGTCTCCTTCGCTTTTACATTGATGACAGCCATTGCAAACTTGTTCGGGGTGGGCGGGGCCAGCCGCATTGCACAATCGCTGGGAAAGCACGACCCGGTCGCCGCAAAGCAAATTTCCTCCATTGCCATATGGTTCGGACTGGCGGTGTCTGTCCTGTTCTCGATGCTTTTCCGGGTCCTGGCGTCCCCTGTTCTCAGGATCTGCGGAGCTACAGAGGATACCTATCGGATCGCCTTTGATTATGCAAAATGGGTCATTATCGTCGGCGGTCCAGGAACGATATTAAATGTTCTTCTTTCAAATCTTGTTCGCGCAGAAGGTAATGCCCTTGTTGCCTCAGTTGGCGTCTCCCTGGGCGGCGTTCTGAACATAATACTCGACCCGTTTTTTATCCTCCCACAGTTTCTGAACATGGAGGCGGGGGGCGCCGGCCTTGCGACAGCCGTCTCCAATTACGCCGGAACTATATTTTTATTTTGCTGTATTTTTTCAAAACGCCGTACTTCCGTGCTGCGGATGGATCTGAAGCATCTTCGCCGCACCGGGACCCATATAGGATCTATCATGAAGATCGGTATCCCCTCCGCAGTACAATATGCGCTGACAGTTGTTGCGGTCGTCGCACTTATGAAATTCACGTCCGGCTATAGTACGGAAGCATTGGCCGCTCTCGGTATCGTAAGAAAACTGGATCTGCTGCCGCTTTATTTTGCTATCGGTACTGCCAACGGGATGCTGCCGCTGCTGTCTTACAACTTCGCATCCGGCGACAGACATCGCAGGCGCAAGGTTTTTTCGTTTGGTGCAAAAGTCTCTCTCGGTTTTTCCGTGTTGTGCCTTTTGTGTTACGAGCTGTTTGCTCCCGCACTGATCGGTCTGTTTATAAACGATCCCGCCACGATTGCTTACGGGTCCCGATTCCTGCGCATCATGGTGGTTGCCATGCCCATGATGTCTGTCTGTTATCCTATGATCATACAGTTTCAGAGCATGGGCAGGGTAAAGGAGTCCCTTATCTGCTCGATCATCCGAAAGGGTGTCATCGACATCCCGATATTATTTCTGATGAATATGCTGATACCGCTGTACGGCTGCGTAATGGTACAGCCTATCGTGGACTTCATAGCGATGATCGTCGCCTTGTACTTTTACAAGAAGATCTCCGATGAAGAGAATCTGAAATTATCTGATGCAGAACATCAGCAAACAACGATATAGTGCCGAATTCAGAAAAAAGGGGCTGCCTTGCGACAGCTCCTTTTGTAAAATTAACCTTCATTAATCGGGACCGTCGATGACACCGCAGGCGAAATCCGTATCGTCATCCGAATCGTCGTCGATCGCGGCAGCCGCGTACATATCTCTTCCGCTGACCCTGTATTTCAGTTTCGCATTTTCGATAAGTTCATCAAGCGTCTGTGTCAGAAGCCTCGGATGCCTGATCTTCTTAAGCGCCTTTTCGGGTGTATCGCTGTCCTTCGCACGCAGATATATCGTACCGCAGCCGAATATGCGCTGCCCGAGAGGGAGCTCCATACGCTTGTCCAGGATCCTGTATATCAGGATCTCATCCTCCTTAATATTCAGAAATCCCTTGCGAGTGATGATTTTCTCTGTCGTTATTATGTAGCGCGTAAAGTTGATCGCCATACCCAGGAAGTTGCGCGGCTTGCCTGTCCAGACGTATTTACTCTTGTCCTCTTTCACCTGATACACCACTTTCGATAGATTTTCTTACGTAAATCCTTCACTGCGGCGGAAATATTCCACTATCATACAGTGTATCTGCCAGCGCAAAAAAAGTCAAAGACTTCCCGAATACGAACCGTGTCCGTCTATAAAATCAATTTATTGCCCCGACGTTTTGCTCTCTTTCAGACGATTCATCTCTGTACGCTTATGTATACGGAGTAACAGGCAGTTTTATCCATCCGCTCGTATTATTCCCTCATCCGGGAAATACCCTCTTCCGGTGTGTGAGCGCCGGAGATTATTAAAATGATTAAATGTTCGGATGACCGGGCGGATGCTCCTTCTTTTGCTGCAGTCAGGTGTGCTCGCCGCGACTTATAACCGTATAATACCCGCTATTCCGGCGTTTTTCTATATAAAAATGCAAAAAATGCAAAAAATAACCATACCGCCCGACGGCAAATTACCGCCGCCTGTCTGTCACACGGTTTTCGATCCTGTTTGGAAAAAGCGTTATTCCCGCCCGCGCCCTCTGTGGGCTGCGCAGAGGGAGGTGTTCCGTAAAATGAGCGGCGCGGCATATATTTGTTGACCGCGCCGCTCGTTCGGGTTATATTTTCTATATATTTAATTATTATCATACTTAATATATTATTAAGTACCACTCTGTTTTCGATCGCTCTGTTTTACGAATTTCATTTTTTTGGAGAGAAATATATGTATCAGTTCAGTCCAGTCACCGATCGCGTCGCCGGGATGAAGGAACGTTACCGCTCGACACAGCCGAGCGTATGCCTCGCGCGCTACAAGATCATGACCGATTTCTATAAGGAAAACCCCGACCTGATGGGCATAACGAAGCGGGCCAAGAACTTCCGCAATATCTGTGAAAAACTGCCCCTTCTAGTCCTCGATGACGAGGTCATCGTGGGATCGGCGACCGCGACATACCGCGGCGCTTGCGTCTACGCCGAGAACTCCATATCCTGGCTCCTCGATGAAGCCCGCTCCGACCTTATAAATACGCGGGACGCCGATCCGTACACGCTCACGCCGGAGGACCGCGACTATCTTCTCGCCACCGGGGATTTTTGGCTCAAGGAGTGCCAGAGCGCAAAAACCGACGCCAATATTCTGGACGGCTGGTTCGAGCACTCGAACAACGGCGTGACGATGTTCAACAGAAAAAATCAGACGATCAATCCCGTCGGGCACTTCTGCACCGGCTATAGAAAGGCCATCGATGTGGGCTTCGGCGCAATCAAGGCGGAAGCCGACGCGAAAGTCCGGCAGATCGAGGAAGAGGGCGTCATGGGCGACGCGATCGAGCGCTACAACTTTTACCGCGCGATCTCGATAGTCTGCGACGGGATGATAACGCTGACGAAGCGGTATGCCAAAGAGGTCGAAAGACTTGCCGCGGCCGAGACCGACCCCGAACGCAAAAAAGAGCTCCAGACGATGGCGGAGGCGCTCTCCTGGTGTGTCGAAAAGCCGTGCCGCACGTTCCTCGAAGCGGTCCAGACCCTCTACCTGTACCAGATATTTCTTACGCTCGATGCCTGTATGCACGGGCTCAGCTTCGGCCGTGTTGACCAGTATCTCGGGAAGTATTACGAGGCAGATCTTGCTGCGGGCCGGATCACACCGGAGTACGCGCAGGAGATCATGGACCTGTTCTACCTAAAGATCGCCTCGATCAACAAGCTGTGGTCCTACAACGCCACGAAATCCAGCGGCGGCTACACCAGCGGCCAGCTCGTCACGATGGGCGGCGTCGACAAGGACGGGAACGACGCAACTAACCCGGTGACGTTCATGATGTTGGAGGCGGGAGCGCGGCTAAATCTGCATACGCCGCCTCAGGCAATCCGCATCCATAAAGGCACGCCTGCCGGATTGTGGGAAGCCGCCATCGAGACGACGAAGATACTGGGCGGCATCCCGTCTTTTGAAAACGACGATATCATCATACCGGCGCTGATGAGTCGCGGCCTGTCCCTGGAGGACGCGCGCGACTACACGCTCATCGGCTGCGTCGAACCTGCGGGCTGCGGGACCGAATGGCCGCAGTGCGGCGGTACAGGTACCGAGACATATGTGAGCCTGCTCGGCGCGTTCATGCTCGGCATAAACGACGGGTATTACACGATGCCGGGGCGGTACGGCGAGTACAGCAACCACCGCGTCGGTCTGCCGACAGGCTGCCTGTATGAAATGAACTCCATTGAGGAGGTCTTCGAGGCATACAGGAAGCAGATGGAGTTCTTTGTCAAGTGGCACGCCGGCTGTATAAACGCGTTTGAGTATGTTGCCCGACAGAATCTCCCGCTTCCCGTCGTCTCGGCCACGATGGAGGGATGTATGGAGAGCGGCAAAGACGTCATGTTCGGCGGAGCTAAATACAACTCGACGGGGATCGCCGGCGTGGGGATCGGCAATGTCGCAGACTGTCTCAACATTGTGGACTATATGTGCTTCAAGGAAAAGAAATGCACCACCCGCGAGCTGTACGACGCAATAATGGCCAACTGGGAGGGATACGAGGAGCTCCATCAGTACATAAAGAACGAGGCGCCTCATTACGGCAACGCCATCCCGGAGGTCGATAAATGGGCTGCCCGCGCCTCCGGAGTTTTTGCAAGCGCCGTAAATAAATGTACAGGCATGCGCGGGCGCTTCTCCGCAGGCCTTTATCCCGTGACGACAAACGTGATATTCGGAGCGATGAGCGACGCGACCCCCGACGGGCGCTATCGCGGCGAGCCCCTTGCCGACGGAATCTCCCCCGTGCAGCAGATGGATAAGAACGGCCCGACGGCTGTCCTCACATCCGTCTCTGTCATCGATCAAACCGTGTACCCGAACGGTACGCTCCTGAATATGAAGTTCCACCCGAGCACGCTGAAGGGCGAGCACGGCATCGAAAAGATGTGCCGGCTTATACAGACCTATTTCTCCATGGGCGGAATGGAGATCCAGCTCAACTTTGTCAGCTCGGAGACGCTCCGGGACGCGCAGAAGAATCCTCAGAATTACCAGAACCTTGTCGTCCGCGTGGCCGGCTTTTCGGCCTACTTTGTCGAGCTGCACAAGGAGTGCCAGAACGACCTGATCTCCCGGACAGAACTTATGAGCTAGACCGTTTTTTCAGCTTACGCGGGAATTTAATGCGATTAACGGGGTGGATGCGACATGAAATATAACAACCTGCCTAAAACCAGCCTGAAGGTATCACAGCTGTGCCTCGGCACGATGATGTTCGGGGGACAGACAGACGAGGCTGAGAGTCTCCGGATCATGGATTATGCTTATGAGCACGGCGTCAATTTCATAGACACGGCAAACGCTTACAACGGCGGCGAGAGCGAAAAGATCATAGGCAAATGGCTCGGCGGAAGGCGCGACGGGGTCATTCTGGCCACAAAGGTCCGCATCCCGGTGGGCGAGGGCCTGAACAGGGGAGGGCTGAACCGCAGGAGCATCCTGTCCGCGGTCGAGGCCAGCCTGAAGCGGCTCAATACCGACTATATCGACATATACTACATGCACGCGCCGGATTATGAAACCTCTCTGGAGGAGTCCCTGGATACGATGTCCGGTCTTGTCAGATCCGGCAAGATCCGGTATTACGGCGTGAGCAACTATGCCGCGTGGCAGATAGCGGACATGCTCGCCATCTGCGACAAGCGAAACTATATCGCGCCGGTCATAACGCAGAATGTCTGTAACCTGTTGACGCGCGGCATCGAATCGGAGCTTGTCCCGTTCTTGAAGGCGCACGAAATGGGCCTTGCCGTATATAACCCCATTGCCGGGGGCCTGCTCTCCGGGAAACACAGGCCCGGCGAGCCCGCGGAGAACACCCGTTTTTACGGCAACCCCGGGTATTACGATCGCTACTGGTCAGACGAGAACTTCGCCGCCGTTGAGAAGCTGACGCGGATCGCCTCGGAGCGCGGCTTGTCCCTGCTCGGGCTCGCGCTGAAGTGGTGCGCAGCGCAAACACATATAACCAGCGTGATCACCGGCGTGAGCCGCCTGTCCCAGGCCGAACAGAATCTGGCGTCAGTTGAAGGCGACCCCCTCGACGCCGGAGCTTTCGAAAAGTGCGACGAGGTCTGGTATTCGCTGGCGGGAAAGCGCTTCTCCTATTTCAGATAACGGTCAGATCTTGAGCGGCTCGCGGCATACGCTGCACATATTCAAAAATGCCGGTACAACGGTCCGTCCCCGGAATCGCATGTGGCGGGGATCTCTACCGGGTGAAAGAACAGGGCCCCATGAATAAAACATTGCCCCATTTGTTGTCGGCAGCATGCCGTTTACAAATGGGGCTTTTCATAATCTGACTTAACGATTGCACCGGCAGCCTGGATCTGTCAATAAAATCCTGCCTTTATTTACCGTTGAGCACATTCCCATTATTTTATTAGTAAGCGCCCCGAATAACTCCCGCGTCTCCATAACTTCTACAAATTTATCGCGTATTCTTGAACCGTTAAGTAGAGCGAAAGGAGAATGCCATATGGGATCCGGTGTCAAAACAGCGCGGCTTCGCATCGGCGGGATGACCTGCGTGAACTGCCAGAATAAGATCGAAAAGAAACTCCGCTGCACCGCGGGCATTCTGAGCGCCGGCGTCAGCTGCGGCTCGGGCAACGCCTATATTACGTACGACGCGGATATCATTTCGCTGCGGGACATCCGGACTGTCATTGAGAAGCAGGGCTACAAAGTTATTGCGGATGCCGGGCGCGGGCCCCGCGGCGCGGGCCGTGTGATCGGCCTTCTGATCATCATCGCGGCGCTGTATATGCTGTTGCGGCAGTTCGGCATCCTGAACCTCCTCGTACCGGGCAGGCTGGCACAGACAAATATGGGCTACGGCATGCTGTTTGTGGTCGGCCTGCTGACCTCCGTCCACTGTATCGCAATGTGCGGGGGCATAAACCTTTCCCAGTGCATAAGTCAGGACGGAAAATGCGGAGCAGAGGGGCGTAAAGCCGCGCTCTGGCCGACCTTTCTGTACAACCTCGGGCGCGTTATCTCTTATACGGCGGTCGGTTTTATCGTCGGCGCCCTGGGTTCTGCCGTCACCTTTTCAAACGCCATGCAGGGCATCCTCAAGCTAATCGCGGGCATTTTTATGGTCATAATGGGCGTCAATATGCTGGGTATATTCCCGTGGATTCGCAGGCTGCTCCCGGGGATGCCGAAGACCCTCGCAAGAAAGATCGACGTCGAAAAGGGCCGGAGCAAAAGGCCGTTGATCGTCGGTCTGCTCAACGGCATTATGCCGTGCGGCCCGCTTCAGGCAATGCAGATATATGCGCTTTCCACCGGCAGCCCTCTCGCGGGGGCGCTGTCCATGTTCATATTCAGCCTGGGGACCGTGCCGCTTATGTTCGGGCTCGGCGCTCTGAGCACGCTGCTCAGCAGGAGGTTCGCGCACAAGGTTATGGCCGCGGGCGCCGTTATTGTTGTTGTGCTCGGGCTGTCCATGTTCTCGCAGGGCTGGAGCCTGTCGGGGTTCTCGCTGCCCGGAATTCCGCCGCATAGGGCGGTAATTCAGCCCGGCGACAGCGGCGCGGAGATCTCAGGCGGCGTACAGGTCGTGAAAAGTACGCTCTCTTCAGGCCGATACCCGGATATCACCGTGCGGGCGGGTACGCCCGTGAAATGGATAATCGACGCGCCGCAGGGGAGCATAAACGGCTGCAACAACAGGATGTTCATAGGGGAATACGGTATCGAGCACGAATTCGGGACAGGGGAGAACGTCATAGAATTCACGCCTGACAAAGAGGGCAGTTTCCGTTACAGCTGCTGGATGGGCATGATCCGGGGCACTATCACGGTCGTTGAAGAAGAGACCTTGGTCCCGGCGTCAGGCGAAACGGGCGTCGGCGGCGCGGCCTGACATTGTGGTCACAAAAAACCGCAGATACGGCGGGCGCCGACGGCGCGATGCCGATATCTCACGGCCGAAAGGAGTTCCGGCATGCAGTTTTTACTCAGACACTGGCACTGTATCGTACCGGCCGCGGCGTTCATCGTAGTTATACTCGTCATGAGCCTCGACAAACCCGACAAAAAGGGCAGAAGGTAGAACAGCACTTATATAGCACGGGGAGGAAAATAAAAATGTTTAAGAATATAGCGGGAAACCTGAAACAGGCGCGAAGGGCGCCGGGCATACTTGCGCTGCTCGCTTTGGCGCTCGCACTGACTGCCTGCGCAGGGAAGAGCGGGACTCAGATCCCGGAGGACGGCGGTGATCTCGCCATACCCATTGCCGACATATCTGAACAGGCAGCGTTCTATCCGGTGGAAGTCCAGGGCACAAAGATGGAAGTCATCGCGGTGAAAGCTCCGGACGGCACCATCCGCACGGCGCTGAATACCTGCCAGGTCTGCTTCGATTCGGGCAGGGGATACTATAAGCAGTCCGGCGACGTGCTGGTCTGTCAGAACTGCGGGAACAGGTTTCCGATGAGCATGATAGAGGTCGAGGCGGGCGGATGCAACCCCGTGCCTATCTTCGGCGAAAATAAAACCGTGACGGACGTATCCGTCACGATCTCATACGCCTTTCTTAAGGAGTCAAAGGAGATATTCGCAAACTGGAAGCGGGCAGATTAGTCCGTCTTCACTTTCATGGAGCAGCATGCCTCTACGCCGTTGTTTTTCAGGTAATCCGCTCCCCAGGCGTACATGGTCATCAGGATCGGCTTTATGCTCCGCCCCAGGTCTGTCAGCGAGTATTCAACCTTCGGCGGCACCACAGGGTAGACCGTTCTGATCACCAGATCGCTGTCCTCCAATTCCCGGAGCTGCTGGGTCAGCATCTTCGGTGTGGCCTGGGGGATCAGCCTGCGGAGCTCGCCGAACCGCAGCGTGCTGTCTGTCAGGTGCCACAGGATCAGCGCTTTGTACTTTCCGCCGATCATGTTGAGCGTTGTGTCCACGGGGCAGTTATATTCCGGGCAGCTGTGTTGCATCGGGCGTATCCTCCGTCGGTATCGTTATTGATACTATATCACCATAAAGTGCGTACTTGTTGTTGCGGCAGTTGCTGATATAATAATACCGTCGGAAAACGAAGAAAGCAAGCATAGCGGTCCATACCGATCCGATACCGCCGCGGCCGCGTATCGGTCAGGAGAGGAGACTTGATATACATGGAAAATCAGGTGTTGAGCATACGCGGCATGACCTGTGCCGCATGTGCGCAGAGAATAGAGAAAACGGTGCGAAAGCTCGAAGGCGTCGGACAGGCCAACGTGAACCTGGCCGGAGAGAAGCTGTTCGTGGAGTATGACAGCGGAACTATTCAGCTTCCCGCGATCAAAGAGGCTGTTACAAGGATAGGCTACGAGGTGGTCGAGAAGTCCGACACCCGGCAAGTGACTATACCCATCGGCGGCATGACCTGCGCCGCCTGCGCAGCGCGGGTGGAAAAAGCCATATCAAAGCTCGAGGGGGTCGAGAGCGTTTCGGTCAACCTCGCGACGGAAAAAGCGGCCGTGGCCTACGACCCTCAGCGGGTGCGGCTTTCGGCTATCCGGGACGCGATCGGGAAGGCGGGCTACAAGGCCCTTGAAATAAACTCATCTTCAGCCGCCGACGAGGACCGGGCGAGAAAACAGCGGGAGATCAGGACGATGTGGACAAAGTTCATCGTCTCCGCGGTGTTCGCTCTGCCTCTGCTTTATATCGCGATGGCGCCGATGATAAGATTCGTCAGGCTGCCGTTCCCCGCGGGGCTTGACATGATGAACTATCCGCTGAGATACGCTCTGGCGGAGCTGCTGCTCGTTATCCCGTCGATCGGGGTGGGATACAGATTTTACACCGTCGGGTTTAAATCGCTCTGGCAGCGAAGCCCGAACATGGACTCCCTCGTCGCCATCGGCACGACCGCCGCCGTGGTCTACAGTCTGTACAACGTGTTTCAGATCGCGGCCGGGCACTTCGGCGCCGTGGAATCCCTGTATTTTGAGACGGCGGGCGTCATCATCACGCTCATCCTGCTGGGCAAATCCCTTGAAGCGGTGTCCAAAGGCCGCACGAGCGATGCCATCAAGAAGCTGATGGGGCTCGCGCCGAAGACCGCCATCGTGGTTCGGGACGGCGCGGAGAGTGAGATACCCATAGAGGAAGTGGAGATAGGCGACGTCATCGTAGTAAAACCGGGCTCAAAGATCCCCGTGGACGGATCGGTCACAGAGGGGCACACCGCGGTCGACGAGTCCATGCTGACGGGCGAGAGCATGCCCGTGGACAAAAAGGCCGGCGACCCGGTCTACGCCGCGACAATAAACACAACCGGCACCGTCCGTTTCCGGGCCGAGAAGATAGGCAGCGAAACGGCGCTCGCGCAGATAATCAAGCTTGTGGAGGACGCTCAGGGCAGCAAGGCCCCCATCGCGCAGCTTGCGGACGTGGTTTCCGGCTATTTCGTTCCCGTAGTTTGCGCGATAGCGCTTCTCGCGGGTATTGCGTGGTTCTTCGGCACATCCGGCGATCTGAAGTTCGCGCTGACGATATTCATCTCTGTTCTAGTCATTGCCTGTCCCTGCGCGCTGGGCCTTGCAACGCCGACGGCGATCATGGTCGGCACCGGAAAGGGAGCCGAAAACGGCATTCTCATCAAGGGCGGCGAGGCGCTCGAGACCGCCCACAAGATAAATACCATCGTGTTTGACAAGACCGGCACAATCACGGAGGGCAAGCCGGCCGTTACCGACGTACTGACGACCGGGGACATCGGGCCCGACACGCTGCTGCAGCTCACGGCCTCGGCGGAGACAGGCTCCGAGCATCCGCTGGGCCAGGCGATCGTCGCGGGCGCGCGGGACAAGGGGCTCGAACTGCTCACAGCGGACGGTTTCTTTTCGATCACGGGGCGCGGCATCGATGCGACGATCGGAGGCCGCGATATACTGGCAGGGAACCGCAAGCTGATGGATGAGCGGGGCATAGCGCTCTCCGCGCTGGAAGCCGACTCCGACCGACTGGCAGGCGAGGGAAAAACGCCCATGTACGTCGCTGTCGACGGGCAGCTCGCGGGCATCATCGCGGTCGCGGACGTCGTTAAGAAGAGCAGCCGGGCGGCGATCGGGAGCCTGCACAAACTGGGTATCGAGGTAGCCATGATAACCGGCGACAACAGGAAGACAGCCGACGCCATCGCAGCGCAGGTGGGTATAGACCGCGTTCTGGCCGAGGTCCTGCCTCAGGACAAATCAAGCGAGGTCAAAAAACTGCAGGCCGAAGGCCGGATAGTCGCCATGGTCGGCGACGGCATAAACGACGCCCCCGCGCTGGCTCAGGCCGATATCGGTATCGCGATCGGCTCGGGTACCGACGTCGCGATGGAGAGCGCGGACATAGTACTCATGCGCTCGGATCTGATGGACGTGCCCACCGCCATCAACCTGAGCAAAAAGACCATCCGCAATATCAAGCAGAACCTGTTCTGGGCCTTTGGATATAACGTTGTGGGTATCCCCATAGCGGCGGGTGTGCTGCACCTCTTCGGAGGGCCGCTGCTCAACCCGATCTTCGCCGCCGCGGCCATGAGTCTGAGCTCCGTATCGGTCGTGACAAATGCCCTGCGTCTGAAACGGTTCAAGCCTGCAGCAAGGAAGGATTGACCGCAATGCAGAGGGATCACGGGGGGGCATATTCTCCACGATTTCCCGGCAGCGGTCATCCGAAAATACAGGCGGATATGATCTGCGCGGATATGTGCCCGGAGAGAAGCGGAAAGGCCAGGTGAGCAAAGTGAAAAAGGACGCTAAGTTTATTATAGTTGTGTGCGCGGCAGTCGTTGTCGTGGCAGTTATTTTCGTTATCATCCTCAAGATAGCCGGCGGCGACCTCGACGTTGTCGGCAGCGGGTCCGTCGTATCGTTCAATGCGGTGCTTGAGACAATACCGGATCGGGTAAAAGCGGACGATAGTAACGGCGGCTGGTCACTTGAGGCGCCTGACGGCACGGTGCGCTTCGTCTGGAGTACAAACTACGCAAAGAGCCCCGGTTATGACGTGATGCTGGAGCTCGACGCGCAGCCATTCATCGACGCGGGGCTTGACGTCGGCAAACTGCCGGACAACTA
>Ga0123335_1004884_pt1 | contig 16825 bp, 9 predicted proteins | sample BiotimSIPDNA_2_FD_89707 | JGI IMG/M metagenome (GOLD analysis project Ga0123335, IMG submission 89707) | Anaerobic biogas reactor microbial communites from Washington, USA - Biogas_R2 time_0 SIP DNA | ecosystem: Engineered > Bioreactor > Anaerobic > Unclassified | place: Washington, USA...
AGTTTCGAGAGCCTAAGCATTTCTGACATGACCTGTTCCGCCTGGGCGGTTTCTGCACCGTCCACGTTCAGGATCTGCACGCGCCCCCGGCCCATGGGGTCCAAGTCTTCCCACAAACCGCCTGCAGGCTCCTTTTGGCGCGATCCGTCTATCACAATCGGGTGGCCGGACTTCATTCTGTTTCTGGCGCCATCAATAAGGGCGTTCGCGGTGCGAATGATATTTATCGTCGACCGATAGTTTTGGGTAAGGTAAAAAAGCCTGGCCTGATAATCCTTCTGGAATTGACGTATATATCTTACCGAGGCGCCTGCAAAGGCATAAACGTTCTGATCGTCATCACCAACAGCGAACAGGGACAGTTTTCTTTCGGGGTCGTTCAGTGTACGACCTGCCAGTGCAGCAATCAGTTCATACTGTTCCGGACCAATGTCCTGATATTCATCCACGAGAATCCACCTGAATCCCGAGAGTAAGCGCTCCCGCTGCTCATCAGCGTCCTCCGGAGGCATGCCTTCGCCCCTGAGCAACCGCACGGCATCAATAAGCACACGTTTAAAATCGGGTTCCTGCACCATGGTCTCGACAAAACTGGCTCCAATAAGCCGCATAGCCAGCGCATGGCAAGTCAGCACCGTTACCCCGTTTGCGTCGTCATAAATCAGTTCCCGTAGTCTGCGCCTGATCTCCACCGCGGCATGACGGTTATAAGCCAACGCAAGTATGCCTCGTGGATTCTCACGATTTACCCGAATCAGATAAGCGATACGATGCACAAGAACCCGCGTCTTGCCAGAACCGGGTCCCGCCAAAACCAGTACATTTGTCTTTTCTCGTTCATCTGAAACAATTGCATGTTGTTCCCGGTTAAGCCCTCCGACAATAGCCTTCCATGACGCATCACCGGTTTTTCGTTTCAGCGCTTTTGTGTCCTTCGGAAACCAGCGCGAAATAAAGTCCTCCCTGCTGAGACCGAAATAGTCATTGGCTAGTTGCCGGGCATTTCTGGAGTCTGCAAGTCCTTGGCGGGCATACTCGGCCATCACATGAATTTGGACGACCTGTTCGTCATAATGATCCTTTAGTTCAGCGTAATCATCCCGCGCGAAAGAACGGTTACCGGGTTTTACCAGGATTCGCATGGCAGGACGAAAAACAATCATGCCTTTACCCAGCCGAACAATCTCTTGTTCATGCAACCATAGCAATGCCCTTTCTACAAGACGCGGGATATCTTTTGCTTGGGCCTTGATATCGAGATCCGCTTCCAGGGCGGCATATAAGTTTCCGAGCGTTGTTGTTACAAGAAGATCGTTGCCGCGTACATCCGGAGAAAGACAGGCAAGCAGGTGGGCCACAAGCAAACGCGCGCCGGTTCTTCTCAGTTCCGCCGTTTTCTTCAGAGACTCCCAGTCCCGCTGCAATAACACCTGAACAGTTTCCGGGTCTATTTTGCGCAATCGAACACTACCAATACCCAGGTCTTCCGACTTTCCATCGGATTCTATGCTTTGCAGCAGACGATAAAGCCGTTCGGGGAGGGCCTGCTCATAACCGTCATCCTTGAGACGCTGGGCGACACGCCGCAGGAACAATACCGATGACTCGCCTTTTTGAAGGTCCGGTTCGGTTTCTTGAAGAAGCCCTATGAATGCCGACTCCAGCGCGGTAGTGGCTTCCATTCTTTTTCGGGATGCATTTTCTACACCGCTATGAACCAGCGCGGTAAAAATGGAATCATTGGAAAGAATACCGCATCTTTCCAGGTCATTCATCGCACGGGCCACCCCGGATGAAGACAGGCGTGAGGCACCCATAAGTTCATCTGTCGTCACGCCTTCCCGGGGATCGGCACTGATAAGCAGTTTTAAAATGGACCGAAGTTGGCCACGATAGGGCATTGGAAACTTTTCAAGACGAACATCAGCTTCCTCAAGGGAAGGAACGCGCAAACTGGAAGGGAAAACCTGGTACACGTTCTCTTCCCGGGACACCAGATGCGGTTCTTCCAACCAGGCCACAGCGGTGCGCACGCGCGTATCTTCAGTATTCTTATCGCGTTCGACTTCATTTTCATCGTCATTGGACAGGATTTCGCCGGGAGTGGCATTTACTTCCACCGGTTTATCAGGAGGCCTGTGCCTACCTGCCATCCTGCGAAGCGCCCGCAATACAGCCTGAATTTCATGCAACGGCAGTTGTGATTTTGCAGACAAGCCAAACTGTTGCTCAATATCTTTTTCACAATAAAGCAACACACATCTTGCAGGCAATTGGTCCCGTCCCGCACGCCCCGCTTCCTGCAGATAGTTTTCCAGTGAACCCGGTATTTCCGCGTGAATCACCAGACGCACATCCGGTTTGTCTATGCCCATACCAAAAGCGTTTGTGGCGGCAATGACACGAATTTCCCCCTCTATGAATTGCTTCTGGGTGGTCTTTTTTACTTCCGGTGTGAGGCCAGCATGAAAATGGGCGGCAGGCCACCCCATACTGACAAGAAAGGCAGCCACTTTTTCCGTTTGTTTTCGTGTGGCACAGTAAACGATTGCGCCGCCACTGCCATCTTGGGACAGTTGACTTTCGAGAAGTTGGTGGATATCAGAAAACTTGTGCTCAGGAGTCGTCTCAACAACCGAAAAATCCAGGTTATCCCGATTGGCGCCCCCATTGAAGACCAGAAGATTTGCACCCATGGTACGTTGGAAATAGTCCGTTATGTCCCGTATCACGTCAGGTTTCGCTGTCGCTGTGAGACACAGCACGGGTGGCAGGGGCTCTTTGCCGGCGGACTCCCTTATAAACCGTCCGACATAGCGGTAATCCGTTCGAAAATCCTGCCCCCATTTTGAAAGACAGTGCGCCTCATCGAGTATCCATGCGCCAATCTCCCGCTGTTCAACAGACCGGCGGAACCCGCGGTTACGCAACTGCTCTGGGGACACCAACAATATCGCGCAATCACCCAAACGAATCCGTTCCAGCACATCGGCGCGTTCGGGCATTGACAATAGTCCATTGAGAGCAAGACATGAGGTGATTCCCCGTTCCCGCAAGCCGCGCACCTGGTCCTCCATCAGCGCTACAAGCGGAGAAACAACTAGCGTGAGGGCCCCGGTATTTTCATAACGGGAAAGGGCGGGCACCTGGTAACACACGGACTTGCCCGTACCCGTGGGCAGAATCCCCAGAACGTGGCTGCGGTTCATTGCGGAGTTTACAATGGCTTCCTGCATAGGCATGCCATCTTCACAAAGAGGCGCCGAACGAAAGTCTGAAAATCCGAACCAATGCTTAAGCACCCGCTTGGAGTTATGATGCTCCTGACACCAGTCACACAACGGATCCTTACAACGCGTGTCCCGAAGCAGTTTAATGAGTCTTGGCGCATCAGGGAACTCATGACGCACCCAGGGAGGCATCACCGAGTTGCCGCCGGCAACTGACAACCATGCCAGCGCATATGCCATGGGCCATCCACTAAGGGATGGTTGCTCGAGCACCGCCTTGCCGTGATTCACACAGGCGGAAGGGGCCAAACACGCGGCAACCGCGGCGCATCCCTCTTCATCCGTTGGTATCGCCGCCTCTCGGACCATGCGGAAGAAATGGTCAAAGCCCTTTTCTTCAGAACAGGACGCCGTCAGCCAGTGGAAGGCGGTGAGCAGATCGGGATTTTCCTCCCTTAAACGATAGAACGCCTTTTCCTCATCTTGGAATAAATCAAGACAAATGCGTGCATCCAGTTCAGGATCATTCGCATTAAATCGCAGAAGTCCGCCATCCTTATAATGCTTGACCAGTTTGTGATAGGGGTTTCGGGGAAATGCAAGCGGGCTTAAGCGAAGCGTATCAATAACGGGCAAGTCCAGGAGCCGGAGTTCAGGCGCAGCGGCCTGAAGATGGGGAATATCAAAGGCGATAACATTATGCCCCACCAGAAACTCCATCCCCACAGCAAATGCATCCAATTCCTTCAACGCATCAGGAAAATGACCGCCCGATAATAAAAAAGGTTTGTCGATACAATTTCTCCGCAGGGCAGCCATGCGATAGATTTGGCCTGATTCACGATTGACTTCAAGATCGATCGCTATGCATTTCTCGATATGACACGACTGAATCAGTTTGTCCACTAATTAAATTCCAAAACCATCTTGTTCGGGGAAACACGTATTCCTTTATACTCCCCATTCGTATGAGTCTTTCTTCTCCCGAGAAAGTTCAGCGCTTTGTTAACCGGGCCTTCATCTCCGGTTTCCAGCAGGGTTTAAAATCTTCGGGTCATGCTATTCCCTATTTTTTATGACAATTAGATTGAAACATCAATGCAACACAGAAATCCTTTTATGGAACATGAGGAATGAGAGAATATCCTCCGAACAATTGCAGGTGCCCGTTTACTCGAAAGGGCGTTTACTTCCACCGATCAAGTTTCTCTGGGTACTTTAAGACAAGACAATCCCCTTCGTATTCAAGCACACCCAGGTCCTGTCCTTTGCTCACAACATACCGGATGAAATTATATTCATGTGCATTGTCAAACAAACGCAAACTCAACTCCATTCTTTTTTGCTGATCGCAAAGCATGACAAGCGGAATTCTTCCCCCATAGTTTTGGGCAATTGTGATTAGATAATCCGCCTTTTCCTCCATGCCTTGCGTATTAATACCTCCTTTAATTCGAAGTTCTTGTTCCCATTTAGTACGCAAGGCCTTTATCTCAGGCGTTTCTGTTGCATTAGCACCGGTCAAGTCATGCTGCACTCCGGTATCCTGATGTCCAATACCCGGTAATATCAGTGTTGCATGATTACAACCTTCTGTTGGACATTTGAAATTCAGTTTCCTTGCGCCTTCTTCAATGAATTTTCGACCACAATTTGGACAGTGATATTTTTTCACCATAACCACACCCTATAATTTAACCAAATATTTGTGCGTATTCGATTCACCTATTTTTACACTACTCTCCCTGCAAATAAAAATCAAACGCTTCATTTATCACGGGGTGGTTCCAGGATAATACGCCAGTTATCCAGGTTTTGTAGACACGATTTTTCTTCTGTCTTATCGATAAGGTACTGCAGCAGGTCCTCCTGGCGGGGTTGACCGAATATAAGTCGATAGATGGCAAGCATCTTTTTCAGGCGTTCGAAGTGCCCTTCCTCCCTGCTGAATGGCAGCATGGGCACATGACGTTCGATTTTTGCGCCGCCCTTCACCTCAAACAGCCAGTAGGGGACCAGCTCGTTGCTGGCATTAGCGTATTCTTTCCGGGCAAGTTCAAACATGTAGTGCCACGGATCGCCAACATCATTCCTGCGCTTGCACAATGCCTTCAGCCCGTACTCTTTTGCAATGTTTTTCCTTATAGCATGCCCCTTGTAGCGGTGTATGCGTCCCTCCCGCTGCTCCAGGTCCACAGGATTAGCGGGCAGGTTCCAGTGGGTAACGGCATGACACCAGGTGTGGAAGTCTAGGCCTTCCTGACCAATCGAAGTAGATGCGAGTATAAACGGCCTGAAGGGGGAATTAAAGGCTTTTAGTACAACATCCTTGCGCTTGACAGCGGCCTCTTCCTGCTCCCTCATGTCCCCGAAGCGCAACGCGAAACGGCACCGTGAAGCATATTCTTCAAACAGAATCTTTTGCGCGTTCGGACGCAGACGCACTTGGTCTATATAAATTGGGGCTGTTCGAATAGACAGGGATTTTCCAAGGTCCGCGCCGATCTTGGAACATCGCGCCGTTTCCGACTCATCCTGTAGCCCCAGTGATTCCACAAGACAATGCACCTGCTCGTCAAGGAGGGACTGCATGTTACCCTCCAGGCAATGGCGTAAACACAACTGCCAGAAGGGCGTTCGCTGATCTTTCCCCTGTAGCAGCGCGATGGTTTCCGGCAGATTAAACAGGGTTCGGAAGCCTTCGGAGACCGTTGCGGCCCCCGTAAGCAATGCCGGTGCATCCCACGCCGGATTAGGCGCTACCCGTTTCAATGCGCGCAACATGCACGTGCCCGGCGCTGCGACGGCAACCAGTGCGACAATTCGCGCGAGGTCTTTTGGCGGCCGCCCCAAGGGCGTATCGAAAGCATGCTCCATGGCCCGACTCAAGATTTCAAGGTGTTCCCTGAAATGATAGCCGCGGTCTTCCTGGCCGTCCATGGACAAAGAAGGCCATCCTTCTTCTCCGTCCTCCACCCAGGAATAGGCTTCTTTAAATTTTCTACCATCCAACAAGGCAGGAAGCGCCCAATACCAACGCTGGTCTTCGATACCTCGTTTGGGCACGCCACGGGTAAACTCATTCACGTACGGAGTGATGATTGCCTCGGCTTTTTGAAGCATTGTTTCCATAGACACAGGACCGCCGGGGCCCAGATTCAGGGCGATTTTCAGCGGATCGATAAGGGAAGCCAGCGCCGGGCTCGGATACATCAGCAGCAGTACCGGCATGCCGGTAACCCGGTCGTCTCTCCCGCGGGCAAAACGCAACAAGGGGTGTATCTTGTCGTAAAGCACCTCATGCCGGACCCTGCGCACTTTTTTACGGTACACGTCAAGCATCCGGCGCTCCGCTGCATACGAACACAGGGTCGCAATGGCATCCGGAACGGCCGACCATGCGGAAAACACAAGTGATTTCGTAACATCGCGAATCTCGGCGTAGGCGCCACCCGGACAGGTATAGGGCATTGACGGAGGCATCCACAAGATTTTCCAAAGCCCTTGATCCAGTGTGTTTTTAAAAAGATGCCGCATACGGGGGTTGGCCGGATCGACCTCACGGTAGGCCATGATGTCCTGTTTTCGAAGCATATGCCGGTTATTTTTCGAAAGGATCCCCATCACTTCTGGGCCGACTTTTCCGCGCTGCTTTTCCAGTATCCGACGCAACTCATATTTTTTCAGGAAATTGAGCAGGTATGGGCTGGACTTCCAATATTCAACCACATCCCTTGCCCCGACGCGAGTCGCAATACTGTCTGCGAAGGCGGCCGCATGCAGGTCATTTTCCAGCATTTCAGGCCTGGCAACATACTCTTTCATCATCGCGTCCTGCGCGCGGGCCATGTGCGCCCTTTCCGTTCGGCACATGACTTGCAGCAGTTTCCGTTGCAAGGAATCGCGCAAATGGGCGGCATAGCCTTCTTCCGCTTCTCCCAGAGAATACAATGCGTTTCGGAATTCCTGAAGTTCCTTCCTTATCGCTTCAACAGCCGCCTCTGATCCAAAAAGAAAGGTCAAGGTTTTCAGGAAGTCACAATAGTGGTCCTCTTCCTGTTCATCGTCCAGGGAAAGCATTTTATAAGGTGTCGCCGAGAGCAGCAGGACCTTCGCGTCAGGATAGCTGAAAAGTTTCTTGGCAATACGCGCATCCGGATTGTTTTCATCCAACAGGTTCCTGAAACGCTGGAATTCATCCAGAATGACCAGGTCCGGCTCCAGGGCGGCAACGCTCACTTCAGCTAGCCGCATCCGCAATTCAAAGACAAGACCCAGCCTGTCAGGATCGTCCCATAAAATACGACGCGTTGACCGTCGACAAAATGTTTCCAGCCGCTGAAAAAATTTCCTGTCCGCCTTGATATTTCTTAAGAACACCTTTGAAATAGCTACATCCGTACCCTCCGACCGCCTTTTATTCAACTGGTTTCGCCAATTGTCGTCGCCCACCTTGCACTGGAGTAGATGGCGCAACCCAGCCCGCGACAATCCTGAATTTCGTTGAAGAATGTGATAGATCAAGGCGCGTTCTTCCACGTGTCCGTCACGGGATACTGGGTCAAAACTAGTTCCTGGCGTAAGACTCACATAATTAATCTTATTATTTCTGATATCCGCCAGATGCGCGGGCAGCAACGTAAGGCGCGTTGGGTATATAAATTCCTGAACACCGGAAACGGTTAACCTGCTGATGTTCTGAGAGGCGATACTAATGTTGGAGCATACATAGACGATGTCTACGCGTTTTACCCTGGTTTTGAGGTGTTCGATTGCCCTGGCAATAATCCCTTTCGCCACCATTGTTTTGCCCAGCCCCACTTCGTCCGCCACAAGGAAACGGTCGGTAGTATTTTGGTCCGTGTAAAATCTACGGAACACATAATCGACTGTTCTGCGCTGGAAATCTTTGAGGCTCGCAAGAACCTTTTCCGTTTCTTTCTTCCTCCTGCTCATTTGTTTTTCCCCGTATACGCCCGGTCAAATACCTTCCACAGTTCAAGGAATTCGCCGGGAACAATTCGATTGCCGGCCTTTTCACCGGAAAGTTTCTGTATGATCTCTCTTAATCTTGACAGTTTATCAGGGTGTCGGCTGAAAGCCCGTACCAGTTCTTCCAATACTGGCACAGCCTTGTTATGACCCACCTGCCACGCGGTTTTATCGGCCGCGCCCCCAAGTCGCCGGGTATCAAATACGTCTTCCACCGTTTCTTCGAGAAGCAGCAGAATATAACGCATGAAATCGTCCCGGTTTTTTATTATCATTTTGAAAATGGCCTCTTCCCGATATTTGGGAAGGCCTTCAACGGGAAGATTCAGTGCGAGTTGTATTTTCAGCCTTAAGGTCCCCTCGGTAAGTTCAAAGGCGATAAGCCCGGTAATCGACTCCACCGCATAGGTACCCAGCCCGGCGGAACCAGCGAGGCGCAGTTTCTCCGCATCCGCCGCGAGATTTTCCGACACGGTAACGGGCCACGCCTTGATTTTTATGATTCCCGGAAGATTCAGGGGCCCCTTAGCAGCCAGCGCTAACTCCCAGGCTTCGCCTTTCTTCTTGCAACGAAGCCGCAATCCGGATCCGGCCAGCAAGCGTTTGGCCGTATCCAGCACTTTGCGGGCTTTTTGTTCCTTTGTTTCCTGGGCAGGCCCCTGTTCTGGCGGTTCATAAGGTGACAGCAACGGGCCGAGGCCGTCCTTGGCCAAAAATGTATTAATACCGCCCACACGGTGTTTGGGACCGATCAGTTCGACCAGCACCTCGACATTATTACCGTTGCAAAGCGCCGCGGCAGTGGCATTCGCGGAACCCATGTAGAGGTGTGTTCTGCCGTTTTCCTCACAAATATACATCTTGGCATGCAGTCCGACCGTATCCCGCCGCTCTGTTTCCTCCCCGTCCTCGGTTTCTGCGGCATCCTCTAATACGTACCAATTAGTGCAGCAGTCAAAAGTTTCCCGTTCAAGGGTATTCAATTCTTCGGGCCGCGAAATCACGGCAACAAGCGAATTCGTGTATTTACTCAGGAACTGAAGAGCCCCGTCTGAAATAAAGGGGGAAACCACCGCCATACGTTTCGACATCACGGGCCGCCAGGTCCGGTCGTCCGTGCCGATACAGTGGAAGGCTAATTCTTCGAAGCCTTCTGGGAATTCCCACCGGGTTTTCCGGACTTCTTCGGCCATAAATCGTGCCTGGCGGCGTTTCTCAGGAGACGTGCGCCGTACGGCAAAAGTAGGCAGCGCGCGAATAAAATTACTTAACGGGTGATTGGTGGCAACATTTCGGCCGCATGTCTGCCCTTCAAGCTGCAGGCACAGATCCCAGGAACGGTCATAAGTGATGTTGCGGGATAACACCAGCAAGCGCATCATTGCCGGTTCTTCGGTATCTTTTTCAGGACGGACAAAGCGTAATATCCAGAGTTTGGGGTGAAAGACGCCTCCCTTCCTCGCTTTCACAGGAATAATCATGTCCTCCAGCAGTCCGAACAATACATTTTTGCTGGCGGGCACTTTCAGACCTGCGTAGTCCGCGTAAACACTGAAGCGTCCAGCCAGACGACGCAGTGATTCAAGGATGATGATAGGATCAACATCCCCGCCGGCGGCACCCTGTCCCAACGCGATATGGGTGGGTAATGACAGCAGAGTATCCGGGTCGAGGGTATACGTGGTAGCAAGCGCCTGGTCAAACACATAACCCGGCGGCGGTGTGACCGCGTTTATATAGAGACTTCGGTCTTCGGGCGTTATCATGGCCGCCCCCTCCCCAGGCCCGCATACAAATCCGCAAGCAAGCGTTGGACCTGCGGCCATCGGTAAGACAGCGGGTTAACCCCTGCATATCCGTTCCACTGGTCCAGAGCCCGGGCATTTTCAAAACGGGAACGTGCTCCCTTGAGTTGCTGTTCCCGGCGCTTGACCAGCAACCGGCATTCCTTGTCTTCGATTACTCGACCCCGCATGGCAACAACGCGGTTGTGCCACTCTCGGACAAAAGCCTGTGTGCGCGGGGTTATCACATGTCCTTTTCCCTCCGTCTGTGCCCATAATCCGTTCAGGGGCAGGCGTGCGGGCCGGCAGGTTTTTAATCTTACCCTCCAATCCTCCAATGCTTCACGGTGAAAACCCACCAGACCTTTGCGTTTTGCCTGTTCAGCCAGCATTAGATTATACAGGTAGGCGGCCCCGTGCATGAGGGTTGAAAAGAATTCCGCATACTCCAGCAACGTTTGGTGCTGATCCGGAAAACGCATGCGCTGCGGATGCTCCCAGGGGAAATCACATATCGCCAGTTTCCTGTTTAAAGCCAGCCAGGCGAGCAGGCTTTCCTTCTGTGAAAAACGCAAACGTTCCAGCAAATATTCAGCCTCTTCGCGTTCCAGCTGAAAACTGAGTTCTGTTACTTTGTCGGGAAAACCATCAGGTGGTCCGGGAAGTTTCGGATGCCAGGTGCGGGTCCGAACCCGTGTATCCTCATCATCTTCCAGGCTGTCCCTCGCCCTTTCACGACGGCGATATATACTGTTTATGTGGCGGTGATATTCGTCCTGGGAACACTCGATCTGACGAATACCCCAAACGCCCAGACCGTTCCAGTAGACGGAGCTGGGCAACCGTTTCAGTTTGTCTCCCGCGGTCTTGCCGAACACGCCGGCATCATCCTCGTTTTTCAGAAGCGGTGCAATCAACGCCGTCTCCATCCGGCGCGCCCGGACGGCGAATTTCGGCGCCTCTACCCGCGCGGATTCAAGCGATGTATAAATCCAGGGAATGAACAGCATATAGCGCAGGCGGGTCTGAATCGTGCTGGTCCCGGGAAAAAGTTGGTCGGCGAAAGAATCCCGCACAGCGCCCAGGCCTAGTTCATCACGGCTGTCCTTCTCCTGAAAGAGCGACAATATACGCAGCGCCCGGTCCCGTGCGGCTGGATCATGATCAATCCAAGTGATACTTGAAGTCATTATGAATCCTCTTTGCAGGTTTCTAAATGAACAAGGGCCGAAACTCTCCAATACAAACAGCACCTGCACAAATACAGTTTTTGTTCACCAATCCTACATCAATCAGACCACTGTGCTTTTTTTTGCTGCCGTTCTGATCCAAAACCCTATTTCAGATCCTCATCTATGTGCGGTGTGGCTTTCAGGGTAATGTGGAGTTCATATTCCCGGGCCGTAACATTGGCAATATCGGCAAGGGCGTAGCGGATGCGGTCAGAAATATGCCGGGCAATAATAAGGCCGCGGACAGGTTTTCGGTTGGCCAGATGGCGTTTGACCCAACCCACGTAGCGCATGATCTGGCCGCAGACTTCATCCGGACCGCGAGCCACTTTTAGTTCGATAACCAGTAAGCCCTCCTTCTTATCGACTGCCAGCAGATCTATCCTGCCGATTTCAGTGCTGTATTCCACACCTACGGTTCCTATCTCATCCACATAGAGCTGCAGGCCGTTTTCAATAATCCCCAAGTTTTTTGCCAGGTAATCCCGCAAATGCGCTTCGGCCGCGAAACCGCTTTGTTCCTGTCCTTCCGGTCCTGGTTTCTCACCGCCTTCCCTGACCAACAATGTGCCGTCTTCCTGTTCAGCAATTTCCCAGGCACCATGCAGAACCGGGTCGTACCGGACAAGTGCGCCTGTGGCAGGACGAAACAGGAAATCATATTGCCCGTCCGCCTTGCGCGGCTTACGGTTCTCCGGGTAATGGATGCGCGAACTGTGATTCACGGTACAAACGATAATCTGGCAGGCGATGGTGGAGGTATTGGTACCCGGGTACTTCTTGAGTATCCAGTCACGTACCGCTATGTTGGTGGTCTTGCCGCCAAAGGCTTCCACAGCCTCCTTCACCATTTTCCATACCGGCGGACGTTTACTTTCTTTCACGGCCGATTCTCCCGTATCTCTTAACGATTTAAATAACAAGTAAGCCAGAGCAGGGACATCCCTGAGACCATTCCACCCACATTATAGGTCTAAATAGGCCTTCAGTTTCACGTTGCCCCATTGATAGAGGATATGGTCGAAAAGGAAAGGAGTCATCCCGAGTTGCCGACAAAGTTTTACAGCAAAGATAAACATCTCTCGGGGATCCGTGGGCAGGCCGGGAACCAGTGCCGGAAATTCCTTTTTCAGGCGCTGGTCTATTTTGACGAATTCCGGGAAACCGATATTTTTCAGGAAGTCGGACATCAGTCCCGGGCCCACATTGGGTATCGGTTGCGTAAACTGCACCATGAATTGCCATGCCTGTTCCGGGCCTGACGCGACGGCCTTCTCAACACTTTTATAGAAGAGCGAGATGCCCTCTCGTAACGCTTTAGTCATCACCACGGCCAACCCCAGCAGGGTCCTTCGGATATGCTCTTTAAATGGGTCATCCGGATATTCCGTTAGCTCTTCAAGCAACTGTGTCAGCCCGGCAGGTGTCCAATTTGTGTCGTCCATGAAGTCCGTGCATTCATAGAGCCGCTCCAGGCATAGGGGTATTGTGCCCGCCAAAGGGATGTCACCGAGGATCTTCTGCATTCTGCTTCGGATTCTGTGCGGAGGCTGGTTGATGCTTAGGGCGCTACTCACGAATTCCTTCATGATCCGAATTTCGTCTGCCGGTTTTTCGGGGAGCTTTGTATGTTCCAGGTACTCGATAATGTGTTCCCGTTCAACAGGTACCATCGGCACATCGTCACGATGGGCAAGGGCAACGAGTTTCAGCCTGCGCCGCTCCATCTCTTCGCGCAGATTCGGGATATCTATTCCGGCAGATGTACTACCGCCACTGATTTCCTGTACCCTTGCGGAGACGTTCACCGTTACTGTTTTGGGAGGGGTATCCATTTGCCGGGGATAAGAACGAGTCGCGCCTCCCGTCTTCAGTTCTCCGTACGTATCGTAATTCTGCCTGTTCGCCCATTTCTCCGTGGGAACAAGGGTGGCGTCCTGTAATTCAGCGAAGCCCCAGCGTATGCCCACAAAGGAAGGGTAACGGCATTTATTCTCGTCGCTCTTCAGGATTTCCTCGCGTGTTTGCCCAAACAGTAACGCCAGATCCCCACGCCGCTTTGCCGTCAGGCCATACCCTTGGTCAATCCAGCTATCCAAGACAAAGGGATTGCGCTCGCTGTCGATAATGCCACCTGTTTTGCCCATGTCGTGTGCCTTTCTCCGTATCAACGGGTTTCAGATAGAGTATAGTATAGGAAACCGTCTTTCCAGATTCCGGAATGATTGCAATCAACCACACGCGGGAAGTTCAACTTCTATGGCAATTGAGTTACCAAGCGCACCCTGGTAACGGAAAGAGAACGAGCGTTCTATTATTTACAGCGCGCCGAATAAAGACGACACCTTGACCAGTTCCCAATTCTCGGCATGCACAAGCATATACTCTCCGTATTCCCACCCGCCAACATCAAATAGAAATTCCGGTTTGTCATCCTTATCAGCGTCAAAAACACCCTTTAAATCGTAATACCTGCTTTCCGTTTCCCTTCCGATGAAACTGGCATACTCCCACAGGATCTTGTCCTCGGATTTCTCTCCGCCCCTTTCCACAAGAGCGTGGTAATACCCGCACCAGTAAGACCGTTTAAAAAAGCCGAATTCCTCCGGGCCCTCTTTAAAAGGATAGGCCATGGTCGCATGGACCCACAACCCTTCACGATCGTTTGGGAGCTTAAACTTCAGGAGATGCACGTATTCCGGCGGATCGTAGCGTTCCGGCTGAAAAGCCGGGCGCTCCTTGTCCTTGGGGATCTCTGACTCCCGCTCAATCACCTCGGCGCTGATTAACTCTTTTGCCCGATCCGCCAAGAGCGCCTTCTCTTTCACGGATAGTGAAGCCTTCTCCAAGGGAATGATTACGTCTGGCACATTGGTCATGGGAAGGTCGAAATACTTGTCCTCTACATCCAGATTGCCCTTCACCGTCCCCGCGAGTCCGATGTATTGCTGCTCCACTTTCCACGGAATCTTTTTCTTTTCCGGCGTGAAGGTAGTCGCGAGGTTTGAGCACAGGTAAAAAGTCTGTGTCATCAACACATCCAGAAACGCTTCCTGTTCCGGTCTAAAGGTTTCCGCCAAAACGTTCGGTCCCCCCGGTATCTCCATCGCAAAGAACGCGCTGGGCTGCCATTTCCCCTCCTGGTAGGCAGCCACCGGTATCAATACACAGTCAACCGGCGCGTCGTCACGGGCCCAACCGTGCCAATAATTCGTGTACATGCCGATCGTCGTCGGCGCCGGGGCCAGCGATGTTACCGTTTCAGGTGCCCCGAGAAGCGCCGCCGCCATAAACACTAATACTGTCAGTTGCATTGAAGTTCCCCTTTACTCAAGCTCAGCTTTAAAGAGGCAAAGAGTGCCTTAACTGGGCAAAGAAATGAGACAATACTCTAGAGCATCTTCTGCATCATTGAATGCTTGGCCTCTAAGGCTTATACCTTGTCGGTTCAAGAAGTACGTCAGCGCTAGTATCACAGCACCGCGTAAAGAATCCCTGAATCCCTGATCTGAAATATCTTGAGACAAAACGTTGAGTATACGGGTGCCCATATCGGGATGAGTAGACGACCTGAGTTGAGAACTTTTCTTTGTGCCAATTAGGAAGCATAAATACGTGATGACTATGCCATACAGTCGGACCGTTTTTTCTGAATCGCTATCAAGTTCGGTCACAAAATGGTCAACTGCGAAGCGATCAGCCTCGTTCTCCATCTGTTTTAGTTGAGATTGTTCGATCTCTGTTAGTGTCATGGGGCTTGTACGGGCCTTTAGCAAGAGGCTTCTAAAAGAAGCATTCCCGTGTCCAAGATAAACATGCGCAAACTCGTGGGCTAGTGAGAATGATGCCGCGCTTACATAGAGGTTATTTGCCTTCTCAACGAGATCTTTTTTCTCAAGCAAATATTTCTGTGGATTAGGCAATGCAAGAGGCCATGGCTGATAGCTCCGGAAAAGAGACTCTGTATATGCAAGGAATCCGAATGCATCTCTGATACGCGAGTCTGTATCATCTAATTGCGTTAATTCTTCTCCTCGTGCGTATCTTTCAGCCCAACAGTCATGAAGAACCATGATTCCGTAAGAAGTTGCCCAAAGTGCTGCTTCAAAAACCTCTTGGATTACTATCGTGCCGGTATCGTAGTCTACGGATGGACTTTGTACAGCCCTAGGCGCAATATCGCGAGACACTTCCCGACGAATGCGCCCACTCAAAACCATCGCCTCCCAATCATCAATTGCCCGAGTATTTGCATTTAAAAAAGATTCAAGAACATTATTCTGAAGTACACGCACGGGAAGGTTTCCCTCAAAGTCTCCAAGAACAACGATATAATCATTTATGGTTATTATCATGTGGTTCGCCTTTCATATAATGGAGTTCATTTTTTATAATATAGAATATCCTAGAGAAATTTGGGTAAATTAATCGTTTTATGAATCCATTTTTTTTGACTGCCCATTTGGCATTTCATCGTATGTTTTCCCCTCAAGAAGGCGCCCGGCTTTCTTTTTGTTCACGCCGCCCCATTGTTTGAAGAAGAACGGGACTTCGGTCCGTTGGCACTGGTCTCGAATACTGATTACCCATTCTGAACTCATGGATCGAGCACCGGGACCTGATTCGCCTCCGACGATCACCCAGCCAATTCCTTTCAGGGGGATTCTGCCTACAGGACCTAGCAACGGTTCAAAGGAAACATATTTCAGGTGGGCGTGGGTCTTCTGTAGATCGCGTATGCGGCTGACATAGTCTCTATCTTCGACACTGACTCCCATCCAGATGTGTGGCGTCCAAGGCAGTCTAGAATCCAATTCCAATAGTCGTTCAGAGCGCTTTGTCAGTATTTGGTATTGGTGCCAGTCAGCCGCCAACATAACCTCGAATACACGGAGTATAAATGATGTCGGCACATTTCTATGGAAGAGATCACTCATGGAATTTACGAATATCAGCCTCGGCTTTTTCCATGACAAAGGCAGCAAAAGTGTTTCTTCGTGTACCGCCACTTTGAATCCATGCTTATAGTTAATCTGTCCCATGGACTGTAAACGTCTTGCCATGCGCTCGGCATAACAGTTCTGACATCCTGGGCTAACTTTAGAACAGCCGGTAACGGGATTCCAGGTTGATTCGGTCCACTCTATGCGGCTATAGGACATATCAAGTTACTCTCAATTTAAATTGCACTTTCGGAGGGACTCCAGAATAATTGGGCCAACCTAGATAAAAGGCATTTTTTCGCGCCTCTTTTTCAGGATCTATTTCAAGAACGCACAGGGTGCCCTCCTCGCACATGGTCTTTAGCATTGGGTTGGCATGTTTAGGCAAGAAGCCATTTTCAATAATATACCGATACAGTTCTCGATTGTCCGGCTGCCGCTGCTCTATAAATACTTTCATCTCTTTCTGAAACTTGTCCTGCTTCTTGCTGACCGCACATTCATCAAGCAATGACATCTGCCCGCCATGTATTATTTCCTCATCAATGTTGTAATTTGCCTCTCCGGTTACGTCGTCCGTGTTCCAGCATACCTGCAGGAACTTATCCAGTCCCAGAAGGTTACTTGTTCCGAAGATGATTCCG
>Ga0123335_1004888_pt1 | contig 16815 bp, 22 predicted proteins | sample BiotimSIPDNA_2_FD_89707 | JGI IMG/M metagenome (GOLD analysis project Ga0123335, IMG submission 89707) | Anaerobic biogas reactor microbial communites from Washington, USA - Biogas_R2 time_0 SIP DNA | ecosystem: Engineered > Bioreactor > Anaerobic > Unclassified | place: Washington, USA...
AAGCAATGTGATATATTTAAAGTGTAATAAAAATAGGAGGAGAAAGAAAAATGAACAAAAAAGGTTTTACATTAGTAGAATTATTAGCAGTTATCGTAATTTTAGCAATTATTTTAGCTATTGCTGTTCCAAGTATAACAGGAATCTTAAATAGTGCTAAAAGATCAGCATTCGAAGCTGACGTTAAATTAATTATCAAAGGAATCGAGTACAAAATGTTAGAAGCAGATGCCGGTTCTGGTACAGCACCAGGTGTTGGGCAAATGGATGGTGAAGATTTAACTGCTTATGGAGCAGATTCAGCTAACTATGTAGTAAGTGAGACAGCAGGTCAAGGATGTGCAATTACATCATTAAATCCAGTTACTGTTAGAATTGAATCTACTTCTGGAAGTGAATTTGGAGCATATGTTGCAACTGGTACAAGAAATACTTTAACAGTTACTCCATAATAAATAATTAAGTTAAAAAAGATATGCAAATATCTTTTTTTTGTTTAAAATTAGATCGACTAATGATACTTGATTTACACAATATATAAAATAAATTGACTACTAAAAAGCAATGTGATATATTTAAAGTGTAATAAAAATAGGAGGAGAAAGAAAAATGAACAAAAAAGGTTTTACATTAGTAGAATTACTTGCAGTTATTGTAATCTTAGCAATTATTTTAGCCATTGCTGTACCAAGTATTACAGGAATATTAAATAGTGCTAAAAGATCATCATTCGAAGCTGACGTTAAATTAATTATCAAAGGAATCGAGTACAAAATGTTAGAAAGAGATGCTGGAACAATAGTTGATGAAACAATTCTTCCAGAAAATGCACCTACTGAAGGAGCACCATTTTATATGACAGAAAATGGATTAACTGCTTATGGAGCAAATGCTGATAATTATGTTGTTAATACAACTGGTGAAGCTTGTATTATTACAAGTTTAAATCCGGTAACAGTTACAGTTATTTCTAAATCCACAAGTGAATTTGGTGCATATACAGCAACTGGAACAAGAAACACTTTAACAGTTACTCCATAATAAATAATTAAGTTAAAAAAGATATGAAAATATCTTTTTTTTTGGTATAATTAATAGAGGTGATAAGATGGATATTATAATTGGATCTCATGTTTCTTTTAATAGAGAAAAGCAATTATTAGGTTGCGTTCAAGAAACTTTAAGTTATGGTGCAAATGCATTTATGATCTATACAGGAGCACCTCAAAACACTTTAAGATCTAATATAGATGATTCTTTAACAGAATCAGCATATAAGTTGATGAAGGAAAACAGCATTTCTTTAAATAATGTCGTTGTTCATGCTCCTTATATTATTAATTTAGCAAATATGAAGAACTTTGATTTTAATGTATCTTTTTTAAGTGAAGAATTAAACAGATGTCAAAAATTAGGAATTAAAAAAATTATTATTCATCCTGGGAATCATCTTGGTTTAGGAGAAGAAGAAGGAATTAAGAACGTTGCTTTAACTTTAAATAAAGTTTTAGAAACAGATAAGACAGATGTATATCTTTGTCTAGAAACAATGTCAGGTAAAGGTAGCGAAGTTGGCAAAACATTTTCCGAATTAAAAAGTATTATTAATCAAGTCAATAAATCAGAACGTTTATTAATTTGTTTAGACAGTTGTCATTTGAACGATGCTGGTTATGATATGAATGATTTTGATTTAATCTTAAATGATATAGATAAAATTATTGGAATATCTAAGATTGGTTGTTTCCATATAAATGATAGCAAAAACGAAAGAGGCGAAAGCAAAGACCGTCATGCTAACTTTGGATTAGGAACTATTGGGTTTGATAATTTGATTAAAATGATTTATCATCCTAAATTACGAGAAGTTCCTAAGATATTAGAAACTCCATATGTAGTTGATTTAGAAGATAATAACCATTCATTTCCACCATATAAATATGAAATTGAAATGATAAAAAATAAAAAATTTAATCAAAATTTACTTGAAGATATAAGAAATCAATAAAAAGATAAATAATTCTTTGACATTATTAATTTCTTTGATATAATGAATAGGTAGAAAAGAGGAGGGATATCCATGGCAAAACCGGGCAATAGAGAGCTTGTAACATTACAATGTACTGATTGTAAGGAAGAAAATTATCGTACGCCTAAGAATAAAAAAAATACTCCAGATCGTTTAGAGTTAAAAAAATATTGTAGCAGATGCCAAAAAACAACTGTTCACAAAGAAAAGAAATAGGCCTTAAGCTTATTTTTTATTAAGAAAGGTGATTATTTATGTTTCATATCAACGATATTAAAAATGGAATGACTTTTGTATTAGATGATAACATTTATTTAGTACTTGAGTTTTTACATGTTAAACCAGGCAAAGGGCCTGCTTTTGTTAGAACTAAAATTAAAAATTTAAAAACAGGAGCTACAATTGAAAAAACTTTTAATACAAGTGTTAAATTAGAAAAAGCTTTAATAGAAAAAAAAGATATGCAATACTTATATAATGCTAGCGATATATATTATTTTATGGATAATGAAACTTATGAACAAGTAGAAATATCTAAAGATAAGATTGAAAACGAATCTAATTATTTGGTAGAAAACAATAATGTTGAGTTAGTATTTTATAAAGGGGAATTAATTGGTGTCAATTTACCTGAAAAGATAGAAGTTACCATTGTTTCAACTGAAGCAGCTGTAAAAGGTAATACTGCAACTGGAGCGATGAAAGATGCGGTAGTAAACACAGGTTTAACTGTTAAAGTTCCTTTATTTGTTGGAGAAGGAGAAACAATTATTATTTCCTCAACAGATGGTAAATATTTATCAAGAAATTAATCTTGATAAATAAAAAAAGTTGTTATATAATCAGTGTGTATTAATTTATACACATTAACTGTCCTGGTAGCTCAGCTGGATAGAGCAATGCCCTTCTAAGGCATCGGTCCGGGGTTCGAATCCCTGCCAGGATACCAAATGAATAAAAACTTAGAAATAAGTTTTTTTATTTGAATTAAAATGTTATAATTTAAAAAAGATAGAAGAGGTAAATATGAAAAGTTTAATACATGTTATCAAAGGAATATTTATTGGTATTTCTACATTAATTCCAGGAATGGGTGGTGGAACTACAGCTTTAGTTTTAGGAGTTTATCATAGAATGATTAAGGCTTGTAGCAGCTTTTTTAAAGATATCAAAGGTAATTTATTCTTTTTAAGTAAACTAGCTTTAGGAGCATTAATAGGCTTTGTTTTAGTCAGTAAATTTATGGGATCACTTATGGATAAATTTTATTTTCCTATTATTTATCTATTTATTGGAATGATTTTAGGAAGCGTTCCATTTATATACAAAAAAACAAATGTTAAAGGAAAATCTTCAAAAGATTTAATCTTTTTATTGATTGGTTTCTTATTTTTATTTTTAATTTCAATGAGCAAATCAAATTTAGTTGATTTTAGTACTCTTAGTGGTTGGATTAACTATTTATTTTTATTTATAGCTGGTTTTATTACCGCTATAGCTTTCGTTTTACCAGGAATGAGTACTTCAGCTTTTCTATTAACTTTAGGTCTTTATGAGTTGACAATTGAAGCGATAAACAAATTACAAATTGATTATTTAATTAGTTTATGTTTAGGAATTTTTATTGGAACAATCTTGATCTTAAAATTAGTAGAAAAATGTTTTGAAAAACATCCAAGAAAAACTTACTTATTGATTTTAGGTTTTGTATTAGGTTCTTTAATTGAAATATATCCTGGTTTACCTCAAGGATTTGATATATTATTAAGTATTTTAAGTTTTATATTAGGATTTTTCATTATATTATTTGTTAGCAAGAGAACTAAAGAATAAAAAAAGTAAGTTTAACTTACTTTTTTTATTATAAAATTTTAATTATATAATAGAAATATCTTTTTATACCGTTAACTTCATAACTAATCGTATAAGTAATGTTACAGTTACCAAAATTTAAAGTAGAATGACTTAGATTAGCGGTAAAGGTAACTTCTTGATTAAAAGCAATTTCTGATGAACTTAATACTAAATAATTATTTACGAGATTAGAACAAGTAGTAGTCATACTATAAGTTCCATTTGTTAAAACATCATTACTTTTATTTACATATTTAATAATACTATTCCAATCTTGAACATTTTTATGTTTTTTCTTCACAGAAAAAGTTGTTGTCAAAGTATTGTTAATTAGAGTTTCAGAAACAAAATTTAACCGAGGGTGCCCTGGAGTTTGAACTGTATATCTTCCTTTTTTATCTTTTATTATTTCATTATTTAATTGAGGTTGATTTACCACAACGTTAATAGTTCCATTTACTTCAAGTTCAGAAGTTAAATAAGAATAACCAATTGTTAAACCAAAAGTAATTATCATCATAATTGAAATTAATAATGTTGTTTTATTTTTTCTTTTCTTTCTCATTTAATCAACTCCAAGATAATTATAACATGTAATAAAAAGACAACAAAACAAATGTAAACTGTTTTACAAATAGATTGTCTTAAATATAAACCTCATATATACTTAAAATTAAGGATAAGATAGAAGTAACTTATCTTATTTAGAAGGAGGAAAAATGAAAAAATCAAACAAAAAACGAAATCCAAAAATGCTTATTTACGTTCTGTTAATAGTAGTTATCTTTATGGTATCTGGTTATGCGATATTATCACAAACAATCGCTTTATCAGGAACAGCGAGTGCTGACGCAGATTTCTCAATCGTATGGGATAATCCTGTTATGTCAAATAATAATGGCGTTAATATGGATGCACCAACATTATCTTCAGGAGATACAGTATTAAATTTTAATCCTGTATTACAAAAACCTGGATCTAGTGTTACAGTAACAGTTAATGTAAAAAACAATGGAAATTTACCAGCTGTGATAACTAATATTACAACTACTGATCCAGTATCTAGTGATATTATTGTTACTTACAGCCCTAGTTTTTCAATTGATCAAACTTTAGCTCCAGGAGCTAGTATTCCAGTTGATATAACTGTAGAATATGATTCTGATGTGGAAGAAGCGCATTCATTAAGTGAAGACTTTGGAATTATCGTTGAATATTCACAAGAAGTATAATAGGTATTTAAAAAAGATGGCTTAAATGCCATCTTTTTTAAATTATAGAGGTAATAAAATGAATAAAAAGAGTAGTTTAATTAAAATTAGTATTATCATGTCTTTGATTTTTATTTTTTATGTTTTATCTTGGGCATTTTTAAAAACAAGTGATCCAGTATTATATAATTATGTAATTAATCCTTTGTTTTGGATTTTAATTACTATTTTTTCAAGTGCTTTTGTGTTTACAAATAAAAACTATGTTTTTAAACACAAACGTTCTTTTCTTTTGGTTTTTTTTATTGCAGCTTTAGCGTTCATAGTGACTAATTTTTCATTAGGTATCTTTATTAGTGGTTTTGCAAAAAACCCTTATGATAACTCTTTAATTGGAATATTATATAATCTTTGGATGGCTGGATCGACATTGTTTTTAATTGAAATCACGAGAAGTTCAATAATAAATGCAACCCCAAATAAATATAAAACTATAATGAAGATAATGATTGTCATCTTATTTTCATTAATATCTATTAATTTTTTCAATTTTCAAACTTCATTATCTGATCTAGCTGGAATATTCAAATTTTTAGGAACTAGTTTAATCCCAACGGTAGTTTTAAATATTTTGTTAACAGAAAGCGCCTCAAAAGCCGGGCCAATTCCAGGAATTATTTATCAATTAATTGTTAATTTAGCAATTTGGGCCGCACCAATCTTGCCTAATCACGATTGGTTAATAATTTCTTTAATTCATATTTTAATACCTTTCTTAACTTTATTAGTAGTTGAACATCAAATTAAGAAGCGAGATTATTTTGCAGCAAGATCTGAATTAGAAATAGAGGAACCCAAAGAATGGATTGGTCGTTTTATTGTTATAACATTAATTTTAATTTTCTTTTTAGGTGTAACGCCAATTTATCCAATTAACATTATAAGCAATAGTATGTATCCAGCAATTCATATTGGAGACGTTGTTATTGTCAAAAAAACAACCATTGATGAAATTAAAGAAGGAGATATTATTCAATATAATCGTGAGAAATATTCAATTGTTCATCGTGTAGTTGAAATTTTTCAAGAAAATGGTAAAATAAGAATCAGAACTAAAGGTGATAATAATCAAAAGATAGATTCGACTATTATCACTGAAAAAAATTTCATGGGGAAAATAATTATGATTATTCCAAAATTAGGATTACCTAATTATTGGGTAAAAAGTTTAATGAATCAAATTGATGATTCAAATTCAATAAACAATTAGGAGAACAAAATGAAAAAAAGACAAGTTAAAAAAATCTTTAACACCTTTGGAATTGCTGTTTCAATAGTAATAATTATTACAGCAGCATTATATCTGTATACTATTTTTCGTTCAAAAACAATTCAAGAAGTCTTATTTGATTATCAAGTAAATAGTAATATTAATTATAAAGTTAATCTAACAGAAAACGAATTTATTAAAGATAAATATTTACCAATGGATCAAGTTTATATTACAAAATTAGTAGATAACATTTCAACAACGTTTAATTTTGAATACACTAATGAAAAAATTGATCAATCTCAATATTATTATGAAATAAAAGGTTTATTAGTAGGAAGTTATCGAGGAGATCAAAGTTCTACAGAAAAAAATGATGTATGGTTTGAAGAGGAATCATTTAAATCTAGTGAATTAATAGTAGCGAAAAACACCTTTAGTATTAACGAAATAATTACTGTTAAACCTGGAGATTTGTTAAACAGAGCTAATAGTTTTCAAGAAAAATTAGGAATAGCAATTAACTCAGAATATAAATTAGAATTAAATGTTTATTTAACAATAGGTGAAGATAATATCAAAAAAATTCATCATGAAACTATTTCTTTTCCAGTAACGAATAACATTTTTAAAATTAATAAGAATTTAAGTTCTAAAGATAAATATTTAGTATCAGCTCAAAAAGAAGAAATAGAAATAGAAAGATTACCATTGATTATTTCTGTTCTTGCTTTAGGTTTATCTATATTATTGTTAATTAAATTAATTAAGATGAGAACTGATAAAAAATCAAATTATGAAAAAGAAGTGACTCAAATTTTCAAATCATATGGAGAAAGAATTATTATGGTTGAGAACATTGCAATTACTCCAGAAACAAAATTCATTTCGATTGTTGGATTTGATGAATTGGTTGAATTAGTTAATGAATTGAATTTACCAATTTTATGTTATCAAAAAGAAGGTATAAACATTTCATGGTTTTTCGTTATTCACGACAAAATTATTTATCGTTATATTTTAGAATAAAAAAGACTTTTAAAAAGTCTTTTTTTTTAATTTGATAGAGGTATTAACAATTTAAAAAAACAAAAAATAAATGAAAGGAGGTGAAAGAGTGTTTTTTAAAAAGATAGTTAAACAAGAAAATTTAAAAGATTGTGGAGCTGCTTGTTTATTAATGATGATGAGAAAACATGGTGGTAATTATCCAATGGAACAATTAAGAACATTGTTAAAAACAGATAAGAAAGGAACTAGTGCTTTAAATTTAATTGAAGGTGCTAGACAAGTTGGTTTTGATGCTCGTGGTTATTATTGTAATGATTTGAAAGCTATAAAATGCCCCGTTATAGCTCATGTTATCATTAAAAAATCATATCATCACTATTTAATAATTGATGATATAAATTACGAAAAAGAAATTATTAAAGTAATCGATCCAGCTTTTGGATTAAAAAAATATACATTCTCTGAATTTGATCAAATTTGGTCTAAGAATATTATAACAGTTATTCCAATTAGGAAAATTGATAATATAAATTTATTTATGAGCATTCGTCAAACAATTTGCAACTTAATTAAACCTTATTTGAAATATTTTTTCATAATTTTAATTATTTCAATTGTATTGACAATTTTGAGTATAATAAACACTTATTATTTTAAAATTATCGTCGATAATAATTTTAATTCTCATCACTTTTTTTATTTAGGTGTCTTTTTTACAATTGTTGTCTTTTTAAAAACAATGTTTACTTATTTAAAAAATCGTTTGTTAATTTTTATCGATAAAAAAATTGATTATGATTTAATTAATCGAACATTTAAGCATCTTTTTTCACTTCCTTTTCAATACTTTCATACTAGAACTTCTGGAGATATTATCGCTCGGATCAATGATTTGGGATATGTAAAAGAATTTATCAACAAAATTGCTAGTATCGTTTTAATTGATTTAGTTTTAATTATTGGATCTATTGTTTTTATGATTAAAATTAACCAATTGTTATTTTTGATTACAGTATTGATTTTATTTTTATATCTAATTGTCGTTCTTATTTTTAATAAAACAATTAAATTAGCAATTGTAAAGAACCAAGAAAACAATGCTAAAGTTTCATCTTTATTATATGAAACTATTAGTGGTATCGATACGATTAAAAATTTAGGTGTTGAACAAAATATGTTTTCAAAAAACATGAAAATATATCAAGAGTTTCTAAAAGATAATTATTCTTTTTCTAAGAAATACTTTTTAGCAAACTTTTTCAAAGAATTAATAACTTCTTTTGGAATGATAGTATTAATTTATATTGGAGGATTGTTAATGTTTCAAAAAACTATTTTAGCAGGTGATTTAGTTGTTTTCATTTTCTTTTTCAATTTTTTTATTGATCCAATGAAAAATATTTTTGAAATGGAACCATTATTAAAATCTTCTAGTAACGCTATTATTAGAACTACCGATTTTTTTCAGATCAAAGAAGAAAAAAACAGTAAATTTAGGATTAAAAGCGCTGACATTGTTATTAAAAATTTAGAATATTCATATAACAATTTAACAAAAACTTTTTCTGATTTTAATTTAAAAATAAAAAGTGGAGAAAAAGTTTTAATAACTGGCAAAAGTGGAACTGGTAAATCGACATTGATGAAATTGATTATGAAACAATTGGATATTGAAAAGGGGAATATTTTAATATCTAATAAGAACATTGAAAATTATTCGTATCAAGAAATAAATAATAACATTTCTTATGTATCACAAAACGAAATTTTGTTTACCGATTCTTTATACAACAACATAATTTTAGAACGTGAAACTTCTCAAGAAGAAGTTAAAGAGCTATTCAAATTAATAGAAATTGATCACATTTTAAAAAGACATCAAATTGATGAACATATGTTGTTAGAAGAAAACGGTTTAAATTTAAGCGGAGGAGAAAGACAGAGAATCATTATGGCTCGAGCATTGTTGAAAAAAAGCAAAATCGTTATTTTAGATGAAAGTATGAATGAAATTGATAACGAATTAGAGAATAAAATTTTAAAAAATTTATTTTCCTATTATCGAGAAAGGACTTTTATTGTTATTACTCATCATTTTACTAATAAGTATCTTTTTGATAAAGTTATCGATTTAAACTTAAAGAAAGGAGTATTAACATGAGAACATTAACTGAACAAGAATTAATTAAAATTAATGGTGGATTTGGAATAAGTTTGTGGTTAATTTTAGGAGGAGTTATAACTTTTACTATAGGATTTTTTGATGGTTATTCTAATCCAAACAAATGCAAAAAATAAGGAGGTAAACATGAGAACATTAACTGAACAAGAATTATTAATGATAAATGGCGGTTCTATTACAAGTAGTTTTATTAACGCTATAGCTAGAGGAATAAAATCTATTTATGATTTAGGTAGAGCTTTTGGAAGTAGTTTCCGTCGTTTTCAATTTAATAAATTGTGCCCATTTTAAAAAGAAAGAGCTTGCTCTTTCTTTTTCTTTCTATTTAAGATAAAATCAAGTTGGTGATGAAGTTGAGAAATATAGGATATGTATGTTGTTATAAAAATCTTGTTAACTAAAATATGAAACAAAGACTTGCAGACTTTAAAGGCAGATGATATAATTGTTTTGTCAAAAAGAAAGGAGGGATATAAGATGACTAGAGTAGTAGTAAATGGTAATATGGATGGCGCTTTAAGAAAATTTAAGCAAAAAGTAGCTAGAAGTGGTGTCCCTTCTGAATTTAAAAAGAGAGAACATTTTCAAAAACCAGGCGTTGAAAGAAGAGCAGCTATTAAAGAGGCTATAAAAAATGCTCATAAAAAAGGTAATCGCGATTATTAGGAGGATTTATGAAGAGGTTAAAAGATTTAATTCCTTGTGATTACGATGTATTAATTTCTTCTGTTGAAGATAATTCTAAAGTAAAGAACGAAAATTATTTGTTTTGTTGTATTAAAGGTTTAACTTTTGATGGTCATGACTTTGTTAATGAAGTTATCGAAAATGGTGCAGTAGCAATTTTATCTGAAAAAGATTTAAAAGTTTCTGTTCCTGTAGTTAAAGTTCCTGATACAAATAAAGCTATGATTGAAGTTCTTTCTTCATTTTATGATCATGTTGATCAAAAAATGAAAATTATTGGTGCAACAGGAACAGATGGTAAAACCACTGTTATTAGTATTGTTAATCAATTATTAAATAAATTTTCAAAAGCTGGATATATTGGTACTAATGGCATCTATTGCGATGGATATAAAAAAGATGCTTATTTAACGACGCCAATTCCAACCGAATTATTTTATAGTTTAAATAAATTTTATGAAAATAAATGTAAATATGTAACGATGGAAGTATCTTCAGAAAGATTATTAACAAAAAGAATTGATGATTTAAAATTTGATGCCGCTATTTTTACTAATTTAACTAAAGATCATATTAACAATCATAAATCATATGATGATTATCGTGATTGTAAATTAAAATTATTTTCTATGGTTAAACCTGATGGATTTTGTATTATTAATATAGATGATGATAATTCTAAACTTTTTATTAACAAATCAACAGGTAAAGTTATTACTTATGGAATAGATAAAGAAGCAGATTATACCGCTAAAGATATTGTTGTAGGTAAATATGAATTAAAATTCACTTTACTTTATAATAATAAAGAATATTTAGTGAAAAGTCCTTTATCAGGAAAATATAACGTTTATAATCTTTTAGCCGCTATAGCGACATTGCATGCTTACAATTATAAAATAGAAGATATTGTTTCTAATATAATAGATTTAAAACCTATTTTGGGAAGAGCTAATATAATTAATTATAATGATAAATTTAAAGTTTTAATTGATTATGCACATACAGCTAATGCATTAAAAAACATTTTAGAATATGCCAATATTTTATCGGACAATAAAGTTATTACAGTTACTGGTTCTGCTGGTGGCAGAGATACTTTAAAAAGGCCTGATATGGGATTAGCAGTAACAAAATATTCAGATTATGTAATCTTTACAACTGACGATCCAAGAAAAGAAGATCCTAACGATATTATTGATCAAATGTTAGAAAAAGTAACAACTAAAAATTATCGTCGTATAATAGACAGAAAGAAAGCTATAAGAAAAGCAATTACAATGGCTAAGCCTGGAGATGTGATTGTTATAGCGGGTAGAGGTAATGATACCTTTATGCCAGTTAATGATAATCTAGTTCGTTGTAATGATTATGAACAAGTTTATTTAAATTTAAACGAAGGAGTTAATGTTTAATGTTTGAAAAGATAAATCAAGCTATTATAGAAGCTATGAAAAATAAAAACAAAGATATTGTTGATGTTTTAAGAATGTTAAAAGGAGCTATTCAATTAGAAGAAATAAATAAAAAAATAAAATTAACTGATGATGATATTGCTTTAATTGTTAGTAAACAAATCAAAATGAGAAAAGAATCAATTTCTGAATTTGAAAAAGGAAATCGTCAAGATTTAATTTCAAAAACACAATCTGAAATAGAAATTTTAAATGACTATTTACCAAATCAATTAACAGAACAAGAAGTAAATGATATTCTTGATTCAGCAATTAAAAAATTAGAAGTAGATAATCCTTCTCAAATGGGATTAGTAATGAGAGAAGTTTCACCTTTATTAAAAGGAAAAACAGAGATGAGTCAATTAAGTGTAATTATTAAAGAAAAATTAAGTAGTAAATAATACTTAATTTTTTCTTTTATCTTTAAATATATGATATAATATATAAGAAATAGAGGTGTCTTTATGATAAAGATGGAAATAATTGAATTATTAAACAAAATGATTCCTATGTTATTAATTTTTACTGTATCTTTATCTTCTATTAGAATTACTTATCTTTTCTTAAATAAAGAAAAAATTGTTTTTTATAAAGAAATTTTAAATCTTGTTTTTATGATTTATATACTAATTTTATTTTATATTATTAGTGCTCAAGAAGTTTTTGTTGGGCCAAACGAAACTTATAATTTAGTACCATTTAAAGAGATATTCCGCTATCAAATTGGAAGTACTTCTTTTTTAAAAAACACAGTTGGTAACATTTTATTATTTGTACCTTTCGGTTTGTTTTTATCTTATTATTTAGGTAGAGCTAAATTATATATTATATTCTTTTTAACTTTAATATCTTCATTTACAATTGAATTATCTCAAAGATTAGTAATGGGAAGAATCTTTGATGTTGATGATATAATTTTAAATGTTTTTGGTGGAATATTAGGGTATATCTTATTTTTAATCTTTAAAAACATTTCTAAAATAATTCCTAAAATATTTAAAAAGAATTGGTTTTATAACTTGTTAATTATTTTGTTATTAACTTGTATCGGTTGGTTATTATGGCAATTTGGAATTTTTACGGTGTTCCATGAATAAGATTGAATTCATTAATAAAACATTATTTAAAATAAAAGATTTAAAATTATTAAAAGAAATATTGAATTATACAATTAGTAAAGAAAAAGTAAAAGATCCAATCTTCAGTGTTGTTTTTGTAAATAATCACAAGATAAAAAAAATAAATAAAAAATATCGTGGAATTAATAAATCGACTGATGTCATTACTTTTGCTTTCTTAGATGACCAGACATATGTTAACGAATCATATAACTTATTAGGTGAAATATATATATCTTTAAATCAAGCTAAGAAACAAGCTAAAAAATATGGTCATTCCTTGCAAAGGGAATTAGCTTTCTTACTTATTCATGGTTTTTTACATCTATTACAATATGATCATCAATCAAAAGAAGAAGAAAATATTATGTTTCAAAAACAGGAGGATATTTTAAATGAATTTAGACTTACAAGAACCAAAAAAGAAAATGGGAATTAAAAGATTTTTAAATAGTATCAAATATAGTTTATATGGTTTAGGATACGCTGTAAAAAATGAACAAAGTTTTACTTTGTTAGCAATTTCTTTTTTTATTACTTTAGGAATGGGATTTTTCTTCCAAATAACTTTAACAGAGTGGATTTATGTTTTGTTTGCAACTGGGCTTGTATTAGGAATCGAATTAATTAATACAGCAATTGAAGCGATAGTTGATAAAATATCTCCTGAACAAAATAAATTTGCTAAAATAGCTAAAGACACTGGTTCAGCAGCAGCTTTCTTATTTACAATTATGTCTTTAATTATTGGTTTAATTGTTTTTATACCTTATGTTATCGATATGATAGGAGGAAAATAAATGTATGATTCATTAAAAAAATTATTAGATAAAGCCTATGCTCCATATTCTAACTTTCCAGTTGCAGCTATAGTTAAAACTAAAGATAACAAATATTTTTTTGGAGTTAATGTTGAAAACGCTTCTTTTGGAGGAACAATTTGTGCTGAGAGAAATGCTTTGAATAGTGCTATTGGAGCAGGATATCGTTCTTCAGATATTCAAGAATTACATGTTTTAGTAAATAGTACAAAACATGCTTATCCTTGTTATTTGTGTCGCCAAACAATATCAGAATTATGTAATTCTGATATGATTATTAAATTATATAATATTGATAATAAAGTAATTGAAGTTAAATATGATGATTTAATTTCTTTTCCTTTTGAAAAGGAGAATTTGCAATGAAATCAGGATTTATTGCTTTAGTTGGAAGACCTAACGTTGGAAAATCAACTTTATTAAATGGTATATTAGAAACAAAAGTTTCTATTGTTTCTAATAAACCTCAAACGACAAGAAATAATATTCAAGGTGTGTATCATGAAGATGGATATCAAATGATTTTTATTGATACTCCAGGTATTCATAAACCAATGAACAATTTAGGAAAACATTTAAATCGTCAAGCTTTATTTTCTTTAGAAGATGCAGATTTAGTATTGTTTTTAGTAGATGTGACAGCACCTTTAGGTAAAGGTGATTTATTTGTTATAGAAAAATTAAAAGCTGCTAATAAGCCTATTATATTGATTTTAAACAAGGTTGATAAAATCAATAAAGATAAAGTTTTAGAAATAATTACAGATTATTCAAAAACTTGTCAATTTGAAGAAATAATTCCTATTTCTTCTTTAAAACAAAAAGATATTGACTATTTAATATCTATTTTAAAAAAATATATGAAAGATACAAAAAAATATTATGAAGATAATCAAATTACTAATCAATCTGATGAATTTATGATTACAGAATTTGTTAGAGAAAAAGTTTTTGAATTAACTAAAGAGGAAGTTCCTCATTCTACAGCATGTTTTCTTCAAAATATTGAAATAAAAAAAGATGTATTAGTTATTGATGTAGATATTATTGTCGATAAAGAAAATATTAAAAAGATAATTGTTGGACATAACGGTTCTATGATTAAGGAAATTGGTATGAGAGCTAGACATGATTTAGAAAAGTTTTTTAATAAAAAAATATTTCTAAACTTATTCGTCAAGACTGTAAAAGATTGGAGAGAAAAAGAATCTTGTTTAACTGAATATGGAATAAAATAACAAAGAAGGTAAAAAATGAAAATAGAAAAAGTTGAGGGTATCGTTTTTCAAGAAAAAGATTATAGTGAGTCTTCAAAAATTATTAACTTGATCACAAAAGAACATGGAGTAATTGGAGTTATTGCTAAAGGATCAAGAAAACCAAAAAGTAAGTTTGCTAATGTTACTTCTAAATTTATTTATGGACAATTTCATTTATATTATAAAGAAGATGGATTATCAACATTAATTGAAGTTGATGTCATTGATACTTTGAGAAATATTCGTTTGGATTTAACGAAAATAAGTTATTTATCTTTTCTTTGTGAATTGGTTAGTCAAGTATTAAAACAAACAAATTCTGAAGAAAGAAAAGTGGTTTATAATGATTTTGTTAAAGCCTTCTTAAAAATTAATGAAGGTTTTAATGAAGTGGTTATTACTAATATTTTAGAATTAAAAATATTACCATATTTAGGTGTTAATCCTATTTTAGATGAATGTGCAATTTGTGGAACTACAAAAGAGATAGTTACTGTTAATGCAGAAAAATATGGATTTATTTGTAAAAATTGTTATAAAAATGAATATATAGTTAATCCTAATACAATCAAAATATTAAGAATGTTATATTATGTTGATATTGAAAAAATTAGTAAGTTAGATATTAGTCAAGAAGTTATTAATGAGATAAATCAATTTATAGATCAATTTTATGACAAACATACAGGATTATATTTAAAAAGCAAAGAATTTTTGAAGAAAATTACGAAGTAATGTATAATAAATATGGAGGCAGTTATGAAAGAATTTGAACTTGATAAAATAGTAAATATTTGTAAACAATCAGGATTTATTTTTCCAGGTAGTGAATTGTATGGTGGTTTAGCGAACACTTGGGATTATGGTCCTTTAGGTATAGAATTAAAAAACAATTTAAAAAGATTATGGTGGAAAACATTTGTTCAAGAAAGAATCAATTCTTATGGAGTTGATGCAGCTATCTTGATGAACCCTAAAGTTTGGGAAGCTAGTGGACATGTTAGTTCTTTTGAAGATCCTTTAATGGATTGCAAAAAATGTAAGATGCGTTACCGTGCTGATAATTTGATTAATGAAATAACTAAAGGAGCAGTTAATGCTGATCAAATGACAGAAGCAGAAATGGAACAATATATTAAAGAAAATAATGTTAAATGTCCTAATTGTCAATCTAGTGATTTTACCAATATTCGTCAATTTAATTTAATGTTTAAAACTAATCGAGGAGTAACAGAAGACAAAAGTAATACTATATATTTAAGACCAGAAACAGCTCAAGGAGAATATGTTAATTTTTTAAATATTCAAAGAACGATGCGAGCTAAAATTCCTTTTGGAATTGGTCAAATTGGTAAAGTTTTTCGTAATGAAGTTACACCAGGAAATTTTATTTTTAGAACAATTGAATTTGAACAAATGGAATATCAATTTTTTTGTAAAAAAGGAACTGACGAAAATTATTACGAAGAATTCAAAAAGATTGGTTTAGAATTTATTAAAAGTTTAGGAGTAGAAGCTACTAAATTAAGATTTAAAGATCATGACAAATTAGCACACTATGCTAAAGCAGCTGTTGATATTGAATATTTATTTCCATTTGGTTGGGGAGAAATAAATGGTACTCATAATCGTACTGATTTTGATTTAAATAATCATGCAAATTATTCAAAAAAGAATCAAGAATATTTAGATCCAGAAACAAATGAAAAATATATTCCTTATGTAATTGAATCTACATATGGAGTTGATCGTATTATTTTATGTTTATTATGTGATTCTTATTATGAAGAACAATTAGAAAATGGAGAAATTAGAGAAGTTATGAAGTTTCATCCAGCTATCGCTCCATATAAAGTAGCAATTTTACCATTGATTAAGAAAGTTCACTCTGAAAAAGCTTTAGAAATATATCAATC
>Ga0123335_1004890_pt1 | contig 16812 bp, 13 predicted proteins | sample BiotimSIPDNA_2_FD_89707 | JGI IMG/M metagenome (GOLD analysis project Ga0123335, IMG submission 89707) | Anaerobic biogas reactor microbial communites from Washington, USA - Biogas_R2 time_0 SIP DNA | ecosystem: Engineered > Bioreactor > Anaerobic > Unclassified | place: Washington, USA...
TCAGCATCATTAGCTGTTGGACCTGCACCAAACTCAGGCGACGGAATATCCGACGGAAGCGGAATGGACCAGCGCAATGGTAACGAGGTGCCTCCCGGAAGTGGACCTGCACCAAACTCAGGCAACGGAATACCCGACGGAAGCGGCTTTTAGCACTGAATAAACTAAAATCGCCCATTCTATTTTTCTAATACAAATAAAATGAATAACTTCAAAACGTAACTATAAAAAACTCAGCAACAGACTAAATTGATTAAAACAAAAGTATACAGAGTAAAAGCGGTATTTGTAGCCGACTTATATTTTGAATTTACGCCATTGAATTTAATTTTTGAATAAACAGTTATTTTGGGGGGAATTAATGGCGGAGAACCAATTTTCAGTTAGCTAATCGTTAACTAATTTAGATAGACAATTCAAATTTCTCTTAATGAAAAACTAAAAGAGATTAAAAAAGTCTTACAGGGTTAACTGGATTTAGGATTGAATTCAACGTTTTTTAACCTGTGTATCTCGATGGAGTTGCTTGCATGCTCCATAGTTGTTCTGACCGCTGAAGTGAAGAGTACAGTTTCATTACCTTGAATATACTTCATTGATCGCAACTTATTTGTGACAGCTAAGATACGGTCTGATTCAGTTTGGTAATCCATTTGGATGGGTATAACACCAAATACTAGTTCAAGTTGCCTTTTTGTTTTCAGTTTGGGTGTAACTGCAAGTATAGGCTGCTGAATTTTTAGCCGCGCAATCATTTTAGCTGTGTAACCTGAACGAGTTAAAGTTATTACTTTATCAATATGCATATTTTGGCAAATCCTCTGGATAGCTTTGCTTATAGCGTCAGATATAGTCATGAAAGCAACATCTTCAACAGTATTTTTAACTGCCTTTTCTGTTTCTAAAGAAATTTTAGACATCATCTCTACAGCATCCACAGGATGTTTACCTATCGCTGTTTCACCGGAAAGCATTATAGTGTCAGTTCCATCCAAAATCGCATTAGCCACGTCGCTTACTTCTGCGCGTGTAGGATTCGGATTATAAATCATTGATTCAAGCATTTCAGTAGCAGTTATTACAGGCTTACCGTTTTGATTACATTTTAGAATTATAGATTTTTGGACAAGCGGTACCTTCTCTGGTTCTATTTCAACACCTAAATCTCCACGAGCCACCATTATTCCATCAGCAGCATCAAGGATTTCATCAAAATTTTCTACGCCCTCAAAATTCTCGATTTTTGCCAGTACTCCACCTTCGAAGTTACCGATTTGTGACCTCCATATTTCGATGTCTTTGGCGTTTCTCACAAAAGAAAGGGCAAAATAATCAATCCCCTTTTCTAAGGCATAGTCTACGAATTTTGAATCTTCTTTTCTAAAAGTGGGAATAGACAATTTTTTATTTGGAACATTAACACCTTTACCATCATCTATAATACCGGGACTCATAAACAGTAAATCGATGACACTATCGGCTTTTTCTATTACACGTGCTTTAATTTTTCCGTTATCGATGTATATAATATCGTTACATTCAATTTGACCGTAAAAATCGTGACTAAAGCTTATCGGTCCAGCACCGAATCCTACTTTCAAGATTTCACCTTTGTTCACATTTCGCCTCTCGACCACGTTAAGCCGGATTTCAGGGCCTTTAACATCAAAAACTACGGGTAAATCAGCTATTTCTCGGACGTTGTCTATAATTGAGTTATATTGAGAAAAATCTCCGTAGGCTGTATTTATTCGAACGCCGTTCATTCCAGCTTTTACCATAGCTGCAATTGTCTCTTTTGAGCTGCTGGAAGGACCTATTGTGCATAGAATTTTTGTTTTCTTCAACATAACACCTTTTTTATATCTAAAAATCTATGATTAAAAACTTAAAGGTTCTCTATATGTTAAACTAAAAAATATAAAATAAGATTTCTGATTTTTCATAAACATCTTATAAATACATCGCTAAAACATAAATTAGTAAAGAGTTATTTCGGGGAACGTTAGATGAGTAAAATTCTTAATAATTCAGGTTTACCTGAGAAGAACATTGTTTATGTAAGCACTTATCCCCCGAGAGAGTGTGGAATAGCTACATTCACCAAGGACTTAATAGATGCAGTAAATGAAACTGATACTAAAAAATCTCAAAAAGTAATAGCTGTTAACGAAAAAGGAGCAATTTATACTTACGATAAAAAAGTCAAATTTATAATTGAGCGTGACAACGAAGATGATTATATTCAAGCAGCCGAGTACGTTAATGATTCAGATATAGATGTAGTAAATCTTCAACATGAATTCGGCATCTTCGGGGGAAACTTCGGCGAATACATTAATATTTTCTTAGATAAAATAAAGAAACCGGTTATAACTACTCTGCATACAGTACAAATAGGGTTTGAGCCTGAAGCTTGTGAAGTCTTAAAGAAGATTCTTCAAAAAAGTGAAGCAGCAGTTGTAATAGCACATAACGCTGTTGAAATCTTGAAAAAACAGGAACTACTGTGTAAAAAATTCGCAGTTATACCTCATGGGTGTCCCTTCATACCTTTTGTGAATAGCGAAAATGTAAAAGCATCAATGAATCTAAAGGGAAAATTTGTAGTTTCCACTTTCGGATTGATAAGTAAAGGCAAAGGTATTGAATACGCTGTAAAAGCTTTAGCTTCTGTTGTTGATACTATTCCTGAAATAATGTATTTGATAATTGGAGAAACACATCCTGAAGTTAGAAAAAATGAAGGAGAAAAATACCGTAAAAAATTGCTGGATTTGGTCTATGATTTAGGCTTAGAAAAAAATGTTCGCTTTCATAACCGTTTTCTACCGAAACGTGAACTCATAAAATATTTGCAGGCAACAGATGTATACGTTACACCCTATATATCTCCAAACCAGATTAGTAGCGGCACATTAGTCTATGCTTTAGGAGCTGGAAGAGCTATAATTTCTACGCCTTACCTTCACGCTCAAGAAGTGTTAGCTGAGAACCGGGGGCTTTTCTGCAAATTCAAAGACTCAAAATCTATAGCTGACTGCCTAATCAAACTTTCAGATGATAATCTTAGAAAAAATATAGAAAATAAAGCATACAAGTATAGCAGAAGATTTCTGTGGTCTAGTGTAGCAAAAAAATATGAAGAGTTATTCTCCCAGACGATACGGGAACAAAGGTGACTACAAAGTGGAATTACCAGCTATAAAATTGGATTTTTTAAGGCAAAGCACAGACGAAACAGGGCTTTTCCAACATTCTAAATTTAATATTCCTGCTAGAAAAGAGGGCTACACAACAGATGATAACGCACGAGCATTGATAGCGTGCACTCAATATAATACTATGTTTGATAATTCAACAAGTGACTTAATAGATCGATATTTGACTTTCTTGTTGTACATGCAGAGGACTGATGGCAGAGTCTACAACATACTCAGTTATGAAAGAAAATTCATTGATGACACAAACAGTGAAGACTGTATAGGACGTGTTATGTGGGCATGTGGGCGCTGTTTAGATTCGAACTTATCAGTAGAAAGAAAGTTGCTTGCTAAAGAAATTTTTGATAGAGCATTTCCATGGGCATCTAGCTTCAAAGCACTAAGAGCCAAAGCCTTCTCGATAATGGGTTTATTTCATTACCTACAAGCTTACCCGGATGACCCAAACATTAAACTTAATATTAAGGCATTAAGCGATGACCTCTTGAACCACTTTGAACATGAATCAAGTGAAAAGTGGAATTGGTTTGAACCTTATCTTACATACGCTAATGGAAGATTATCACATGCATTATTCTTGGCTTACGAGGCCACAAAAGATAGTAGATATTTAGCTATAGCCAAAAAGTCTCTTGATTTTCTTTTACAGGTTCAAATGATTAATGAAATCTTTGTCCCAATAGGGAATAATGGTTGGTACCACAGGGATAGAGAAAGAGCGATTTATGATCAACAACCACTTGAGGCAGCGTGTATGACTGAAACGGCAGTTACCGCTTTCCGTATTAGTCACGAAGAAAAATACATTAGAAGCGCATACGAGATTTTTAATTGGTTTTTAGGTAAAAACATGTTAGGTCTAATGGTCTACAATAGCGAAGATGGAAGTTGTTATGATGGATTAACTCCTATGGGATTGAACCTGAATAAAGGTGCTGAAGCAACGGTAACATATCTTTCAGCTAGACTAGAATTAGAAAAAGTAAATGGTTTTAGCTTAGACAAGGAACATTACAGATTTTAATAGACACCATTGTTTTAAACATTTAAAAATAGTTTATACAAAAATATTTCAGTATTATTTTTAAAGATTAACAGATATTTCGAGTTGAATCAAAAGTTTTTAACTCATGAACCCCAATATAGAATACAACTCTTGAATTGCTGAGGAGTTATTGTTGTAATGTTGACGTGTGATTTAATGTTAAGAGATATTGTGACTGCTAAAAAAGGTGTAACAGCTAAAGAATGCATCAGTCTTCTATTCAAGAGACATGTAGGAACGGTTATTATAGTAGACGAAAACCAAAGATGTGCAGGTATCTTTACAGAACGTGATGCAATAAGAATTATCGCTCAAGACTTATCTATTGATAAGCCTATAGAAAAAGTGATGACGAGACATGTGTACACTGTTTTAGAGGACACACCATTCATTGAGGCAAAAAAAATTATGAAACTACATAAAATCAGACATATACCAGTTACAGATTCCGATGGAAAACTTGTGGGTTTACTATCAATCAGACATATATTAGACACTTTACTTGGAATGCCGTAGGAACAAAGAAGGGAACTAACTGATGAACCGATTTGAGGGTAACCCTATTCTTGAGCCTATAGGCACTCATGATTGGGAATCACAACTTGTATGTAACGCTGCTACTTTTGCATTTGACAAGAAAATTCATATTCTATACCGCGCAATGGGAACAGACCACATTTCACGTATCGGATATGCTGTTTCCACTGATGGTTACAACATAGATGAACGGATGCCATTACCAGTTTTTAGTCCAATGACTGAAGCAGAAAAAGAAGGATGCGAAGACCCGCGAATCACATTGATGAATGATTCTTTAATTATGGCTTATACAGCATTCGGCAAATACGCTTACAATAAAGTGTACCAGATAGGGTTAACCAAGATTGGAGTAAAAGATTTCATTAGCAGAAAATGGAATTGGGATGAAAGGTCACTAGTTTTTCCAGGAATCCGTAATAAGAACGGTTTGATTTTCCCCAAAAAGGTTGGTGGAGAATACATATTATTCCATCGTCTTGACCCAGATGTCTGCATTTCTCATTCCAAAGATTTGAAAAGATGGTATGATCTTAAGTTTGTAATGGGACCTAGAGAAAACAGTTGGGATTCATGGAAGGTAGGTACAACTGGACCGCCAATTGAATTGAATGAGGGTTGGTTATTCATTTATCATGGAATCAACTATGAAAAAGTTTACTCTTTAGGTGTTGCTTTACTCGACAAAAATAATCCAGGTGAAGTTATTTATCGAGGCGAAAAACCAATATTGAGTCCTGAAAAAGAATATGAAATTTTCGGTAAAGTCCCAAACGTGGTATATAGTTGCGGCACAGTTCTATTAGATGACAAACTACTAATTTACTATGGAGGAGCAGATACGGTGTTATGCGTAGCTACTTACGACCTCGCAGAGGTTCTGCCTAAAAAATAATGTCTAAATGAAACAATGCACACTTAATCTTGTTTACAAGCTTCAGTATTTATCTAGTTGTTGGAAAAATTTTGAAAATACATGTGAAATAAGAAAATTCAGTGCATTTTAGTGAATAAATGTAATCAAAGCTTTGAATCGTTTCATAGTTAGAAATATTGGATACCATTTTGTTGATATTTTTACTGTTGTTGGTTAATTGTGAAATTGAAAAATCAAAATAAGGATTTAGCATAATTTCCGATTAGATAATTGAAGTATATACTAGTATGTTTTTTATATTTTCTTTTTATCTGCGATTTCTTCAAGAGTACGTCCACTGAGAACTGACTGGGGCTCAGTGGCTACAATATCCTGATTTATGTTAGCCCCTTCATCATTCATCTTAATTAATAACCAGCGTTTATTCAAAGCCTTATTGGTGCGAATCAAAGCGAATCCCTGTTTAATCTTTTTCCCATTTAACCAAAACTTTACGTTCCCATTCTGGATTGCTTCAGCCATAGAAATGGTTTCACCGTCCTCTTCGTTTATGTTCTCGTAGGTTCCAGTATCCCAAACTAAGACTGTGCCAGCCCCATAGGCCCCTTTGGGAATTACACCCTCAAAGTCTATGTAATCAAGCGGATGATCTTCAGTTGGGATGGCTAACCGTTTTTGTCTTGGATCAGTAGAGGGCCCCTTTGGTATAGCCCATGATTTCAGTACTCCTTCAACTTCAAGTCTGAGGTCGTAATGCAAGGTACTAGCTGCATGTTTCTGGATTACAAATCTAGGTTTGCCGCTGGAAACGTTTTGTCCTCCAATAGGTTCAGGAGTATAATGGAAATCCCGTTTAGTTCGATAATCTTTGAGACTATCTGTGTCAATCAAATCAGGTCACCATAAAATTAAACAAGATATGCTTTTAATGAAATAATAATTTTGTTTGACAATAAAGCTTTCTGAATACCTAGCTTAGAAATACTTACCTGTGATTTTTATGAACTTAAGCCTCTACTATTAAGATTTAATTCTAAAGTAGTGAATAGAATAAAAAAACAGTTTCGTCAAAGCGCTAAACCACCAACCAGAATTGTCGGTAGTGTATAAAACAAAAATTGAATTATTAAAAAATCAATTTAGGAATCTTTGGTTTTAGGTAACTTCACTACCAGAAACCTAAAAATGCCAGTTCCAGTGTTCCGGAGTAAATGAGGAATTCCTTTTGGACTATCTATGATAGAATCCTTTTCGACTTCTTTTGTCTCATCACCAATTTCAACTTCACCCTTACCCTCCAGAATATAGAAGAATACATCAACTGGTGTGGTATGTTTCTTAAGTGATTGTCCTGAAGAAAGAGCCATGTAAATCACTTCGGCATTTTCGGTGGAATAAATTTTTCTTGCATCTACGCCATGTGCGTTTTGGAAAGCGTCTACCTCGTTAACTTTTACAATTTTCATAAATGATACCTCTGTTAGGATAATGTTGTTGGTGTGATTTTAGGTTTTCCAGTTGAAAAAGTCTTTCTCGCCTATGATTATCTTCCAAACATATTTAGAAAACATAAAAGAAATCTTCCCGGAGCCTATTGATGATTTCACGTATTATTGACTCTTTTAAATTTAGAGCTTGAGAGATAACTTCTACATCAGTATTTTTTTCGTCTATTATAAAATGCAGTATCCTTTTTTCGTCATGTGTTGTTTCTTGCGTGTTTAACTCTTCACTTGCATGTTTCATTGCTAAGTTCCTTAGGTATAATAACACGGTTTTTTCATCTTCAGAGCGTAATATTTTTTCATCTATATCTGCGACTAAATCAGATATTATTTTTAATCTACTATCTTTAGCCGATTCTATCTGAGATAATCGGTTCAAAAAACTTAGAGCATCCTTAGATAACTTGTTTGGAAGTTTATCAAAAGTTAAAAATTGTTCATCATATAAATGGGGACCAAAACTGATTGACAAACAAGCAGATTGGTTAAGAAAATATAAACGCCGTTTAGGACCAAAAGGGCTTGTTTCCATATTTGAAGAAATTAAACCTACGCGTTCCATCATAGCTAAATGGGCTGTAACTAGTTGTTGACCAACACCCAACTCTTTAGCTATTTCTAGAGCATAACTGGGCTCTTGGCTTAGTCGCTTGATTATCTTTCTACGTACTGGATTTTCAACAATCGTTAAAAGTAAATCTACTGGAGATTTCTCAGTCATATGTTAGTCGCCATAACTATAAAAAAGAAAAAAGGGTTAAAGTAGATTACCTACTTCAATTCGACTTTTCGGGGTTTCTCTTCTGGTTTAGGTTCTTTCTTTGGGATCTTCAACTCCAGTACACCCTCTTTCATTATGCCTTCAACTTTATCAGGAGCCACTTCTTCGGGAAAAGTAACGAAACGCTGCATCGATGAATATGCTCGTTCACGATGTAGGTAATTCTTTCGTTTTGTTTCTTTTTCTTCTTTACATTCAGCAATAATTGACATACCGTCTTTGTTGATTTGTACATCCACTTGATCCTTAGTGAAACCGGGAAGTTCAGCTGATACTACGTAGTGGTCTTCGTTATCCACTAAATCTACTGGCGCATATCTAGCAGGTAGAGTTATTGTTTGTTCATAGTCAGAGTATAATGGAAAGAAAGGCTTCAATAGGTCGTCGAATGACCTTCGGAAGTCATCGAATATACTGTCCATTCCTCTGGATAGGAAACCGGTTTCTGGTAGTGTTGCTATAGAGGTTGTTTGCGTTTTTGGAGAGATTCCCATTCGTCTTTTTGTTTTTTCATCAACCATTTTTACCACCTGAACTATACAATTCATTGTTGTATAGCATAACTATACAAGTATAAAAATTTTGTGTGAAGAGACCAAGAATACAACCAACAAACATAAAACAGGACAGCAAAATACAGTAAAATTAAAGAAAACCAAAAAAGCAGAACAAATCACATGCTAAATTTCAACAAGAACAAAGCAGCAAAATCAACCTGGAATTGTAATCACAAATTTTACACCAGAACCAGGTTCACCCTCCTCAGAAATAGACCAACCATAAACTTCAATTAATCTCTTTATAAGTTTCAAACCTAGACCTAAACCAGACCCAGTAGTGAAACCTTGAAGAAAAAGCTGTGGCTTAGTAGCAATAGGTACACCAACACCATCATCTTCATAGACTAATCTAATGTCTTTACATATCTTTTCACAGTATAAGCGTATCTTTGTAACTTTACCACCATGTTGCAAAGAATTATCTATAAAATTGTAGAAAACTTGGGTCAACAAAGCATCAGCAGTTACAATCAATCCACGACATTCATTCACAACTTTGACGCTCTTAATGTTGGGATGAAGGGCGGCAGCTTGATTGAAGCTTTCAATAACATTAATTGGTCTTAGTTCCTCAGAACCTATTTTTTCGTATAAACTACTGAACTCTAAGATTTGATTTGCAGAGTCAACTACACAATCAATAGAATTTAAAAGATTTGTTGATTCCATGTCCTGACCTAATTTCTTTTTAAGAAGAAAAGACTGCCCCCTAATAACCATCAACTTGTTGCGGACATCATGCCTAGTAAATGAACCTACCACATGAAGTTTCTCATTCAGAATCTCTAATTTACGCCGACTCTGCGCTAACTCTTCTTCAGCATTTTTAGTATCTGTAATGTCAGCAGCTATTCCAATGACGCCAATTACTTCATCATTAATAATATGAGGGCAGGCTGAGATTCTAGCTGGAAAAGCAGATCCGTCCTTCTTCATGAGATAATAATCACTATGGGGGTTAATTCCTCCAGATAGAAGTCTTTTAATGTTCGTAAAAGCTCGCTCTCGATCTTCTGGAATAAGCAAGTTGATAAGAGCAAAATTGCCACCAACCTCTTGAAGAGTATACCCTGTAAGTTCAATAGCACGCCTATTTACATAGGTAAGTTTGCCTTCAGAGTTGATTTCAAAAACTATCTCAGGCAACGAATCTGCAAACTCACGAAATCTATATTCACTTGCTGCAAGTGCGTCTTCAATTTTTTTACGAGCAGACATATCTCTTGCAACAGCTGTAACAAATAATTTACCCCCTAAGTGAAGAGGAGCAAAAGAGATTTCAATTGGAAACTCTACGCCGTCTTTTCTCAGAGATTGAAAACTCCAAATGCGTCCAGAATCAGAAGAACCATTGAATATTTTTTTCGAAAAAACTTGATGGTCTTTAATGAACCGATTAGGAATAAGTAAGCCGCTTACTTTTTTGCCAATCGCTTCTTCTTTTGTGTAACCAAAAATTTTTTCAGCTGCAGGGTTCCAATAAGCAATAATGTCCTCTTTATCGAAAATGAATATAGCATCAAAAACTGAATTTGTTATAGACTGAAACATTAATTCATTCGCGTGCAAGGCAGTTTCAGTTTTTTTAACTTCAAAAGCTTTGCCTATAAGTTGAGCAAATGTCTCCACTAACTTTAAGTCGTCATAATACCAGCGACTGGAGGCTTCAAGGTTATCGAACCCAACTACACCTTCAAGTTTACCTTTTATTGTAAATGGTAAAATGAGTATAGCACCTGTATTGTATTTTTTCAGAAACTCTTTTTCAGCTTTTGCTTCAGGAGGCATCAAAGATACGTCTGTTACAGTAATTGGTTCGCCTTTACCAAGTTTTTGCAGCCACCAAGAAAAAATTTTAATTGGGATATTTTGCAGATATTCTTTTTGGGGGGTAACTCCTTCAGCGCACCACTCGTGGGTGTTGCTTATTGAAGCTCGATTTTTATCAAACATAAAAACAGAGGCGCTAGTGGCATGCATTATTTTGCCGATTTCACCCAGAGCATAATTGATTGATTCATCAAAAGGAATATTTCCCACGAAATAAGTAGAGATCTTAGCCATTATCTCTTCAAACATCAACCTATGTTCAAGAGATTCCTGCGCCATTTTGCGTTCGGTTATATCCCTAACAAGCATACTTGTTCGCGGTTTATGGTCTGCATCAAAAAAAAACAGTTGACGAAGTTTCGCTGAGAAATGTTGTACCATCTTTTCTTTTGAAGGTTATTTCAGCCTTAACAGTTCCCTTTTGTTCGCGTTCTTTGAGTGCAGAAACTAATTTTTCATCCCTGACTATTACACCATCACGTCCAACTTTGATAATTTCCTCTTTTGACATACCTAACATTCTGCACATTGCAGGATTAGCATCTAAAATGGTTCCATCAGGTACAGTCAACATTACACCATCAAAAAAGTTCTCAAACAAAGTCCTATAGCGTAACTCGTTTTGAGCTATAGCGGTTTCTGCATTTTTTTGTTCGGTTATATCAACGTTATAACCGCTCCAGAGTACACTTCCATCCGCTTGTTTTTCAGGTACAGATTTACCTAGCATCCATCGAAGAGGCTTACCGGGCACTTGGACACGATATTCACAGTACCAGGGTGTAAAATTCTCAGCTGAGTCTTTAATCGTTTTTATGAAATGGTCATAATCATGGGGGTAAATAACTTTCAAAATTTTAGAAATATCATTTTGGACATCCTGTGGAGAGCAACCAAAAATGTCTCTTATACCATCAGTAGAAAATGGTATAAACCATGAGCCGTCAGGTTGCATCTTAAACTGATATAACATACCAGGCATTTGAGAAGAAACTTTCTCGAGCCGTTCAGTTTGCTCTTTTAACCGATGTTCCAGATGGTACTTTATAGCAAGTTGACGTATGTGATGTGAAAGTTCACCATATACTGTCTCGGGGTTACCGTGTTTGTTAATGTACCCATCTGCGCCAAGATTCAAAGCTTTGACAGCAACTTCCTCTCGGCCTTTACCGGTAAATAAAATAAATGGAGTTGTTATTCCAACTGCTCTCAGATTTTCAAGGAAATCTAAACCAGTTTTCTGTGGCATCTCATAATCTGAAACTATAACATCAAAAACATTTTTTTCCATAATGCGCAATGCTTGGTCAACAGATGTTGCGGTAGTGACTTTAAAGTTATTTTCTGATTCTAAAATTTCTTTTGAAATCTCCAAGGTAGAAATATCGTCATCAACATGCAAGATACGCACTATACTGTCTCCAGTAGTAGACGCCAACTCTGCCATATCACCGCTTAACGTAAATCCACGTTACCGCTCCTAATATTATTTATTAATTTATAATATATAAAATAAGAAATGGAAACCGGGAATAATTAAAAAGAAGGACGGAGTTACTTTTAATAATATAACTTGTTTACTTGGTTATTTTATAGTTTGGTTTTCCGTTTTTATTAAATTTAGGAATAGTTATAACAAATTTCACACCAGCACCAGGCTTGCCCGCCTCAGCAATCGACCACCCATAGACGTCCATCATCTTTTTAGTTAAAAATAAACCAAAACCGCTACTATTTCCTGTACTGAAACCTTGCTTGAAAAGATAACCTTTGTTCTTTAAGGAAATCCCTACGCCATCGTCTTCGTAGATTAATTTCAAAGTAGCATGCACATCTTTCTTAAAGGTTACTTTAATAGTAGTTGCTTTCTGACCGTATTTGCAGGTATTGTCTATGAAATTATAGAATAGCTGCCTCAGAAATGAGTCAGCAAGCAAAAACAAACCCCCACAACCATTAACAAGCTCAAAACCAAAATCAGGAAACAACGAAAAAGCTTCAAACAATGTTTCGTTAACGTCTATATACTTTAACTTCTCTACACCCATTTGTTCATACATTTTTGCAAAATCAAAAATCTCCACCGAACCTGCAACAGCTTTCTCGATTTTGTTAATTGCATCTACAATTTTTGGGTCAGTTGGATATTGTTTTTTTAAGAGGTAAGAAACAGCGGACACAATGCTGAGTTTATTGCGGACATCATGTCTAGTTAAACTACCAACAACATTTAACTTTTCATTAATAAAAATTAAAGTATTCATGGATTCATTTAGTGCAACTTCAGCTTTTTTACGGTCGGTTATATCTACAAAAAAACCAAAAATGGAAATCACCGTCCCGTTTTTGATTAAGGGACAGACTTTCCCGTTAACAATAATTTCTTGACCGGTTTTTGTTACTAAAACGGTTTCAAAATCACTAATTGATTTGCCTAAGTAAACTTTTTTTAAGATAGTTTTAAAGTCACTGCGATTATTCTCTTTGATTATATCTACAACATTAAGAGTAACCAGATCATCTTCGGTGTAATATAATGCATTTTTCCATTTATCATTGACGAAAAGAAATTTGCCGTGAGCATCTATTGATTGAATAAGAACGTTTGCATCATTGAGTAAAGTTCGGTACATTTCTTCAGTCTCTTTTAGCCGATCCTGAGCCTCTTTTTCTATTGTAACGTCACGAACTGTAGCCTGTAAAACTGTTTTCTCTTTCATTCGCAAACGAGTCAGCAATACATCAGCTAAAAATTGTGCACCACCCAATCGTTTATGAACCCAAAAGAACCGGTCTTCCCCAGTTTCAAACGCTTTTCTTATGTGTTCTAATGAAGAATGTTTTGAAGATGACCCATCAGGCTGTTTTGGAGGCGACAACTTAGCCGGAGAATATTTGATAAATTCTTCAACAGTTTTAATGCCAAAAAGAGACAAAGTGGCTTTGTTACAATCAAAAAAACCATTCTCATTTACCAACATCAAAGCATCCATAGAAGCATTAAATGAAACCTGATACTTTTCTTCACTTAAACGTAAATCATCTTCAGCACGTTTACGCATCAAGGCCTCAACAATAGCAGGCGCCAACTCTTCTAACATCTGTTGTTCAGTCTTACTGTATCCACCTTCACGGTTACCTAATCCAACCATACCGATTGTTTTACCATCAAATTTTAGGGGAACACCCAAAAAACATGACAATGGAGGATGACCACCAGGTAAACCAATACTATCAGGGTGACTTGACGGGTCATTAGTAAGAAGACTTTTACCATCGCTTAAAACACGCCCGTAGACCCCGTGGATTGTGTGGATACCAGGTTGTCTACGATGACCTCCAGCGTCAATCACTTGACATGCGGTCCACCCTGGATTACTAAGAGCTATATCCTCAAAGCCGTTTGGTTTTATTTCCCCGATGAAACCAAATTTGCTCTCAGTAATTTCTTCAGCTACAGAAAGGCAAAGCCGACCTAGTTCCGCTTCACTATTTGTACTTAGAGCTTCCTTGAAAATTTTGTTAACACCCATTAAGACTTTGTTTTGCTGTTGAATCTTTAGTGCTGTTTTTTTATGTTCGGTTATGTTGATTGACATTTCTAGTGCAGCGGTGGTTTTGCCTTGGTCGTCTTTTATAGCTGTCGCTACTAAGTCAAGCCAGTATGGGTCACCGTTTTTGTTGAACCCTTGAAATTGATGAACATCAAAATTTGAACCGTCAAAGATTTTTTTTACACCACAATCTGGACAAACCTGATTTAGGGTATTAAAAGTTGAATAACAAATCTTGCCGGTAGCAGGACCTACAATATTTTCCATTACACGGTTTGTCCATACAATATTGTAGTTTTTATCTATAAGTGATAAACCTACATTTACGTTTGCTGTAACGTGTTCTAAAATTTGTCTTTTTTGCTCTAGTTCTACCTCTACTTTTTTGCGTTCAGCCAATAAATTTATGCCATAAACTAATTCACCATAAACAGATTCAGGCGAACCTTGCTTGTTGATGTAGTAATCAACACCTAAATTAAGAGCGTTTATAATTACTTCTTCTCTACCTTTTCCAGTGAACAATATAAAGGGTATCTTGATTTTCTGTTCTTTTAACTCTTTTAAAAAGGTCAAGCCATTCTTTTGAGGCATCTCATAATCGGAAACTATGACAGAATATTTTTTGTCTTTAATTTTTAGAAAAGCTTCATCTACGCTTGATGCACAATCAATGTCAAATTTGCCCATATCAAACAGAATTTCTTTTGAAATATCTAAAACAGAGACATCATCGTCGACAAGCAAAACACGTACAATACTATGCGTCTGTGAATTGGAAGAATGAGTCACGCAGTCAGACATATCGTAAATATTATGAAGTTATAAATATTAATAGATTATGGATTAAAAAACCAGGTATATTTAACAATAAAAATAAGGCATATTATTTCCGGAAATTCAAATTTAAAACCCATAAATAACGTAATAGTGAAAAAAGCTTCACTAAAGATTTATAATTAATACAGAAACAAATTATCGTCTTTAGGTGAAAGCTTATTAGCGGAGCGGAAATTTGGGATAACGAAGTTCAGAAAGCAATGAAACATCCTACAAACCGAAAAATAATTGAAGCTTTAGCCGAAAAAAATTTGTCTTTTACTCAATTATTAAATATTTGCGAAAAAGATTTTGAACATGGAAGATTTGGGTATCATCTACGAAGTTTAAAAGGTTTCATAAAGCTTGAACCGCAAACAAAAAAATATCAACTTACATACCGCGGCCAATTGCTACAAGATGTTATTCGAGAAGTAAAACGTTTAGTTAAAAGAAGAAATCAACCGTTAATCTATATTGAGCAATTAACTTTGAAAGATCATGCGTTTGCATTGTGCAATGATAAACAATTCAAACAAAATATAGTATTTTCACATTTAAGAAATGGACTACTAAAAGGATGCGCAAGTGTTTATGTAGTTGATGAAAAAAATTTTGATGATGAAGTCTTATCACTAAAAAGTTTAGGAGTTGACATAAATGATTTACCTCAAAACGCTTTACTATTTATGTCAAGTTCTGATTGTTATCTAAAAAAAGGAAAAGCTGACCATAAAATAATTCTTGATAATTGGTTAAGGTTACTTAAAGATAAAGAAAAAGAGGGATTTAGAGGCTTACATGCTGCATGTGAAATGGCAACATTCATTGATAACAATAAAATTTCTGAATTGTTAAAGTATGAATCTTCACTTGGGAAATCATTTAATTTTAACATTAGTTCATTGTGCATTTATAATCAGGAAATGTTTGTAGAGAATAACCTGTCACAACTTTCTAAATATCATGGACACATCATTTCTGAGAACCTTTGGGGAAAAACAATAACATAAAATAAAAACTACATGCGTTGATTTGACTAAGCAAATAGATCTGCTGTGGCAGTATATTAAACAAAGAGGATACAAAACTTGAAAACTATTCATTTTAATTGAACAGTACTATTTTATGGGCTATTACCGGGACTTTACTTGGAAGGTTTGTTCGCCAGTCTTATTTAGTTTTGGAATAGTCATAATAAATCTAACACCTTTGCCATATTCACCTTCCTCGGTTATAGTCCAACCATAAATCTCGGTCATCCTCTTAATCAAAAACAAACCAAACCCAGTACTTCCCCCGGTACTGAAACCTTCAGTAAAGAGCTTATCCCTATTTTCTTTAGGAATACCAACTCCATCATCCTCGTAAATCAATCTCAAGTCACCCAGGTCAGTGAATTCAAAAAATACTTTAATAACTGTCGCTTCTTGGCCATATTTTATTGTATTATCTATTAAATTATAGAATAATTGCCTCAAAAAAGAGTCAGCTAATAAAAACAATCCGCCACAACCATTAACAAGCTTGAATCGAAAGTCTGAGAAGAGGGCAACTGCTGCAGTAACAGTTTTTTCAACATCTATAAACTTTAGGGCTTCAACACCCAACTGTTCGTACATTCTGGCGAAATCAAAAATTTTAGATGTAGCTTTAACAGCGTCTTCAACTTTTACTAGGGCTTCAACAACATCAGCTTGATTAGAAAGCTTCTTTTTGAGAAGGTATGCTTGTCCTGAGACAATGGTAAGTTTGTTGCGGATATCATGACGGACCAAGCTGCCAGAAACACGTAGCTTCTCATTAACAACCTCAATCTCACGAGAACTTTCAGCCAAACGCTCAACCGCAGCCTTTCTCTGAATTAAACGCCACATATCAGTAGCGATTGAAGCAATTGAAACCACATCCATTTCGTTGTAATTATCTTTTTTATTAGCAACTGCAACTAAAGCAACTATTCGGTCTTTTTCAAACACAGGAACCCCGAGAAACCGTTCAATACGTAAGTGACCATCAGGGATACCCTTCTTGCTTGGAAAAGCAACAGAATAATCGTTGATATAAACTGGTTTACGCA
>Ga0123335_1004893_pt1 | contig 16811 bp, 13 predicted proteins | sample BiotimSIPDNA_2_FD_89707 | JGI IMG/M metagenome (GOLD analysis project Ga0123335, IMG submission 89707) | Anaerobic biogas reactor microbial communites from Washington, USA - Biogas_R2 time_0 SIP DNA | ecosystem: Engineered > Bioreactor > Anaerobic > Unclassified | place: Washington, USA...
CTTTTTCGCCTCTTTCGACAAGTTTCAAAAGTAATGCATAACCGATATGACCGGTGGCACCGGTAATAACAGAGATTTTTTCGCTCATTAGTATATCCTCATTTTATATATAATATCATTAAAATATATACACGGTCGCTATTATAATACAAAACACAAAAAAAAGCAAGTATTAATTTTTTGTTCGATTTTAGACAATCAGTTGATTAAAGTTATTATTGACGAAAAATAATTATTGTGATATAATTAATAGAATGACATGAAGAGGTGATTTTTATGAAAGTATTTATGATTGGCGGCACAGGCTTGCTTGGCTGTGAGGCTGCAAGAATTTTCATCGAACGCGGACACTCCGTTAAAAGTGTCGCTTTGGGCGATCTTCCCGAAGGTGCTCCGATTCCTCCCGAAATGGAAATTGAATTTTGTAATTTCTACGAGAAGACCGACGAAGAAATGAAGGAGTGCATGGCTGGTTGCGATTGTTTCATTTTTGCAGCCGGAATTGACGAACGTGTTGAGTTCCCTGCTCCCGTTTATGATGCTTATTACAAATATAATATTGCTCCATTAAAGAGAATTCTTCCTCTTTGCAAAGAATTAGGTATGAAAAACGCCGTTATTTTAGGTTCATATTTCTCATATCTTAACAAAAACTGGCCCGAACTTAAAGCAACCGAAAAGCATCCCTACATCCGTTCACGTGTTGATCAGGAAGAAGTTGCTTTCTCTTTTGTTGACGAAAACTTTGATGTTGCAATTCTCGAACTTCCCTACATTTTCGGTATACAGCCCGGAAGAAAACCCGTCTGGGTTATCCTTATCGAACAACTTAAGAGAATGGACAAACTGCCCTTTACGATGTATCCGGGCGGCGGTACCGCAATGCTTACAGTTCGTCAGGTCGGCGAAGTTATTGTCGGTGCTGCTGAAAAGAGCAAGGGTGCAAATGCAATTCCAATTGGCATGTACAATCTGACATGGAAAGAATTTCTGAAGATTGTCTATGCTGCTCGCGGTATGGGAGAAAACAGAAAAATTATCTCAATTCCCGCTTGGATGATGCGTATGGGTTTGGGCGGTGTCAAGAAAGAATATGCCGAAAAAGGTATTGAAAGCGGTATTGATGTTGACGGTCTTGCAGATATTATGAATATCAACCTCTTCATTGACCCGAAATACAGTATTGAACTTGGTGCTACCGAAGACGATATTGTTGCCGCAATTACAGACTCCATCAAGATTTCTCAGGATTTTTATGACGGAAAAATAAAGTTACTCGGAATGAAGGGCGAATAGAATGAAATTAGGCATTGTGGGCTTACCGAATGTCGGTAAAAGTACACTTTTCAATGCACTGACAAATGCCGGTGCACAATCCGCAAACTATGCGTTTTGTACGATTGAACCTAATATCGGTATTGTTCCCGTTCCCGACAAACGTTTGCTTAAACTTTCCGAAATGTATAAACCGAAAAAGACAACCCCCGCAACAATCGAGTTTGTCGATATTGCGGGTTTGGTTAAGGGTGCGTCAAAAGGTGAGGGTTTGGGCAATAAATTCCTTGCAAACATCCGTGAAGTCGATGCGATTATTCATGTAGTGCGTTGCTTTGATAGTGATGATATTATTCACGTCGAAGGCAGTGTCGATCCCGCAAGAGACATTGACACAATCAACCTTGAACTTATCATGTCCGACGTTGAAATTCTTGAACGTCGTATTGACCGCGACACAAAGGCGATGAAAGGCGACAAGGCTTTGGGGAAAAACATCGACTTTTTCAAGCGTGTTTTAGCCGAACTCAATGACGGGAAGTGTGCGAGGGTTATTGAAATGAACGAGGAAGAAACCGAAGCACTTTCAACCGTTGCTTTGCTTACGAACAAGCCCGTTATTTATGCCTGCAATATGTCCGAAGACGATTTCAAGAACAACATTTCCTCAAATCAACGATATAATGCCGTCTGTGAAATCGCCAAGGAAGAAGGCAGTCAGGTACTGCCTATATGTGCCGAACTTGAGGCTCAACTTGCCGACTTGAATCCCGACGAACGTGAAATATTTTTAAGCGATGCCAATATTGAACAGGGCGGGCTTGATGTTCTCATTCAAAAGAGTTATGACCTGCTCGGACTTATGTCGTTTTTAACCGTCGGTGAAGATGAATGTCGTGCGTGGACGATAAAAAAAGGCACGAAAGCACCTCAGGCTGCGGGTAAAATTCATACCGATTTTGAACGTGGTTTTATTCGTGCGGAAGTTGTTTCTTACGAAAATCTCGTGAATTTGGGTTCTATGACCGCCTGCAAGGAAAAAGGACTTGTTTCAAGCGAAGGCAAGGAATATGTCATGCAGGACGGCGATGTCGTTCTCTTCAGATTTAATGTTTAATCTATACGGCAGTCAAAAAACAAGTTGATTGCCGTCGTTTTCCGCTCGTAGCACAGTCAGGATACTGCACCGGATTCCGATTCCGGGGAACGGGGGTTCGAATCCCTTCGAGCGGACCAAAAATATGAAATACCTGCTAAAACAGGTATTTTTTATTGTAAATTAACAAAGGGCGGTTCAAGTCCGTTTTTCTCTCTTCAAATATCAAAAATACATACCCGCAAAAGCGGGTATGTGTTTTTGGTGCACATTAACGGACTTGAATGCTGTCGCATTCGCTGCGGACTTTGTCCGCTTTGATTTGTAACGCCTTTTTTCGTCCCTGACGAAAATAGATGCGTAGGGCGGTTCAAGTCCGTTTTTCTCTCTTCAAATATCAAAAATACATACCCGCAAAAGCGGGTATGTGTTTTTGGTGCACATTAACGGACTTGAACCGCTGACCACTCGCACGTCAAGCGAGTGCTCTACCAACTGAGCTAAATGTGCATTTGCAATCAGCTTTATTATTATAATACATTATACTTAGTTTGTCAAGTCAAAATTTTCTAAAAATACTTTATTATATTAAGTTCTTGCAAAAATAAAAAACTCGGCACGAAGCCGAGTCTTTTAAGCTGAGTTATCTCTGACGAAGAGACTCAAAGAAGTGTTTGATTGCGTGGAAGAAGTGAATTATCCTGTCAAGGAACGAACGCGATTCTGATTGATAATATTTATCGCAGACATCGCATCCGGTGGGAATAAATTCACCGCAAACATCGCAATAATGGTCGCCGTCAGCATCTAAACCATGCTGATCACTGAGCGTATCAAGAACAATATGTTCAGTTGCTACAATTTCATTACATACCGTACAGACATAAATTCTGTCATAACTGCCGTATTCTATGCAGGTGCTTGGTACGTAATTGATTTCTTGTTCAACAATTTCACCGTGACCGGTAGCAGGGATTACTTCCTGAGCAACAAGAACTTCGCCGCATACGGAACAATGTGTGCCTGCTGTCTTGCCGTCTGTTGTACAAGTAGCAGGAACTGCCTTATCGTTGACAACCTTATGAGCCTTCTTCGGTGTTTCATTCTGAGCAATAAGCCATGTGTCGCAAGCAGAGCAGTATTTACCTGCTGTAAGACCTGTGCTTGTGCATGTTGCAGGTACTGCATCGAAACTGACTATGGTATGACCTGCGGCAACTGTTTTCTGAGCCTTGATAATCTTGTTGCAGAGAGCACATTGTGCACCTTCCGTCTTTCCGGCTGTTGTGCAAGTTTTTGCTACTGCGGGAAGAATGATAACATTCGGATCTTCGGAATAATCAGCATCGGGATTCTGGATGTAATAGTCGCAAGTTGCACAACCCGTTGAAAGGAATGCACCGCAATCATCACAGTACAAGTCGCCGTCATTGTTGGTGTGAGCATTGGGGTCAAGCGGAAGAATTACATGCTCTTTATAAGCATCAATTACCTCAAAGCAATCGGGGCAGGTGTAAATCTTATCGTAAGAACCTTGAACCGTACAAGTGCTTGCAACTTGATTTCTTTTAGTCACTGTGCAATCGGCTTTTGCTCTGTGTCCCTTTGCGGGAACAACCTGCTGTGCAACGATTACCGTGCCGCAAATTGAGCAATGTGAGCCTTTTGTCAAGCCGTCTTCGGTACATGTTGCAGGAACAGCCGCGTCTGTTACAACAACGTGATCTTCCTTCGGAATTTCTTCCTGTTCATAAATCCAAGTATCGCAATCTTCGCACTTGACACCGAGTGTCTTACCGGCTTGAAGACAAGTTGCAGGAATTGCGGGAACGGTTACAATACCGGTATGAGCAGCAGGAATGGTTTTCTGTGCAACAGTAATTGTACCGCATACATCGCACTTTTCACCGTCAGTCTTACCGTCTGTGGTGCAGGTTGCGGGATATCCGTTAAGAACAGATGTTGTATGAGGAATCTTCGGAAGAACTTCTCCGCTGAGATTGAGGTTACAGTAGATACATCTCTGACCGGGACCGTAGCCTACAGCCGTACAGGTCGGTTCTTGCTGTGGTGTTTCTTCAAATAAGTGACCAACCTTTTCGCCGGTTACTTCAACGGTAGTATTACATACCGAGCAGGTGAAGAGTTGCTTCTGAGGAACCTGACAGGTTGCTACCTGAGTTATTTCACCGGGGATGGCGTTGTCGTGAGCTTCTTTTGTATATGCGGCATAGAAAGTGGTGTGTGCCTGAATTGTGGGCATTTCACCAACTTGATAAATCTGACCGGAGCCGTCCTGAGACAATGACCAGCCTCTGAAAGTGTAGTGATAGCCTGCATCTTTATATCCGTCTGCGTTAATGCCTGCGGGAGCAAAACCGAAATCTGTTCCGTATTCATAGTTTTCACCGTGAATTATATCGTTACCGTGAGTAACGCTGTTCCAATAAAGCTGATCATTTGCGTCACGGTCTACGAATTTATAAGTTACGGGATATTTAATTCTTTCGGGAGCATATACGGAATAATAGGTCTGATTTTCGATATCCATCGGGGGCAATACACCGGTATAGGTTGTGCCTGAGCCGTCGGGTTCGGTGTTCCAGCCTTTGAATGAATAGATATATTCCTGACCTGCGGGAGCTGTCCAATCGCTCGTATCGCCGTTAAACTGCGGTGTGGTGCGATAATTCCAGTTTGAATCCTGAACGAGGTTGCTTGCGTCCGGAGTTTCATAGCCCGTAACCTCATTCTGATCGTTTAAGACAATCTCGTTGTCGTAGAACTTGACGTTATAGTTATTTATTGTCCAAATTGCGTAAAGTGTTGTTGAAATATTGGTAAGATTATAGTTGCTTCCGGAGGCTGTGCCTGTTGTTGCACCGCTGTTGGTGTTCCAGCCGCGGAAAGTATAACCCTTCCTTGTCGCACCGAAATTTGCGGGAATTTGCCATGATACAGATGAGGAAGTTGTCGTATTTGAAAATCTTTGAGTTGAGACATTAGTGAAAGTAACGGGATCTAAGGAATCACCGTTGGGATTGAAGTTTACCACATAACGCGGATAGATTGTAACGGTGTAAGAAGCCGTTTTTCCGTCGCATGATGCGGTAATGGTGGGAGTCTGCCGTGCAGTTGCCGCAGAGAAAGCAGTTACCCGAAGGGCTGAACTGTCCCCGCTTGATGTTGAAACCGAAGTGGTTGCATTGGGAACACTTTGTACAGACCAATTGGTCGTGCCGCCCCAAATTACACCGTACTGGTCTTTGGCAGTTGCAGTCAGATTAGAAATCTGAGTTGTTCCGCCTGCTCCGTATTCAGGAGCAGTAAGAGGTGAGCTGCCGCCGGAGAGAGTATAAGTACTGAAGTAGGGAAGACCGCTGGTTGCTCTGTAGTCTGCATTAAAATAGTTTGCTTTACCTCTTAACCAATGATAGCCCGTACTCCAATAGAAATTCCTGCCGCTGACATCAAGTGAGTTACAGCCGGATGCGGAATTTCTTGTGCCGGTTACACCGAATTGTGTTCCGTTGACATAAAAATAAACATCAAAACGAATCGTTCTGTTGAAATAGTACTTTATGCCGTTACAGGAAAGGTTTAAGCGGGTGGGAACATAGGGCGTACTGCTACTGGACCAGACATTATACTCTTGTTTTTTTACATTCGTGTCATTCCACGACCAGTCCGTCAAAACAGTTTCGCCGCCTCTGCCGTTGTTGTTTCTGCCGTACAAGATGAATCTTATATTACAGTTGTCCATATCGTCGGTAACGTTGACATAGACGCGGACATTATAATTTCCCGCAGATGCAGCATCCGCTTTAAGTGAAGCGGGTGGTGCAATAAAGATTCCGGATACAACCAAAATCATTGCGAGAAATACAGAAAGTAATTTTTTCATAAAATTTCTCCTTTTATATAAACTTACAACTATACTATACACTATTTTTCGGAAAATTGCAAGTAGTAATTTTAAAATTTCATACTAAATTTAATATTATTGCATAACTATGTCATATTTTCCTGTTTATTTTTCCTTTTCAGACTTATTTTGTGAAAGCAAATAACTCAACTGAAAAAAAGATGATTAAAATCCGAAACTTTCGCGTTTCGCCTTGACAAAAGAGAAGAAAGATATTACAATAAATTCAAGAAATTTACAAAGAGGATTGGTATGATAAAAGAAGAAAAAAAGACTAAAATTCTGACTACCAAAGCGGCGATGATTTACGCTTTGGGAATATTCGGTGTCCAGTTTTTTATCGGCTTCATGAACAGTTTTCAGACCGAGTTTTACAACAAAATGTATTCGGGTTTTGACACAAACATCTTTTACGCTTCGGCGATTATCATTCTTGTTGCGAAAATCATAAGTTGTATTTTCGACCCGATTATCGGCGGAATTATTGATAAATCAAAGTCGGACAAGGGGAAAATGCGACCTTGGGTTTTTCGCTCGATATTCCCCCTCGCCGTTTTGACTTTGCTCGTTTTTATCTATATCCCGTTTGACGAAATCGGCGGTGTTAAGGGAAAACTCCTGCTTTACGGCTATATCACTCTGACAACGGTTTTGTGGAATATTGCGATGAGTTTTGCGGATATTCCGTCATCGGGTATGCTCTCGCTTTTAACTCCCGTAACCGAAGAAAGAGATATGGCGGCAGGACTTGCAAATCTGACAAAATCTATGGCTTTGGGCGGTACGGGTGTTGTCGTTACCGTCGTGATGATTATCCTAAATTTAATCAAGGGCGAGGGAAATTATCCCGACAGTCTTTATTATTTTTGTACCGCCGTTTTGATTTTTATTATCGGTGTTCCGCTTGTTCTTTTGATGTATTTTACCAATAAAGAGACCGTTCAAAGCACAAACGCAAGCGGACAATTTTCATTTAAGGAAATATTTGCCGAACTCAAACGCAACAAACAGATATTGCTCGTGTTTTTGATTTATATGCTCGGATTTGCCCGCGGTTTGTCGGTAATGGTTTGCGTTCAGGCAAACGGTGCGATTGTCGGCAAAGTTGAGTTGTTCGGGCGGATTTTCGACACAACGGCAGATGCAACCTGGCTTCCGGGCTTGTTCGGTGCGGTTACGGGAATACTCGGAATTTCGCTTATTCCGAAAATCAATCAGAAATTCGGGACTAAAAAGACATATATCGCCTTTTCGGTCGCCTCATTTGTCGTCGCTGCAATTTGCTGTATATTTTACTGGGCACTTCCGGAAGGTCATGTCATTCGGACAAACCCGCTCTACGGACTTGTTTATATAATGATAACGCAAATTCTTATGGCTTTTTGTGCGGCTGCGAATACCTATATCCCGCTTATTATGACTGCCGACATTGTGGAATATGAATTTGAGAAAACGGGCGAGAGAAAAGAGGGTATAAATTACGCCGTTTTAAGCCTTGCGATAAAACTTTCAAACGCTTTTGCGGTCTTTTTCGGACTTCTCCTCATTGCCGTTTCGGGCTACACACAAGTTATGTATGAATCGGGCTTTATCCCTGCACGTACGCAGAATATAATGATATTCGACTATCTCGGCGTTGTCGGTATTTCGTCATTGCTTTCGATGATTCCGATGTTCTTCTACAAAGTGGAAAGGAAGAAATAATATGGAAAAAAATATGCCCTGGCAAAGGGAATGTGATGTCCTGAAACAGACAAAACCCACCATGCGTAAAACACCCGACGAGGATTTGACTGCTTGGCAGGAAAAAGCGAGAAAAAAACTTGTCAAATTGACGGGACTTGAAAATTACGAAAATTGCGAACATAATTTCATTTTGGAATACAAAAAATCGTTTGATGATTTTGATGAATATCGTTTTGTGTTCCAAAGTGAGCCGAATTATACCGTTCCCTGTCATTTATGCGTTCCGCATATCGAAAATCCGCCGCTTATGATATGCCTTCAAGGACATTCAACCGGTATGCATGTGTCGCTGGGCAGGCTCAAGGACGGTGATGATTTGGATGACATCGAGGGCGAAAGGGATTTTATGCCGCACAGCGTAAAGCGTGGCTATGCCGCCTTAGTTCTTGAACAGCGTTGTTTCGGCGAGCGTGGCGGAACTCCGAGACCCAATTGTCATCAAGCCTCAATGGTTGCCCTGCTCACCGGTCGCACCACCATCGCGGCGAGGGTATGGGATATTATGACCGCTATTGACGTTGTTGCCGAACAGTTTTCGGATATTGTTAATATAGATAAAATTTATTGTATGGGCAACTCCGGCGGAGGAACGGCAACGATATACGCAACCGCCATTGATACCCGAATTAAAGGTGCTATCCCGTCCTGTGCTTTTTGTTCTTTTGTCGATTCAATCGGCGACAAGTCTCACTGCGAATGCAACTATATCCCGAATATAGCCCGTTATTTTGATATGGCGGACATATGCGGACTTATTGCTCCGCGACCGCTGGTTATCGTAAACGGCAAGGATGACGGAATATTCCCGCTGATTCCTGCCGAAAACGAGTTTAATATTCTGAAAGAAATTTACTATAACGGCAGTGATAAGTGCCGACATGTCGTCGGAAATGAGGGGCACAGATTTTACGCCGAGCCGTCGTTTACCGAATTTAAGGAGATAACCGGATGAAGATTTATACTTTGGGGACAAGCGGTGGCACAAAGCCATATAAAGGCTTTCATCACACCTGTCTTGCCCTTGAAACGAACGACAAACTTTATTGGTTTGATGCGGGAGAATGCGGAGCATATACCGCTCATATACACGGTGTTGACTTATTAAAAACAAGAGCGATATTCATTACACATCCGCATATGGATCATATCGGCGGACTCGGAAACCTTCTCTGGTACATAAGAAAAATCGGTATTATCAGCCGTGACGAGCGTCTTAAAGGGAAAAATATTGACATATTCTGTCCCTGCACCGAAAGTGTTGATGCGGTTATGACATTACTGAAAAATACCGAAGGCGATTTCATTTGCAATTATGACCATACCACCCACCAGATCCGCGACGGGCTTGTTTATCAGACATACGGCAGTGCTGGCAATTTCGCGGTTACCGCAGTTCATACAACCCATATGACTCCCGACATTCAGGGACATTTTCGTTCTTATGCCTACCGTGTCGAATGTGAGAAGAAAATGATTGTTTTTTCGGGCGACATCCGTCTTGAAGACTTTGAACATGTCCTGCCCGAACATGCCGACGCTTTCTTTATCGAAACCGGTCATCATAAGATTGAAGATATAAAAAGAAGTCTCGACTATTATGAAAAACAGGTTGACAGGGTGTTTTTCGTGCATCACGGCGGATATATCATGAAAGACATTGCGAGTGCAAAAGAGCGTGTCAACGCCGTTTTCGGAGAAAATGCAACCCTCTGCCTTGATGGGATGACTTTCGAGATATAAGGAGCACGATTGGAAATCGTGTAATAAAAAAACATAAAAAGACTGCCGAAACAGTCTTTTATGTCTTTAAGAAATTTTTCTGTCTTGCGTTTGCTTTCAGAACAAAGGTTCTCTATACAAGCATTCTGATAAGCGAAATAAGCAAATACGAATCCCAAAAATCTCCTGATATTTCCGGTGTTGTTAAAAATCCCGTAGCGAAGACAATGATCATGAAAACTGCATAGCCAAGGATTCCGATAATATTCAGAACTAAAGCGATTAGGGCAAGCAATTTGCCTATCTTATCTTTTCGCTACCGCCGTAATTGTTGGCTTTGTTGTAGTCCTTCCCCATTACCAAGGCAATGATTATCGGGATAGGACCGAGGAAGAAACCGAGAATACCGCAAACAAAAATAATCGTTTCATTTTCTGGCGATTGAGTTACCGGCTGCTGAACATAAGGCGGTTGCTGTGCACGGGGCGGCTGTTGAGAATAAGGCGGCGCCCATATACAGGCGGAACTTGTTGCGGTTGCGGTGGCTGCTGTGGCTGCCATTGCTGTTGCATGTTCTGTTGTACCTCCGGTTGCTGTTGAGTTAAAAACTGATTTGACCCGCATCTCGCACAAAACTGAGTTCCGTCGGGAACATTGGCACCACAATTAACACATGTCATCATTTCTGTCACCAAACTTTCTTTTCTTTTATTGTTTTGTCTCTGTGAATTTTCACTTTTTTGTCTATTATATCATTGCTTTTTGTATTTGTCAACCGGTTTCCGCTGAATGAAAATAATATTTTTTCTTATATGAGTTTTGCTTACAAAACAATAAAAGAAAAGCCCTGCAAGGAAGATTTTGCAGGGTTTGTTTTTGGGTTTATCTTAATAATTCTTAGCCTGAAGTTCAAAATAGCTCTGAGGATGGTCGCAGGTGGGACAAATATCGGGAGCATTTGTTCCGACCATGATATGACCGCAGTTGCGGCATTCCCAGACTTTAACTTCGCTCTTTTCAAATACCTGAGCCGTTTCGACATTTTTAAGCAATGCACGATAACGTTCCTCGTGATGCTTTTCGACATCGGCAACAAGTCTGAATTTCTCGGCAAGTTCGGGGAAACCTTCCTTGTCGGCTGTTTCGGCAAATTCCTTGTACATTTCCGTCCATTCGTAGTTTTCACCAGCGGCAGCATCAGCGAGGTTATGTGCTGTGTCACCGAGACCGCCAAGCTCTTTGAACCACATTTTTGCGTGTTCTTTTTCATTTTCGGCAGTCTGGAGGAAAATCGCGGCTATCTGCTCAAAGCCCTCTTTTTTTGCCGTGGATGCGAAATAGGAATACTTATTTCTTGCCTGCGATTCGCCTGCGAAAGCGGTTTCTAAATTCTTTTCGGTTTGTGTACCGGCGTATTTACTCATAATTATCTCCTTTTCTTGTAAATTACTTAAATATTATATCAGAAAAACGGTAAATTGTCAACACGAAATATAACTTGAATTATCAAAATACTTATGTTATAATGTGTTATAATAAAGAAAAACGAGGTGCGTTATGAAAGTTACAAAAGCAGTTATCCCCGCAGCGGGATTGGGTACGAGAGTTCTTCCGGCATCAAAAGCCGTTCCGAAAGAAATGCTCAACATTGTTGACAAGCCGGCAATTCAATATCTTGTTGAAGAAGCGGCGGCGGCAGGAATTACCGATATTTTAATCATCACAAACCGCAACAAACACGTGATTGAAGACCATTTTGACTATGCGTTCGAACTTGAAGCAAGTTTAAGAGGAAATCCCGCCAAGAAGGATTTGTATGACGCAGTCCGCGATGTTGCGGACAAGGCAAATATTTATTTTGTCCGTCAGAAAGAGACAAAAGGTCTTGCCCATGCGGTTTTGAAAGCGGAAGCCTTTGTCGGCGACGAACCGTTTGCTATTCTTTACGGCGATGATGTAATAATCAATGACGAAAAACCCGCCATCGGTCAACTTATCAATGCTTTTGAAAAATATAATAAACCCGTTGTCGGCGTGAATGAATGTTCGAGAGAGGATATTAAAAAATATTGTTCCCTTGACGTAACTCATATTGAGGGAAGAATTTACGACGTTCACAGCATTGTTGAAAAGCCCACCGATGATGAAATTATGTCCCTGTTTGCAATCTTGGGACGCAATGTTCTCACTCCCGATATTTTTGACAGAATTCGTGCAACTCCCCCCAATGCAAAAAGCGGCGAGGTTTATTTAACCGATACTTTCTCACAGATGGGAATTGACAACAATCTCCTCTGCGTTGATTTTGAGGGCAAACGCTACGACATGGGCGACAAGTTCGGTATTATGGAAGCCAATGTCGAGGTTGCATTAAACCATCCCGAAATCGGCGATAAATTCAGAAATTACCTAAAAGATTTGGCAAAGAATTTATAATGGCAACAGAAAAAAATCAGAAAATAATCATTGATATTGTTGATATTTCGGCTGAGGGTACGGGTGTCGGACGGCACGAGGGTATGGCGATATTCGTAAGCGGTGCCGCCATCGGCGACAAGGTCGAAGTGTTGATAATCAAGGCAAAAAAGAATTACGCAATAGGAAAAATTGAGCGTATCATCAAACCGTCAAAAGACAGAATTGAAAACGACTGCCCCGCATTCCCCTCTTGCGGGGGTTGTGCTTTTCGTCATATTTCATACGATGCCGAGAAAAAGCACAAAGAATCACGTGTATCCGAGGCTTTTCGGCGTATCGGTCATCTTGATGTCGAGTTAAATCCCATCATCACCGGCTCACAATATGCTTACAGGAACAAGGCACAATATCCCGTGCGTATGCAAAACGGCAGGCTTGCAATCGGCTTTTTCGCAGCACGTTCTCACAGGGTAATTAACTGCCTTGACTGCAAACTTCAACCGACGGAATTTTCGGGAATATTAAAAACGATAAGAAAATGGCTGCTCTCTCATCCCGTTACTATTTATAACGAAGAAACGAAAAAGGGTATTGTTCGACACATATATCTCAGAAAAGCCTTTACGACGGGCGAAATAATGGTCTGTATGGTCATAAACAACCCCTCTCTGCCAAGTTCAAAATCGCTTGTTGACGCACTTATTGCCGAAAATGAAAATATCAAAACCGTTGTATTGAATATAAACACGGAAGACACAAACGTCATTCTCGGCGACATATGCAAAAATATTTACGGCGACGGTTATATTACCGACATTCTCTGCGGAAAGAAAATTATTCTCTCTCCGCTTTCTTTCTATCAGGTAAACCACGAGGCTGCCGAAAAACTTTACGCAAAAGCGGGTGAATATGCCGCCTTGACGGGCAATGAAATCGTGCTTGATTTATATTGCGGAACGGGTACCATCGGATTAAGTTTAGCCGAAAAATGCAAACGTCTGATGGGCGTTGAAATCATACCCGAGGCAGTAAAAGATGCTCGCAAAAATGCGGAACTTAACAATATCACAAACGCAGATTTTGTCTGTGCCGACGCCGCTTTGATTACCCAGAAACTTATCGACGAGGGTATAAAACCCGATGTTATCATCGTCGATCCGCCACGAAAAGGGCTTGACGCTGAGGTTATCGACTCAATCGTTACCCTTGCCCCGAAACGTCTTGTCTATGTATCCTGCGATCCCGCCACCCTTGCCCGCGACTTGAAAATTCTGACCGATAAGGGCTATGAGATTAAAGACAGCACCCCGATTGATATGTTCCCCCGAACCGTGCACGTTGAGACGGTAGTATTGATGTCTAGGGTCAAAGAGTGAGTGTAGGTAAAGCCCTTATATATCAAGGCTTATAGCACATATGGGTATAAAACCCACTGAGTAAAATCATGAAAATATCGCTTCGTGGAAACAAGTCCATAAGAGCGGTTTTTGATAGTCAAGTGGTCAGGTTGGATGTCATAGCTTGGCGAGTGGTCGGGTTAGATGTCAGCCTTCGCGAGTGGTCAGGTTAGATGTTTTTTCGGATTTTTTTGAGGTTGTGTGGTCAGGTCGGATATTTTGATTGTGAGGTGTGCTTGTCAAGTACAATATGATAAAACAAGGGTTAAAATAGGCTTAAAGAACAATAAATAATTATGAGGAGAGAATTACCATGAAAAAAAGAACCATCACTGTTTTCGCATTAATATTATTGATATTGACAATGTCCCTGATAGGATGCAACAAAACTGATTCAGAGAAACAAGATAATAACACTGCAAAAAGCAACCAAACCGTGAAAAATGAAAATAAGGAAAATAACGAAGAGGGCGACGGAACAATTACAATTTCTTTAAAGATTTCAAATCTTGATCAAAGGCAGGAGAAATATAATCTAATTTTTGCACCAGTAGGCGCATTTAATCCCGGAGAGCCAATAACGCGTTTCAAGAGCTACCCCATTGAATCCGATTCGTTGACCGTAGACATATCGGAACTATCCGCTTATTGTGATTGGGATATGGGGGGAAGCGGCGAAATGAAAATTGGACTTAGCGTTGCAAGGGTTGAAGACATCAATTCCCGCAATCCCCTCTCCGAGATAATGCCTTTAACTTTTTCCGAAGATCTGCAAACATGTAAAGAAGGAAAAGAGATCACCCTTTCTATGACGGATAAGCCTTTAACCAGTTTATACCCCGAAGGCACTTTCCTTGTGAGAATTGTAGACTCAAAAGGTGAAGGCGGGTATGTAAATTTTAGATATCAGTCTAAAACCAACACAACACTGACACTCGGAAGGGGTTCAAGTGGCCCCGACTTTTTAGTAGCTTTCGAAGCATCGGAATTTAAAGGAAAAATCAGGGATGCCGTTTTGGTTATTACAGACTTTGAAAACAAACCAATTAGTGAGCAGCGAGAATTGCGTTTTGATGAAAATGGCTATTGTGAGCAAGGGCAATATATTGAGGTTGTAATTCCTAGGTAGCGTTAAAGGCTCTGTTAACTAAGAATGAGAAAATGAGACTTGAAATGCGAACTGGTATTAAAAAACGAAAAGACCACAACCGGCTCGGATGGAAATAGGGTAAAAGAGTAAGCGAGCTGAAAACCCTTATATATCAAGGTTTTTAGCACACATGGGTGTGAAACTCATTGAGCGAAATACATGAAAATAGCGCTTTTCGGAAACAAGTCCATAAGGGCGGCATTTGATAGTCAAGTGGTCAGGTTAGATGTCATAGCCCCGCGTGTGGTCGAGTTAGATGTCAGCGTTCGTGAGTGGTCGGGTTAGATGTTTTTTCGGCTTTTGCCGAGGTTGTGTGGTCAGGTTGGATGTTAGACAAAATGATGCAAAAATCAAGGAGGCGGAATATGAAGACTCTGAATGAGCTGATTGAAGCGTATACAAATCATTTACAACAGGGTGAAATACAAATTGCGTATAAAGGAATATTAGAATTTTTAGGGAAATTAAGAGCTGAGTTTATCAAGAAACACCCACATTACGATACAAGCAGTATATATCAAGGCTATATGGATATGTCCTATTTTTCTTTGAATACGAAATTATTAAAGGATAAAGGTTTGAAAATTGCCATTGTCTACTTACATGAAAAGGGTGACTTTGAAGTATGGCTTTCTGCTCGGAACAGGGATATTGCAAAAAGTTACGCATCTATACTTAACAGTAATATTTCAGGTGATGTAAATCTATTTCATGATATCAATAATCCGGATGCTATAATTGAGTGCATCTTGACACCTGAACCAGATTTTGAGGATCAAGTCTCGTTGATAGATATTATCGATCAAGGTGTGGAGAAATTTATAACGACAATAAGTGAGAGCTTATCAATTCAAAATCAAATTTGATTGGAGGTTGACACATTATGAAATTAGATGGTTTTGGGATCTTCGTAAAAGACATGGCAACGATGGTCCGCTTTTACAGGGATATTCTGAATTTTGAAATCCGGGAAGATGAAAATGCGTCGAATGTTTATTTGGTCAAGGATGGAACCTTGTTTTTATTATACCGCCGGACAGACTTTGAGAAGATGACAAACAGAACCTTTGGATATGCGAATAATATTAATGGGCATTATGAAATTGCCTTAAGCGTCGATAACTATGCGGCGGTTGATTTGACATTTAAAGAAGTCGTATCCAAAGGGGCGATACCTATATTGGAGCCAACTACCGAGCCGTGGGGGCAACGCACATGCTATATCTCTGATCCGGAAGGAAACTTGATTGAAATTGGTTCATTTAACAAGTAAAGATTTGGCAAGAGAAAAAAGAGGGGAATAGCATCATGAAATACAATCTGGATTTGGAACGTCTGTCTGTCCAAGAGTACAAAACGCTACTGAAGCAACAGAATTTGCTGCCGGGGCGCGTGCAGATGTATTGAGTCTTCCGCTTGATAATGAGGTTAAACTAATGATATCGGATTCAAGACAAATGGGAAAACTGAATTACTTTCCTCTTGTTTTTGACCTTCGTTCAGATGAAATGTTTGAGGCAGTTTTCATACTTTCTGATTTTAGGAAAAGCATAAAATAGGCGGTGAATATATGAAAATTAAGAAATACAGCAAAGCGGATGAAACTTTGCTTTTTGATTTACTCATCGATGAAGGGGACGACTGGATTGAGTATCACGGACCGGCTGGTCGCAGTAAATATGTAAAAGCACTTGAATCAAGCATCACGTATATTGCTTATCATGAAAATCTCGTGTGTGGTTATGCACGCTGTCGGGAAGATGATGGTTTTGGTGTTTACGTATATGATTTGCTCGTAAGAAAAACACATCGGGGAAGGCAAATTGGAAAAAGCTTAATGGAACGGGTATGCCAAGACTTTCCGGATCAGCCCGTCTATGTTATGAGTGATGTCGATCCATATTACGAAAAACTTGGATATCGTAGAGAGGGTTCAATATTTGAGGTTAAAGCAAAATGAAGTAAGGCACACCAGACAATGTTGTTTATTGAAGCGAATAATTTAAATTTGAACGGAGGGTTTTATGGTAAATAAAGCGGATGCCGTTGAGATAATTTCATATGCAGACAATAACGGGATTGATA
>Ga0123335_1004895_pt1 | contig 16806 bp, 10 predicted proteins | sample BiotimSIPDNA_2_FD_89707 | JGI IMG/M metagenome (GOLD analysis project Ga0123335, IMG submission 89707) | Anaerobic biogas reactor microbial communites from Washington, USA - Biogas_R2 time_0 SIP DNA | ecosystem: Engineered > Bioreactor > Anaerobic > Unclassified | place: Washington, USA...
TGGAGACAAAGTTCAATGTAATCATTGACAACGATATTTTGCCAAAGATCGCTTCGGTACAGTCCACTTTGAATTTCTTACAACAACGCTGTGCCTAATAACTCATAGCTTTAGTTTATTCAATCGAGTAGGAGAAACGGGATTAATTCCCGTTTCGTCCTCTCCCACCACCGTACGTACGGTTCTCGTATACGGCGGTTCCTTAATATTCAACTCTTACCGCTTTGTAATAATCCGATAAGAAAACGTATCCGGCCAAACGCAGCCGCTGGTCTGTGACAGTTCTGGATAGGATAAAGCTATTTGCTATATGCCAGTAGCCTTTCCTTGTGTTCGCCCACTCGTAAGCTTTGTATTTATTTATACCCAGCTTTATAAGATTGGCCACTTTGGTTTTGATCCGTTTCCATTGTTTCCAGATTACCATTCGTAGCCGTCGGCGATACCACGCATCCGTTTTTATCAGTAGCTTTTGCATATCGGCCAGTTTGAAGTATTGCACCCAGCCCTTAATATATTGACTTAATGCTTCCTTCCTGCGCTCGTTGCCCCATCCGTTGCTTCTCGATGTTAGTCTTTTAATTTTAGCTTTCATCTTTTCCACACTTTTGGGGTGTATCCTCAGCCTTCCTTCACCTCTATAGCGATAGAAGGTATAGCCAAGAAATTTAACATCCTTTACGTGTGCCACTTGGCTTTTGTCCCGATTGACTGTCAAGAAAAGCTTTTCTTCTATAAATGAAACGATGCTTTTCATCGTCCGATGGGCGCTTCGCCGGCTCTTACAGAGTATGACCATATCGTCAGCATAGCGTACAAATTTATGACCTCTGCTTTCGAGTTCTCGGTCCAGCTCATTCAGAAGGATATTTCCCAGCAGAGGACTTAGTGGTCCTCCTTGCGGTATGCCTTCATGGGTTTCTTCGTAGTGGTCTTCATTCATTACTTCAGCATTTAGATACTTGTGGATAAGTGACACCACCCGCCCATCTTTAATGGTGCGCGATAGTATCTCTATCAACTTGCTGTGGTTTACGGTATCAAAGTACCGCTCCAGGTCTATATCCACTGCGTAGACATTACCTTGGGTAATGTAGTCCCGACATTTACGAAGGGCACCATGAGCGCTCCGTTTGGGTCTAAATCCATAACTGTGAGATGAGAACTGAGGCTCGTAAATGGAGGTCAGTTTTTGCGCGATGCTTTGTTGGATCACTCTGTCCACGACTGTGGGGATGCCCAACTGGCGCTGTTTTCCGTTTTCTTTGGGTATTAAAACCCGTCTTACAGGATTGGGGCGGTATTTCCCCTGTTGGATGGATTGTATTAGTCTATCCTTGTTATTGACAAGATAGTCCTTTAAAGACTTTACCTCCATCTTGTCTACTCCACCCGCTCCTTTATTGCGCTTTACTTGTTTGTAAGCGCTGTTCAGGTTTGAGGGGGACAGGATATGCTCTAATAATCCGTTTCCTAAACGATAATCATTGGTGGTGAGGTTGTTTTCAGTTATCCAAATGAAGGTCTGCCCTTCCACATATCCGTCGGATGCCGTCCTATCTTTCTGTGGACAGGTCTTTGATGATGCAAAGATTTTCTGCTTTCTTTCCTTCATGTTGGTAATCCTCATTTACTTCTCACTCAATCAAGGTTCTGCCCTTCCCACTTTGAGGAGTTTAGTGGTACTATGGCTTCTGCTGACTTCTCATGGCAAGCTTTACTCCGTGCTTCATACGCTGTTTCCACACGTCCATGAGACCTCCCGTGGTAAGATAAATAACCTTCATCCCATATCCCCGCCACATTTACACTCCGGTGTCCGCATAATCTTTGGACTTTGACTTGTTTTGCAGTCTCATCCCACCGGTTGTGCCTGATATGATTCGTGTTCCTCGGGGCAGGATTTTGCCGTAGACTTCCTTCAGATTCCACCTCGCGATGGATACCCTTGTCCTTAGCTAATGGTTGGCGATTATGGACCCCCATAGTGGACTTGCACCACCAAGTTATTTACCATGCACGGCACACCAAACAAAAAGCCTGCTGGTCAGGTCGTTACCGCAGCAGGCTTCTAATCACTTTAAAATATGTGCTTTATGGAAAAACACTCGCTATGCCGAGAGGCATAGCTTTTGCCAGATTTAGCGCGAAAAATAATATTTGGCAAATTTCCTGTTGCCTTAAATATCAGTACATTTAAGTTCACTAAATTTTTACGCTGAATTGCTGCAAGTGTAAAATTAGCTAATTTCAAAACTTTTCATTTTATTGCAATACAAGACACTGTAACCAGCAACACTGTAACCCGTGTTGCAATACTGGCCAGCACGCTACTTTTTTTGCACATAACAACCAGACAGCCATGAAATTTTACAATAGAGAGATAATGAAGGGAAGAACCTCCTCATAGAAGAATTTGGAAGGGACTATGCAACATACTTTTCTATCTTATCCCTAATTGCATCATCGAAAACATCCCGACCAGAGATTGAATCTGTGCTGGAAACATCCGTTGGAGGTCATCTGGAGAGACTGGAAAAAGACTTCGGAATAATACGAAAAGTACAACCCATATTAGCAAAGTCAGGTGGCAGAAACATTAAATACACCATTGAAGACAACTTTCTCAACTTCTGGTTTCGTTTTGTATACAAATATCAAAGCGCAGTTGAAATCGGCAACTTTGATTACATCAGAAACATAGTTGAAAGAGATTATAAGATGTATAGTGGCCGGGTGTTGGTGAAATATTTTATAGAAGGTTTTAAGGAACAGAAAAAGTACTCAACCATCGGCACCTATTGGGAAAAGCGCAATCAGAATGAGATAGATATCGTAGCGATTAATGATTTTGAAAAAAACCTTTTGTTCGCCGAAGTAAAAAGAAAGAAAGAAAAAATTAGCATGCAGGAATTACAAGAGAAATCCTTAAATATCAGGAAGGCTTTCAAGGGCTACGAAGTAGATTATAAGGCTTTATCTATTGAGGAAATGTAAAACTGATTCAAGTGTTTTTCTGTGGGTGGCTTTTTTATTCAGATTTCCAGGGGCTGGGTGGTCGTTTGCTCGTGGTGTAAGGCCCGATTCATAGAGGCCATGGAGCCAAAGCCGGACATTTCAGCCAGGTCTTGCTTACTGATGTCCGGATTATTTGCAAGGAGCTTTTGCGCATGTTTTGCACGGTAACTGTTGACAAAGGAGGAGAAATTCTGTTTGAAATCGTTATTAATCACCGATGAAACATAGGTTCTGTTTGTGCCCAATACCCGAGACACCTCCCATATGGTAAGGTCTTTATTCAAGTAAATCTTCCCCTCCTCAAAAATTTGCACTAATCTGTTTCGGATATCCGCAAGATGATTCGGCTCCGGCTCTTCCTCCAGGCCGGCTTTAACAGAACCTCGATGCAGATCGCCACCATCGATTAACACCGCTCTCTGAATATTGCCCAGCCACCCTATAACAAAAAGCATGACCGAAAAGACCGCAGAAGGCAGAATAAGCGAATTTTCGTTAGCAATAAAACGCTCTTTGCCAAGAATCGAAAAGGTCATTCCAAAAATGATGGTAACAAAAAGGGTGATGTTCAGCCAATAAATCTTTTTCAGATTATCTTCTGAAGTATTGGCATAATAGTTCTGGACATTATTCTTGTTAGCCCCTACCAGGGTTATGGACAACCACATATACAACAAGCCCTGAACAACAAATACAAATCTGCAGGCCAGATAAACAGTTTTCTGGTAGAGGAAAACCCCGCTCACCTTTTCACCTGAAAGCAACTGTCGATAAAGATAATCCAGGTGTTCGCTTTTTGTCATCAGCAAAACACCGACCAGGTAAAACAAAAACAAAACAAAGGCCGGCAGTAAAAACAGTGCATGCTTTTTCCAAACAAAAACCCTGTCAACAGTCAACAAGCGAATGTAGATATAGTACATCGGATATACCAAAAGCGAAAACAAATGATAAAAGGGGTCGGCGTAATGATACCATCCGGGAAGTGGAAGAAAGTACAACAAGTGGGAAAAGAAAAGCAAGCAAGCTATACCCATAAATTTACCCAAAAAGAACTTGGGCTCACTCCCTTTTGCCTTATTGGTGTTTAGTGTTAAATACCAAAACAGGGTAACATAAACAGGACTTATAAGTAGGATTAGTTTCAACATTAGTACAAGAATATCAGGCGGCCCTCCGACCACAATACATTAAGTCTCCAAATTTATCACAAATGCGCTGATTTTTTACCTTTTGTCGTGCACATTTTACCTTTTGGAAGCCCCACAAATGAGCTGTGTCTTATATTTGATAGGACCTCATCCATATAATGAAATACCACAGCTATGAAAAAAACACTTTTACTCCTCCTGGTCTTAATGAGCTTCCTAAGCATCCACGCTGCTGAAGTGTCGGGCATCATCAGTTCAAATACGACCTGGACGCTGGCCAACAGCCCCTACATTGTAACCAATAACATTACCGTTAATGCCGGTGTCACCCTCACCATCGAAAACGGTGTTGAAGTCAGATTTGCAGATGGAAAATACATGGTAATTGCCGCCGGTGTAAGCGGTGGTACGCTGAGTGCCACTAACGTGGTATTTACTTCGAACACCGGCACTACTCCGGGTTTGTGGAACGCCATCTATTTCGACGACGGATCTACCGCTAACCTGAGCAATTGCAGCTTTCAATATGCCACGCACGCTTTAAGAATCAGGGGAGTTGTAAATATGAATATAGACAGTTCCTGTTCCTTTAACGACATCACATACAACGCTATTTATATGGAATTCGGCACTGTAAACAGTGCGATGACTTTACCCAAACTTTCCATTCCCTACTGGAACAATGGTCGCAGTTTAACGGTAACTAACGGGGCTCAACTAAGCATTGAGCCGGGTGTGGTTTACAAATTCAACGGGATAGACGGCGGCATCTATGTCGATAACGGCTCCCTAAATGCGGTGGGAACAAGCACAGAACCCATTATTTTCACCTCTTCACGAGATGGCTCAGACGGCACCTGGGTGCAGGATGCTACAGCGCCTGCTGCACGCAACTGGCGCCACATTCGATTCATGAGCGGAGAAAGTACCGAAAACATTCTGGAACACTGCATTATACGCTATGCCGGCTATTCATCCGACAACTGGGGACAAAGTGCCCTGGATGTACGTACAGATGGCGTAGGTGTAAGCATTAAGAATTGCTCCTTTGAGCACAATCAACGCAGTATTTCCGCGATGGCAGGCGGCACCATCCATCTTGAAAACAGCACTTTAGGCGGAGTAGATTATCCCATATCTATGCGGGCCGACGGGATCATTGAGGTGATCAATTCATCGATAGATTTTACAGGAACGCAATACCAGGCGATCTACTTAATGGGAAGCGCTGATATAAACACCAACGCCCACTTAAAGGTGCTGAATTTTAACAATGCCACCAACATGGCGTATTTCAACGACAATTGGATTGGCATTCCTGAGACCTTAACACTGACCATCGACCCGGGAGTGGTCATTAAAGGGCTTAATAATTATGGAAGATTTGAAGTACACGGAAAATTGGTTGCCGAGGGGACGGAGGAACTGCCCATAGTCTTCACCTCCATGCACGATGACAACGACTCCGACCCGGCAGACAGTAACAACAATGGGGTGGCGACTTCCCCGGCCCTGAATCAATGGGGAGGCATTGTATTCCATCCTACAGCCGATGATGCTTCGGTGCTAACCTACTGTAATTTCAAGTATTCCAATCGTCCACATGGGGTCAGTTTTCTGAGCGAGAACGTGTACCCTGAAGCTACGCTCTCCATATTCGACGCTTCACCAACGGTACAAAACTGTGCATTTTATGAGAGCAATTACGGCATAAAGGCTTACGGCACGGCTTCGCCACTTATCAAAAACTGCTATTTCGAAAACATAAAATTTACGCCCTTGGCCTTTAACGCATCAGCCAACCCGGTACTGGACAACAACAGCTGGGGCACCAACATCAAATACCGGGCTTTGGGACTAATGGGACAAAAAACCGGAACTTCGGGCCGCATAAGTAAAAGGGATGATGCAGGCTACACCAACCTCAGCTACCTCTTGCTCGATCATTGGCAGATTATAGAAGGCGTGAACGTTGAAATTGATCCGGGCGTGGTAATTAAAGTGAATGACGGTGTGCACATTCATGTACGCGGGGGACTCAAGGCGGTTGGTACCGAGGACGAGCGCATTACTTTTACGGAAAGACGGGACGATAATTTTGGTACACCGGCTGACCTTGAGGGGGACGGAAATGCGGCAACACCTGCAGTGAGAAGGTGGGGAGGAATAGTCTATTACAACAGCTGCGACAATGTATTTAGTCAGGTTAAAAACACCGACTTCCGCTTTGGAGGAAGCGATGGCCTAAGGACAAGCTATACCTATACTTCGGGAGTGGATCCTTTAACCAATGCCGCAACCCTTCACAATACCTCACGCTCAGGGGTGCTGACCTTTTCGCGATCGGCTGTGAACATTGAAAACATAAGCATATTTAGTTGCGGACAAGGATTGGCTTACTACGGACCCGAAGCTGTTGGAGCGGCAGTTGATGTAACTATTGAACAGAGCGATTATATGCCCATCGTGCAGACCTGGTCGGCCAAACCGCAGTTCACCAACGTGATACTGAGCAACAATGCCTATCAGGGCGTATTTCTGCAAGACAGCAAAATCGAATACAATACCACGTTGGGAAAAACAGCAGGGATAACGGGAAGCAACACTTCAGCCAACGCAGTTTATCTCACTTCTGATATTGAAATAGCCGAAGGAGCATCTGTACAGCTTGATCCCGGATTGATAGTCAAAAACATTGGCGGGTACTACGGCTATACAGTTAAAGGTGCTTTGCAGCTAAATGGAACGGCTGAGGAGCGCATCACCCTGACCTCTGTACACGACGATTCGAAGGGTGGGGACAGCAATAATAACGGCAATGCGACCTCCCCGGCCAAAGGCAACTGGGCAGGGGGGAACTTTGGCATCAATTTTTACGGCACCGTAGGGGACAACAGCATCAAATACACCGATTTGAGCTATGCAGGCAACGGCATCCGCTTTCAAAACGCCAGTGCGCTGGTAGAAGACAGCAGAATAGAACAGTGTTCTGAGAAAGGGGTCTCCATTGAGGGAACCTCCAACGCCGTTATACGCCGCACTGCTTTCAACAACATGCAGGTTCCGGTACGAAAAAATGCTTTCTCTACGGCAAGTCTTCATGAAGAAAATACCGCTTCAAATGTCAGCATCATGGGTATTGAACTGATGGGAGAAACCTTCAACACCTCAGGAACCCTGCCGCTGTATACCTTTGCAGGTCATGAGGACATCAGCTACTGGCTGACTGCAACGCTTAATGTTGGCGCCGGCACAACCTTCACCATACCGGCCGGTGCAAGTTTCAAGTTACGCAATGCAGGCTCCTATACGATAACACCTTGTTTTAATGTATTGGGGACATTGAATGTAAGCGGAACGGCTGAGAAGAAGGTCGTAATCACAGATGAGCGTGAAGACAGCTATGGCTCTCCGCTCGATTTTAACCAGGACGGAACTGTGACTCAGACCTACTCCAAACACAACCGTATTTTCATGGACTTTAAAAGTGGCTCGCACGGCACGCTGGAGCATCTGATTCTTAAAAGCAACGGCACCGGGGTGAATGTTACGGCTGCTTCTCCGGTAATGAAGTATGTTGTGTTCGATAATCTGGATCGTGGGGTATCCATGACAGGCATAGAATCGGCACCCCTGATTGAAAATTCCGTATTCAACAATACGACTTACCCCTTGGAGACTTCCCTGCTCTGTTTCCCGGCTTCATTGGCAGGCAACACTTTTAGCGGAACCTCCTATAAAGGAATTAAAATAGCCGCGGAAACCTTAAACCAGAATGTTACACTGGCGCCCCGACCCTTCGGCGACATGGAGAATGCGCCTTACATTTTTGAAAACTACACGGTAAACGCTGAACTCAGCATAGAGCCGGGGGTAAAATGTAAATTTCTGGACGGACGTGGAATGACCGTTAATCGTTGGCTGAAAGCCATAGGAACAGCAGAGAACCCAATTGTATTTACCTCTATTCGGGACGACTATTACGGCGGCGACACTAATGCCGATGGAACTGCCACGCTGGCCAACGGATCCCACTGGAATGGTCTTTCCTTTGCCGATGCCAGCATTGATGCAGATTGTATCCTAAGTAATGTTGTTGTAAAAAATGCCTACGAAGCAGTTACGACAACCAATGCAAGTCCGCAGTTGACCATGGTTACCTTCTACACCAACCGCAATGCGGTGCAGGCCGGTGGAGCATCCAATCCGCTAATCACAGACTGCGATTTTGTGGGACAGAGCCAGCGGGCGATAAACAATGTCAACCAATCCTTTACCATACAGGCCACGGATTGCTGGTGGGCCAGCAATGAAGGCCCGGTAGTTGCTGCCGCACCATCGGGAGACAGGCAGGCTGTCAGTCCCGGCGTAAATTTCGAACCTTTCCGAACAAACGGTCTCAATCAGCCCCTGCTTGGAGATGTAAGCGCCAACGGAGTGCTGCAAGCCTATGATGCCTCACTGGTACTACAGGCAGCGGTAGAATCGCTCGTGCTTGAACCTCATCAGGTTTTGGCAGCCGATGTGAGTGGCGATGGATCGATCACGGCGTACGATGGCACCTTAATCTTAGAATATGTGGCCGGACTTCGTCCCTTTATGCCGGGGGCCCTCAAAGCGGCAGTTATGGAAAGTTCAGTGGACGGTTCAGCCTTAGCGATCGGATCGGGGGACATCGGCGAAGATTTCGATTTGTATCTACCCTTGGACTTGGAAGGTACCCCGAGCGCAGTTGGCGTAGATGTTGAACTGAGCTATAACCCCTCACTATTACAAGCCATCGCGGTCTTACCGCAAACCGGTTCCGGCTTTATGCAGGCTGTTCGCATAGACAACGAAAAAGGTCGCCTCCATTTGGCGGCAGCATCCACCGACGGACAAAGCGGCAGCGGGTGGAACTTAGTGCACTTTCGCCTTGTGGATAAAGCCAATGGCCCTTTTGAGACCAGCGTATCGGCAGACCTATTTCGCGTAAACGAGCAAGATGCAACAGCAAGGGTTGTTGGCGGAACAGTAAAATACGGGGTGACCACCACGCTTAATGACGCTGCTCAAAGTGCTGCCTTGACCTGCTACCCCAATCCGGCAGAGGATGTCCTGTACCTGAGGGGGGCGCGTATGGGTGCTGTGCTAAGCATCTACAACAGCACGGGACAAAAATTACGCACCCTGATTTTGACAGAAAGCAGCATTAACGTTAGCGCTCTTGAGAGCGGCTTGTATTATATCGTACTAAGCGATGGTAAGGACACGACAAGAACGAAGTTTTTGAAGAAATGATGATGAACTGCATGAAACATACCATATACTTACTACTTTGTTGCCTGGCGCTAAACGCGCAGGCACTTCGAGCTCAGGATCCGGTTTTTGCATTCTCTGAGGGATTGCAAGTTACCGCAGGGGAAACCTTTGAGGTGAATTTGTCGGTCAACACCGACTTGTCTCCTCACAATGTACTGGCCTACAGCCTTGCCTTTACTTACAATGCCAACATGCTGCAAATTAAAGAAGTGCAGTACGATGCTAAGCTTGAAGGCTTCAGCAATATCAACAACACCTTGCAAGCCGGGAAGGTAACATTGACCGGGGCCTCAACAAGCAAAATCGAAGGAAGCGGCACCCTCATTACCCTTACATTAGAGGCCTTAACAGCAGGGAGTGCTGCGCTTAACTTCATAGTCAATGAATGTGTGTTAAACGAGGGAGTGCCGACTGCAAGCTTTCAAAATGGAAGCATCAGCATAGCCAGTAAACCGCTAATCACAATAACACCAAATACCGCTTTCCTGGCCATAGGGCAAACGCTCCAATGCAACCTGAGCGGAAGTGGAACAGCTCCATTGAGCTGGGGAGTTACCCATCCAGAGGTGGCAACTGTTTCAGAAAGCGGCCTGGTCACTGCCCTGGGACACGGTACCACCAGGGTCTTCGTAGAAGATGCCACCGGTCTGCAAGATACCACGGATGGATTTATTGAGGTAACAGCGCTGAGCCTGTCTCTTCCAGGCGATTTGCAGGAATGGCAGGGATGGGAGGTGGATGTGCCTGTAAATGCCTCCGGTTTTGACTTGCTGGATGTTGTGTCCGGACAATTTTCGCTGAGCTACCGTGCGGATGTGTTGCAGTTTTTAGAAGCGAGGACCAACGGCACCTTACTTGAGAACTGCTCTGTAAGTGCCGGCGAAATGCCAAGTGGACAATTAAATCTGGCTTTTGCTTCAACAGCTGCGCTCCAGGCAATTTCAGATCACTTAATAGTCCTTCGCTTTAAAGTATTGCCGGGCGCTGCTGCAAGCACAGCACTGAACTTCTCAAAGGTGCTGTTCAACGAAGCTGTTAAGGCCCATACCGTCAACGGAAGTTTCGGACCCAAAATACTGCCCATCTTAAGCATCTCTCCGGCAAGTGTGACAATGGTGGCCGGCGACACGCTGACATTTACCGCAAGTAATGGCCATGAGCCCTACATATGGGACACCAGTGATCACCGCGTAGCGCGCGTAAATGAAGAGGGACGCTTAATCGCCTACGAGGGCGGAGTTACTGATCTGATCGTAAGCGATGCTGTAGGGGCTACCACCACCCTGAAGGACATCAAGGTAGCGGATATGCGGGTCTATTTCCCCACCGATACGCTGGAAAGGATCAACAGCCTAAGCCGGACACGCTGTCTGGTTAATGCTGTCCCCTCAGCTCGTCAGGCAGTCTCTTCTATAGAAGGCGAAATAGCTGTTTCTAATGCCCATATAAAAATGCTGGATATTGAAACCGAAGGTTCCTTAACGGAGGGTTGGCAAAAAATAATCACCCCCATTTCTGACCAGAGAATCAGGTTTTATCTGGCGGGACCAACCCCGTTTCGCAGCAAGGGGACCGCCTTCTATGTCACCATGGAGCTGACGGAGGGCTTCAGGGAATACGACCGCAGCGCCATCCTTTTTCACAACTTGCTGCTTAATGAAGGTGCTCCAATTCCTGAAACAACAGACGGAAGTATTGAAGGAAAACACTTTACGGATCAGGATAAGTCCATCTACCTGGGAGAAAGTACAGGAGAATTAATGGTGCCTGAAGCCATTGAAGGGACAATCAGCAAGTGGCAAAAACGAAATCGCCTACCGGGCCAAACAATGCCATGGACAGATATGGCCATCACTACCCGCCAAATAAGCGATACGCCCGATGAGCTCGGTGAATGGGAATACAATGTGGTGATTGATGGGGCCTCCCTTAAGGTGGCCAACATAATGGTATTGCCCCTCCCCGACAACCCTGTATCGTTAGGGCCTGACATCTATGTCCATCAAGACCAGTCCGATCCAACGTTCAGCATCTATCCCAATCCCACAAGCGGCCAACTCTTCCTGGATCTGAAAAAAGTCTATAAACAAGTCACCGTTAGCATCATAAACATTGGGGGCCAATGTGTCGCCGAAAAGGTGTTTTACAATCAAAGCTCGGTTCAATTTGCTATACCGGGGGCAAGCGGCGTCAACTTTATAGCCATTAATGCCGATAACAGGCACGCCGTGCTGAAAGCCATAAAAAAACAATGAGTAAAGAAATAAAGAGTCGGTTTAAGCCACTTCAGGAATTTCCGTTCCTAAGTGGCTTTTTTTCATTTTTCTTGTTCATACGGATGTAGCGGTCGAACAGTTGAGTGATGGACCGGGGTTCTCCAATAATGGTAAGCACATCGTTTTCTTGCAATACGGTGCTTCCGTGGGGAGGGAAAGTGGCGCCGTTGCGTTCGATCATGGCCACCAGCACATCGCTGGGATAGCGTACGTCTTTAAGGGCCTTACCAATGGCCTCGGCCTGAACGGTATCGGGCAATAGCTGAACGGTAAGGTAGCGCTCGTTGTGCAACAGGTACTCTTTAATCTCCCGGTGACTTTGCAGTTTCAACATGGCTTCCATAAAATCATCACGTTCTACAATGTCGACCAGGCGGGAGAGCATGCGCAGCTGCTGACGGGTTACGTGGGCGGGATTCACCAGAAAGAAAAAGACTTTGATGTAGTCGCTGCGCGATATGGCGCCCTTGCTGACGGGCTTGCGTATGCCCTGGGGACAAAGCACGATGTGCAAAGAGGGGTGGTCCACGCCTTCGTGCCGGGCATAAAGCATCGATACTCCGGGAATCTCCAAGGCCGGTTCGATGGGTGAGGTGGCATAAAACTCTTTAACCAGACTTTCGGCAGGCACATGCATTTCGGTGGCAAATACGTCGGAGATTTCTTCCACTACTTTTTCGAAATTCTTCTTTTTTACGCTCTGATCTACCCGTGAAATGCGCGCATTGATGATGGTCTGGTCAAAGGGGTCGCCCTGTCGCAGACCTTTTTCCTTCAAAATGGTCATGAACTCATGCTCCAAATCTTCGTACTGGGACTTGCCCAGCAGGGCAAACAATTGGAAAATGGCGCCTTCGCGTTTCACACGCATACGGGCATAGTAATGGTACCAGAGTACCGACACCAAAACAATGGCCAAACTGAACAAAATGGCCATCCAGCCCATATAAATGATCATGACAAAGGAAATGAGGATGCCGGCAATCTGCATACCAGGGTAGAGGGGCGACTTGTAGCCGGGGTCGTAGGACTGGATTTTACTTTTGCGAAAAACAATTACGGAAAAGTTGATGAGCATGAAAATAAACAGCAAAATGAGGCCGGCGGTCAAAAGTATGGCCGGATAAGGGGTCCCGCTTTTTCCAACTTTGGAGAAGCCTTTAGGAAAGAGGGTGTCGCGACTCATGGCAAAGGGATAGCGGGAGGTAGAAAGCAGACCGGCGTTGCCGGTACTGGCAAAGGCGGCCATGGCTGCTCCGGTCATCAGGTAGGTGCCCCAACCCTCGGGCAACCAATGAAACAGTTGCTTTACCGCGGTGGCAGCAGGTGCCAGATCGTTCGCAAACTCGCCGGGCTCTATCAGACTAACCATCACAAAAACCCCGAGTACATAAACCAGTCCAGTTACCAACAAAGAGAGCATCATTCCCAAAGGGATGTTGCGTTCGGGATTCTTTATTTCTTCCGCCACACTGGCAATTTGTGTCAATCCCAGGTAGGACACAAACACAAAACCGGAGGTGACGATGATGCCCTCGAAGCCCTGGGTGAAGAAGGGGCTAAAGTGGGTGTTGGCTGCCGGCAAGTCCACCCGCTCGGTAAAAAAAATGTTGTAGAGGCCATCCACAATGAAGGTGCCCAGCACCACCAACAAAAAAATCACGAAAATATTCTGAAGTCCGGAAGTCTTCTTTGCCCCTACCAAATTAAGGCCCATAAACATAAAAGTAGCGGCAATGGCAATGGTTTTGACCGGCACGTCCCAAAAAAAGGCGGCATAGGCGCCAATACCAATGATGGCAAAGGCGGTTTTAAACATCAGAGCGAAGTAGGTGCCCAGGCCGCCAATGGTGCCCATGAGGGGACCGAGACTGCGATCCAGGAAGAAGATGGTCACCTTTTTGCCCGAAGCGGCAGCGGTAATTTTCAGCATTTCGCCCCCAGCCATTTCGTCCATCGACTGCTTCAACTTAAGTACGGGACCCGGACACTACAAACCGCAGGCGTCTACGGCATGAATTTCAATCCCGAGGCCGGTCGATGGAACATGCCCGAGCTCAACTGGCCCTACGGCTACCCCCTGGCCATGGGCCTCATGCTCATTATGGCCCTGCTGATGCTCCTCTACTTTAAAAGAAAGAAGTGGTTGTGAGTTAAACGGTTTCTGGCAAAAAACGCCTCTTTTTCCTGTCCGTCCGAATGCATGCAATCTGCCGGGGTATCATTTATTTGTATCTGTACCTCGTTGTATTTTTATCACCCATTTTTTCAATCAATCCATTTTCAACTGCAAATTTTAAATCACGACTTGCTGTGGCTGATGAAATTTCTCTAAAATTATTCAAATATGCTTTTCGGGTAAAGAAGTCATTTTTCACGATCGATTTAAACAAAATAATCCTATCCACATTCGTTAAGCTGACGTTTTGTATACTCAACAATTCCTGAAGCGATTCAAGAATAATTTCAAGCATGTATTCGATGAATACGGTTGATTCCCCAGTATTATCAGATTTCCCAAGGGATTCATAGTACTGTTCTTGCCGTTCCTTTATCAAAGACTCAATTGGCAAAAATTCAAAAACAGGATAAGCATCCTTCAAAATCAGAGTTTGCCACAACCGCCCCATTCGACCGTTTCCGTCTATAAATGGATGGATAAACTCCATTTCATAATGAAATACACAACTCTTTATCAGGATTAAGTCCTCATCGTTCTTTAAATAGTCGAACAAATCATTCATTAAAGGTTTAAGCATTTCGCATGGTGGGGCAACATGTGCAAGCTCAGCGCCTTTAACAATTCCGACCGATTTGCTCCTAAGTCTTCCTGCCGATTCAACAAGTCCGTTCATTAACATACCGTGCGCTTCACAGAAAGAATCAAAGTTGTATGGATTCAAGCTATCCAGCTTGTCGTAAACAGCAATGGCATTTTTAACTTCCAGAATATCTTTTTTAGGCCCTATTACTCTTTTGTTTTCAATAATTGCTGTTATTTGCTCAATAGTCAAAGTATTACCTTCAATTTCCAGGGATGAATGAATGGTTTTAATCCTGTTTTTCTTTCTTAACTCTGTGGGAGGTTTGTTCAAATGTGCTGAATTCACCTCTCCGATTTTCTCTGAAATTGAAGAAATTAGCCTTAATATCTTTCCGGTAATCTTATAGGGTGGTTTCATAAACTAAACTATTGATAGTATCAAATGATAGTATCAAAGATATTGCGTTTACTTAAAAATGCAAGTAAACAATTGTTTTTCAGTCCCTCCAAAAAGAAGACTCCCCTTCAGGATAATTCATGAAAGGGAGTATAAATCAACACTCAAGCCAAGTCCATAAATCTAAGGCAGGGTGAGTAAAAATCGATAAAGAACCCTGTTCTTCCCAAGTTGAATTAAGCGCTCCTCCGAACACCACTCTAAATCATCAAAAAACTCCGGAAGCAATTCATACCCTTTGGCAAAGTCAGAATCCGCCTGGTTTCGCCAAAGGGCCAACGAAACATCATCCAAAGATCTTGAAACAATAACAGAATCTATAGTTAAAAACAGATGGCCCGGTCCCACACCACCCACATTAGTCCCTTTACTACTCAGCAACACAACGCTGTCACCAGCAGCAATGCTTAAGTAATCAACAAAGGTTCCATCTTCATAATACAAACTCAAATCAACACTTTCGTCCAGCCTGTTGTTAAACGACCAGCTTTCCCGATGTTCTTCTTCAGGGTCACAGGAGGACACTACTGTCAGGAGAGTCAGACTAAAAAGACCAAACAGCAAAAAATCTTTTAATCTCATCAGCTTTTCCATAACGTGCAATAAATCTGTTTTTTAATTCTTCATGACTGGTAACATTACTTGTTAGACAGTCGAAAATCTGCTTTTGAGTTAGACCTGCATAATCCACTAATCGTCGCAGTATCCAAGGTTTAAACCACACATGCTCCTTGTAAAAATGCGTTCCCACGTACTGCCTCGTTGCTAATAATCCTCCGACATAAAACCCCCACATTTCACCAACGCCACAAAATCCGGCGTTTTTCTTAGACGAATCACCATAGGCCCCATAAGTAATAATGTAATTAATGTACTGCGACCAGTACACATATGCCTTAGATTAACACATCGAAAATTATAGGGCTTGTCTTTGCACAAGCCCTATAAAAATCAACATCATTTCAGTACATATCCATGCGCCTTTATAGCCTTCTGATAATGCCAGTCCGTAAATTCGTATTCGAAATTATGCATCGTGCCCTTTTTATTTGACTTCACTTTTACCCAACCGTCATCCGCAAGAAAAATGGAATCTCCATAAATACTTTCACCATAGCCTACCTCATCACTAAACAAGATAACCTTCAGGGTGTCATCAAAAAACAGGAGGACGGAATCAATACTACTAAAAGAAAGTGCTGGCGCCCCCATAGTAGTACAATACGTTCCAACTAAATTAACAGACTCACCCGCCTGCAAGTCCCCAAAGGACTCATCAGGCGCCCAATGATAATGTGGATTATATGCTTCGAGCAGCAATTCAGTAATAAGCTTTATTCATTACGCTGATAAATTTACTGAAAATTTGGCACATAAATTTCCCACCCCGGTGTAATTCACGTTTGGATTAACCGCAGGATTCAAGCCCTCAAATTTGTTTTTTTTGTATAGGCGTATCGTTTTATAAGTTGGTGTTTTCCTGATTTACGGAGCAGGACATCCCTAAAACTGATTCATTCAAGCCTGATTTGAAATCTGTTTTGTGTAAGAATCAGTAATTCAGTTCTGTCAACAAGTACTTCGAGCATATAACTCATTAAGCGCTTCCACAGATACTTAACTGTGCATTTTAGTCGGGCTTTTATTAATCCCCTAATTTCCTGACTGGCCTGAACCAATTGATTAATGATGTGAGCTATCTGCAGACATTGGTAGTAGTTCTTCATTGCCGGAAAACTTACTCTGGAAAATTTATGCTCCAAAGCGTAGCCCTGATTTTTCTGATCATTAAACCCCTCATTCTCTATTTTTTGTCGCAACCTCCCCGTCTGACTCACA
>Ga0123335_1004896_pt1 | contig 16806 bp, 14 predicted proteins | sample BiotimSIPDNA_2_FD_89707 | JGI IMG/M metagenome (GOLD analysis project Ga0123335, IMG submission 89707) | Anaerobic biogas reactor microbial communites from Washington, USA - Biogas_R2 time_0 SIP DNA | ecosystem: Engineered > Bioreactor > Anaerobic > Unclassified | place: Washington, USA...
GTTTATGTTGATGATGCTTAATGGAGAGCGGTTTTGTTTCAGTAACGAACGTTAGCAACTTGGCAGAGGACACAATTAAGCCCGTCACAGTGCTGGGCAGAAGTATCCTGCTAATCAAGCATGCAGGGCAAGTGTTTGCCATAACAAGCAAGTGTCCACACATGGGTTGCGGTCTTGCCACAGGCAAACTAAAAGAATACATAATCACTTGCCCCTGCCACAGCTGGAGCTTTGACATCCGAAACGGTGAATACCAAGCCAACAAAGCAATAAAGCTTGCAACTTACGAATGCAAAGTCGAGAACGGACAAGTTTTTGTTAAACCGTTTGATGACTTCTAACCGCTCAATTTTTTATTGTAAGCCTCAAGAGTGGCTAAACAGCCAAATCTTATTAGTACAAACAACCCTTCAAAAACAAACATGCAACCCTTGCCGCCTAGAACAGACGCTGCCTTCCCAGTTGACCTCATACGCACAGTAGCCATAGTGCTGGTAATTTTTCTTCACGCCGCAGCCTTCCCATACCCAATACCCACGGATATCACGCCTGAAGTGACAGGGAACTGGTGGACGGTCAACGTTTACGGCGCAATTGGCCGTTTAGGCGTGCCATTGTTTGTCATGCTAAGCGGCGCTTTGCTACTGGATTCGTCCAAAGCTGACGAGCCGCTTGGGGTTTTCTTTAAGAAACGCTTCAACCGTATAGGGTTACCAATGTTTTTTTGGAGCATCGCGTATTTTGCATGGGACTTTCACGTTCACTACAAACCACTTACGATTGACAACATCTTGCAGGGCACACTGTCAGGCGCATACGTTCACCTGTGGTTCCTATACTTGCTAGTTGGTCTCTACCTTGTCACGCCAGTTTTGAGGGTGCTAGTTAAGCATCTGGACAGTAAACGCTTCAAGTACCTGCTAACTCTATGGTTTGTCGGCACGGTTACTGTTCCTTTTATCAACACGTTTGGCTCCATCAACTTTAACCCTGTATTCTTTGTTTTTTCTGGTTGGATAGGCATCTTCCTGTTAGGCACGTTCTTGCAGAATGTAAAAGTTAATCGTCGGCTGCTCATACTTGGCGCAGTCTTAGGTTTAGCTGGAGCAGTTATCGGAGCTTACTTTGCAGCCGCTTTTGTTGGGGAGCGAGTGATTACTTTTTTTCATGAATCCTTGAGCTTTAACATGATTGTTGCTTCAGTTTCGATTTTTCTGTTGTTAACAGCTATTCCATCAAGCAAAGTTCAAAGCCGATACGGCAAGGTTAACCGGTTGCTTTGTTGGATAAGCCAAAACACATTGCCGATTTACCTATTTCACATAATGGTTCTTGAATCTTTAGAGATTGGATTTTTAGGCTTAACCCTTAACAGAAATATTTTGGCTCCAATAATTGAAGTTCCACTAATCACTATACTAACGCTCATATTGACCTGCCTAATAATTTATCCACTAAACAAGATACCCATCGTGAAAAGAGTAATCGGTTAAATCCAGCCCCAGCAGAGCAATAAGGCGTCAATTAGCTATATATAATAGGTCAGCAAGCATTTCGAAAGAATACCGCCCGTTGATTATGGGGGAACCCTTGGCTTGGATGAAGTTATAGAAATGTTAGAGAAATCCTCAAAGAAACTACAAAACCTCTTAGAAGAAACAAAAGAAACTGCTAACAAAAAATCCGCGACATACGCGCAGATTTTGCAGTCAACTCAGGCAACAGAGGAACAGAAAATCAAGGTTTTTATCGCCAGAAATCTGGAACTTGACCGCATCGACCGATTATCTTCGCAGTTGAGCCTGCTTTATGCGCTTCAAATTTTTGCTTTCAAAGTAAAAGTGCTTGAAGTGTCTGTTGGCAACATTAATGAGCAATTGGCAAGTTCAGGTATGCTGCAGAAAGGCGGCGAAATAGAGGACATAAAGAAGAATATTGATGCACTCAAGATTCTTGTTGAAGCGCAGTATGAGTCTATGAAGGAAGTTCGGGAAGACCAAAATAAAACCTTAACTTACATACATTAACGTAAATCTTTTCAACATTTCACTTGAATCCTTCAGGTCTAAACATTAAACAGTGAAACTTGGCTAAGGCAAGCTTGAAATTTTAGCGATTGTGCTGCGCAACCCTTTTTAAGAAATTATCCCCTAGTCGCAAACTAATAATTATTACACTTTAACCTAGTGGTGCTGCCCTAAATGAGCCAATGGCATTCCAAACAAACCCAGCAGGTTATTCAAGAGTCAGAGGTTAATCCTGACAGAGGCTTAAGTGAAGAAGAGGCAGCACAGCGGCTAAACACTTATGGCAAAAACAGTTTGGTTGAAGAGCAGCAGGTTCGGTTTTTGAGAATCCTTAAAGAAGAAATTACTGAGCCCATGATTTTGCTGCTTATCGCTGTGGGCGTGCTTTACAGTTTTTTGGGGAGCTTAACTGACGCCGCAACAATCATCACTATAATCATCATTCTGGTCTTGGCTGAAGTCTATAACGAGTACCGAGCAAAACGCTCAATCGCCGCCCTTCGGCAACTGGCGCCGCCGACTGCGCTGGTTCTGCGAGGCGGTCAACCTGTCGAGGTGCAGACAGCGCTGTTGGTTCCAAGCGACATTTTGCTTCTGCGGGTGGGGCAGCGTGTTCCAGCAGACGCGAGGCTTTTGGAAACATACGGTTTAGAGGTTGACGAATCTTCCCTGACAGGCGAATCATTTCCAGTTTCTAAAGACGCCGCGGCAGTGCTGCCAAGTGGAACAGGCGTTTCTGACCAGACAAACATGCTTTTCACTGGAACCATAATCACCCGTGGAAGAGCAAAAGCGCTCGTAACCGCCACAGGCGTCAAAACGGAGCTTGGACGAGTTGCAGGCATTACCAAAGCGGCGAAGGAGCCCAAGACTGAGCTGCAATTGGCTATGAAGCAGTTGTCTAAGACGCTGGTTTGGGTGGCTTTGTTCTTTAGCATCCTAATTCCACTGCTCAGTTACCTAAGAGGCGTCCTGCCTGACCCAGCGCAGGCAGTGCTTTACGGTTTATCCTTGGCGTTTGTGGTTATCCCCGAAGAGCTGCCCATAATTATCACGATGGTTTTAGGCGTTGGCAGCTATGCCCTCTCACGCAAAGGCGCCATAGTGAAACGTTTGCGAGCGGCAGAAACTTTGGGAAACGTTACGACAATAGCTGTGGACAAAACTGGCACGATAACGCAGAACAAGATGCGAATTGAGCACTTATATTTTGACGGCGCAATCCATGGCACGGGCGCTTTTAGAGAGAATGAGACTGCGGCTTTGAGAACCGCGTTTTTGGCAAGCGACGCAATGAGGGCAAAAAACTTGGCGCCAAGTAATCCTATGGCACAGGCAATTCTGGAGCGGCTAAAATTCAGCGGTGTTGACGCTCAAACCGCAGCTAAAGGTTGGATGCTTAAAGACGAGTTAAGCTTTGACGATAAACGCAAGCTTGCCTCATACGTTTACCAATACGGCAACTCCACAATAGCCCTGTCCAGCGGCGCCCCAGAAAACCTTCTGGCAAACTCCTCCAAAATCCTGCTGAAAGGAGAAGAAGCAACGCTAACCGACCTTCTGAGAGCCGAAGCTGTCAGGGCTATTACTCAGATGGCGCATGCGGGAGAGCGCCTTTTAGGCTTTGGGTACCATCGACTCCACAATGACCAAGCCAGCGACAAGCAGAATGTTAAACGTGACTTCGTTTTTGTCGGCATCATCGGTTTCATTGACCCGCCTAAACCAGAAGCCAAAGAAGCCATCAGAGCTTGCCAAGACGCAGGCATAAAAGTAGTCATGATAACTGGCGACCATCCAGAGACGGCAAGGGCGATTGCGGGGCAAGTGGGTATTTCCAGCGTCAACGTGTTAACTGGGATGCAAATCGCTAAAATGTCTGATGAGGAATTAAAGGACGCGTTGAAGAGCACTTACGTTTTTGCCCGAACTACGCCAGAGGATAAACTGCGTTTAGTTAAACTCATGAAGGCAAATGGGGAAATCGTTGCAGTCACAGGAGACGGCATAAACGACGCCCCAGCATTGAAAGAGGCGCATATTGGCGTTGCAATGGGCATCCACGGCACAGACGTAGCTAAAGAAGCCGCAGATATGGTGCTTACCGACGACAACTTTGCCACAATAGAAACCTCGGTTAGCCAAGGACGCAAACTCTACAGCAACCTACGCAAAGGCGTACGTTACTATTTAGCCTGTAAAGTCGCGTTGGTTTCGATTTTTCTTGTGCCGATTCTGATTGGCGTTCCCTTGCCGTTTGCACCCATCCAAATCATTGTGTTGGAACTGTTCATGGACTTGGCGGCGTCAGCCACTTTTGTTGCTGAACCCCAAGAAAAAGGCGCCATGAAGAAGCCGCCAGCCGACCCAGCCCAGAAATTCATGAGCCCCACCATGCTAAACGGCTTGTTTGCAGGCGCTTTTAGCCTCTTTGTCGCAGTCACGGCAACGTACCTGTTCACGTGGTTTACAACATTAAATGAGCCTCTTTCCAAGACGGTGGCGTTTGCGACATGGATGTTTGGGCACGTCTTCTTAGCGTTTAGTTTCCGTTCTGAAAACGTGCCGTTGGTTAAGCAAGGCGTGTTCTCGAACAGGGTGATGCTGCTTTGGGCGGTGTTGGCTGTTGCGGTGCTGGTTGTAGGCACAAATCTTGTGTTCGTTCAGGATGCGTTGCAGATTACAAGCTTAAGCCTGCAGTACTGGGCGCTGGTTATCGGCGTCTCGTTTGCTGCAACGTTCTGGATGGAGATTAAAAAAATCCTGCAAAGAAGCAACAGCTTAAATCATAACTATATAGCACGAATTCAACACAGAAAATGAACTCTAAGCCGATAGTGCTTTTAAGCCATCGTAAGCGGAGATAAGTCTTATTAATAAACTGACAAGATAACACTCAGTCTATGAGGCAAACTGTAACTATACGAGCATCAAGAAAAGCCTCAATACTGGCAGTCGGCATTTTGATATTGTCTTTAGTTATAACACTCACTACCGTCCCCTCAACAGAGGCTGAAACCTTTTCTTCTCCAAGAATGGGCAAAGCCACAGTTACAGTTTTAGACGCCAACGGCAATCCCTGTCCAAACGCTACAATCCAGTTTAACCAAACAACACATGATTTCTTGTTTGGAGTCGGCATGACTGGACCACAAGGGAATCTGCCATACTGGCTGTTTCCAGAGTTCCAAAAAATAGGCGTTAATTTCCTTATGCCAGCAATTCTCTGGAGCTCCACGGAGCCTCAACCGGGAGTTTACACTTGGGGCATAACGGATAACTATCGTCTAGCTGAACTACAGCAACTTGGCTACACGATGGATGGCCAGTTGCTGATTTTCTTTTTTGACTATGATTGGTGCATTCCAGAATACCTAAAAAACATGACGTATAATGAGATACTTGCAGCCGTTGATACGCACGTGTATACGGTGGCAAGCTATTACGCTGGAATCATCAAATATTGGGATATAAATGAGCCAGCGGATCCACGCTCTTGCTATTTCAATTTTACGCAGCAGCAATGGGTTGAAATCGTAAGAACCGCCGGGCAAGCAATTCGGAGAGCAGACCCTGACGCAAGAATACTCGTAAACCTAGTTGTGGATGACCATGATGGGTGGACGCCTCACGGCTTTCTGGATGCTCTTGTCGCAAACAACGTGGAATTTGACGATATTGGTTTAGAGATTTACATTGGAATGGTTCCGTCGGATGAGAACGGCTATCCAGACGTAAACGCCTGCTCTGAAAAAATCCATACCTTCGACCGATTCAACAAACCCGTAATCATAACAGAAATCGCTATTCCAGACACGCCTTCCCAGCAAACGCAAGCTGACTGGCTGAAATCATTTTACTCGATGGCATTCCAGATCCCATCGGTCAAAAGCATATGCTATTACTACACCGTTGATGACGGCGGCTTAACTTCAGGTCTATACCCCGATGCTAACTCTCCACCTAGACTCATTTACTATGCGTTGGGCGACATTATCAAAAACTTGACGAGCAATGGTTCGGTCACAACTGGGACTAGTGGCGACGCCATGATTGAAGGTTATGCGGGTGATTACCAGTTGCTTGTAAACACGGGTGACAAAGTCTCCAATTTTACGATTCACATTAACGAGGGAGAAGCAAGAAATGTGTCGCTTAACATGTCGCCCCTGCCAACACCGACACCAACAACAACTTTACCCACAAACACGCCCTCACCCAATCCCACGGCTTCACCCAGCCAGTCCGTAACACCGCTAATCCCAGAGTTCTCAGCCTCAATTGTTATCGTTTTAGTTCCTATACTTGTATCATGTGTGCTGCCTGATTAAAAGAAGAAAAAAGAATTGAGCACCTCTTTTATTAACTAAATATCACGATTTTCTGCAATTTTGTATAGTAAGCATAAACACACGGTTATGGAAGAGCTTTTAAACGACCATTCGCTACAACAATAAACAATGCCCATCAAATATTACCCTGCACCCGAAATCAAAAAACAAGTTGACCAGCTAGCCGAAGAATGCGAATTCTACCATGTAGTGCCCCAATTCGTCTTTTGCGTGCGAAGCAAAGGCTCCAAAGCTCGGCGCACCATCGCCCGCATTCATGGTTTGGGCAAGATTTGGCAGGGCGTCTTAAACCAGCCTCCAACATACACGATAGAGGTCATATCCGAAATTTTTGATAAAATGTCTGCTGAAGACAAAGAACGCACGTTAATTCATGAATTAATGCATATTCCAGGCGGCTTCAGCGGCGGCTTCCGCCCTCATAAGGGCTACGTGGAACGCAAAAACGTGGAGATGGTTTATAAGAAGCTTCAGCAGTCAAGGGCTGCAAAGAAGCAAAAACAGCTGTTTTCCCCGTAAACTTTGCCGTTTTCTGCATCAAGTTTTTAAGTCTCGGAACAGAGGAATATGGAAAAGCTAAGTTTACGCAGTGGCAAATAATAAATGCTCGAGATAGGCAATTAATGGCAAAGGTCAAAGAAAATGCTTGCTTGCCAGATTCGAGGTAATGATTGATGAAGCACGTTATGAAAAGTTTGAAGCATAACGGAATTTACGTTCCACCTTATGACCTTAAGGGTTTTAGCGTTAAAATTCAAGGTCAAGAAGTCAAATTAACCGCTAAAAGCGAGCCGATGGCTGTTGCTTGGGTTCGCAGAAGCTTATCAGCAACGATACCGCCGCCAGACAGTGTTTTTACTAAGAACTTTATGAAGGAATTTCTTGAACAGTTGCAGAAAGAGAACCCTTCAGCAAGCTACCTAAACAGTTTCGTGCCATCATACCTTGCAAGCATCGATAATCCGCCTGCAACTCAAAACAACGGCGGCGGACAAATCAGCGATATCGACTTTACCAAAATTAGAGCCTTTATTCTTGACGAGAAAGCAAAGAAAGAGGCTTTAACTAAAGAGGAAAAGAAAAAGCTGGCTGAAGAACGCAAAGTTATACGTTTAGAATTCAAAGAAAAGTTTGGCTACGCAGAAGTTGACGGTCAACGCCTTGAAGTAGCCAACTGGACTGCAGAGCCCAGCTGCCTTTTCGCTGGACGCGGAGACCACCCGCAACGTGGACGATGGAAAGAGGGACCAAGCAAAAGCGACATCACCCTTAACACTTCAGAGCTTACCGATGAAGAAGCAAAAAAGGAAGGGTGGGCTGGCGCTGTTTGGGAACCCAACAAAATGTACGTTGCCAGCTGGAAAGATAAACTCACAGGCAAAATCAAGTACGTCTGGTTCAGCGACAACGCTTTTCTGAAACAGAACCGTGAGAAAGAAAAGTTCCAGAAAGCCGAAAACTTGGGCAAACAAATCAAGCAGATCGAGGCTCACATTTTAAAGAATTTAGACGCGAAAGATGAAGAAAGACGAAAAGTAGCCACTGTTTCATGGCTTATTCTTGTTCCCAACATGAGGGTTGGCGACGAAAAAGACCCAGACGAAGCCGACACAGTAGGCGCAATCACTCTCCGCTCGGAACACATCAAAATAGAGGGCGACGTAATACATTTCGACTTTTTGGGCAAAGACAGCGTCAGATGGGTTAAAGATTACAAGGCTCCGCCTCAAGTTATCAGAAACATTCAAGAGTTCGCCAAAGACACCACCAAAGAATACCTTTTCCAAGGCATCGACAGCAAAAAAGTCAGCCGCTTCCTCTCCGAAAAAATGCCCAAACTAACCGCGAAGGTTTTCCGTACTTGGCGATGCACATCAACCGTTAAAGAAGAACTCGAAAAAAGCAAAGTAACCAAGAGTGATCCTGACTACCGCAAGAGTTTCGCGGCGAAAATGGCTAACCTCAAAGTCGCCGAAGTCGCAAACCACAAACGCAAGATTCCGCCAACTTTCGATGCGCGGTTGGCTAAAAAAGAAGCTAACCTCAAAAAGCTTCAAGAGCAGTTGGTAGTGAAGAAGGCGGCTGGCAAAAAAACTGAGTCGCTTGAGGCACGCATCGAAAAAGCCAAACTTGACTTGGAACTAACCAAGCTGACCCGTGAATACAACTTGGGTACGTCGCTTAAGTCGTACATTGACCCGCAAGCGTACGTGAAGTGGGCAAAGAAAGTCAAGTTTGACATCGTCAAATTCTACCCCACCACGCTGCGTAACAAGTTCAGTTGGGCATTGCAGGGAAAAACCAAGCCTGCTGAGTCTGACGCTTGCGAGTGCACGCCTGCATGAGCATCAAAGAAACCTCAGGCGGCGTAGTGCTCACTGTTTTTGTTAAACCCAACAGCCCCAAATTCAGCATAGAGCTTGACGGAGAAGAAATTGTTGTTCACGCGACTGAGGAGCCAGAGAGGGGCAAGGTTAACAAGGAAATAATCAAAGAGTTAACTAAGCTTTTTCATGCTAAAGTTGAGTTGGTTTCTGGGGCAACGTCTAGGCAGAAGCGGCTGGCAGTTTTGGGCGTTAAGAAGGCGGTTGTAGAGCAGTTTTTGAAGAGTCAGTAGGGGATAGAGGTCTATCTTTTAGATAGCTACCTAAGCAAAGCAGTCTATTGCATTTTGAATCGTAGAATCGCTGCTAAGCCGCCAAACGCGTTCTTAAGCATCTGACCTTCCTCAGTCTCCGCAGAAATAACCTCAACATCAGTGTTTGAATACTCAGCCAACTGCGCCAAATCATCAATCAAATCAACCTTATCCACAATTGTAAGCGAGGGCGCTTGACAGTTGGGGCACGGTTTGCCAGAGAGGCTTTGCTCAAACGCCTGCATGTTCGGGCCTTTCACGGTTTCCTGTTCCTGATGATTGCAGGCGCCGCATTTGAGGGTGACACGCTGCATGTCTAATGCTTCAGAAATCAACAATGTCTTAACCATACCTGACTGCAGCGCTTTTCGCACTTCAGCTTCACCATACGTTATCAAGCCTGTGTCGTGGCCGACTTCATAGAGGAATTTCTGCATGATTTGTTTCTCTTCGATGTAGCGGACTTTACGCATGATTTCAGGCGCTTTATCTACGACTTCTTTAACGCCTTGCTCTTCCACGTAAGCGGTGTCGATTACGTCTAAGATTTTGTTTTTCAGCTGATAATTGAGGTAGTCGCCTTTTTGGAAGTCGTATTTGGTTGGTCCAGGTCCACCCAGAATAATGCCTTTAAGGTTTTCGATTGGCAAAAAAATCTCATTTGCATGATTACCTGCACGTGCAAAATACTCGTTAAGCTGCATGTCTCGTAAACGTTCGTATCGTCTGGCGGATTGTCCTCCAGCACGGGTTTTGCCGCTGACACCTGAATGCATTTCACGCACTATTTCTAAGCGTTTACCAGTCAACGTGGCGATTGTTGCGTTAGTCGCATCAATAAGCATAATGCCATAGGTTTCTTTTTCCCGCAACATCTCCTGCAAATGCTCAGTGTGGAAACGGCTATCACAACGGTAAAGAAAAATCCTAATCGGTTCAGGCGGAATAATAACCCATGCTTCCATGCGTTCGGTTCCTGGTCCGCCGCCTTCCTGTGGAAGGGCACCGCAGAAAATCACCAAGCCTTTCTCACCTGGATCCTTGAAAAGCTTGAGCTTTTGTTGGGCTTTGACAATGGCGTCTAGAACATTTTTTCGTGTAACGTTTGATTTAATGTTGGTTGCAGTTCCGTATTCTTCACGCAGCAGGTTTAGGGCGTCGCTGATTTGTTTGCCTGGTGGAACATAAATTGTGATGAGTTCTGTGTGGCTGCCTTCTTTGTTGGCTAGCATGTTGATTGCTTTTTTGGTTCGGAATAGTTCAAGACTGCCTTTTTTTGCGGTACTCACAATAATTCACGTAATTAATATTTAATCTCATAAGTTACGGTGTTAGAACAAAATAAAAGTTCCGTACACAAAGAAAGAAAAAATGTTACGCTTTCGCCTTGGCTGGCGGAGCTTCTGCGGCTTCTGGTGCAGGTGCATCAATGGCGTCTCGTAGATACGCCTTGAAGGGACCCAATTTGCCGCCGTAGTTGCCTGAAGAAATCTTTACCACGCCAGGCACTTGAATTGCTGCGGTGACGCCTTCACTCATGCCCTTTTTAACTGCATCCAATGTCAAGCCGTTCATGACTATTTCATAAACGCAAGTTACGCCTTCTGGAACAACAGTGTCTGGCACAAGAGTGCGCAGTGTTGGGCAGTAAGGATGGTTAGTTGAAGCTTTCAGCTTGTATTTGAGTGAGCCAGCTTTGCTTCCTGCACGGCAAACACCGCCTGGAAACTGCATGATAACGTCTGGAGCGTTTGCGCGGATTGCGTCTGCCGCGGCTTCAGCGGCTTTCAAGCCTGCCTCTTGGGTTTCGGCGAAAATCATAAAGTTGCCGCCTGCAACCGCTTCCATCGCGCCAAAACCGTCTTCCACAATAAAGTTGCCTTCCATAACTGGGATTTTCCAGCATCTGCGTCCGCCAACCATGGTTTTCTTTTGGAAGCCATCGCCGAAGTAGCGGAGGCTGCTGCCCACGTTTAGGGTGCGTTTGGTTTTGTCTAACCCGTTGAACGCTGCGGTTGTTGGACACGTTAGAGTGCATTGACCTATACGCTGCATTAGCTGCTGCTTGAGTTCAAAGCGGTCGCGATTGTAGATTTGAATGTAAACGCCTGGTCGCTTGTCTGGGGTTTGGTCTGCTGGAACTGGGCGTTCGATTGCTGCTTCTGCAGTTGCTTCGATGACGCTTGTGGCAAAACCAGTGGTTAAGCTTCCAGCGATTTGTGCCCATTTCTCGTTTTGAGCGGTGATTAGAACTCTTCCCACCCAAAGCGCGAACATTTCAGCAAAGGTGTCACTTACTTTCACAGTGTTACCTGAAGCTGATTTTACAAGAAATGCCTTCTCTGCATCGTCGTAACCGACAATTTCAAGCTTGTTAGTGTTTGATGACATGGAAGAGACCTTGCATCAAGTTGGATATTGTATGATTTAAGAGTTTTCGTAAAAAATGGAAGGTTTTTTCGCACTTGCAACCCTTTTTATGTTTGCAATAACCCCCTTTTGCCATTCTCGGGGTGGGGCTTCATAAAGCCAAAATTGCGTTAAGTAACCAGATTCACAAGTCCAGCAGCTTCAGCCAGCCTAACTGCTTGCTCCATCTCAGACGCTGTCAGTCTACGCCGTAGCTCCGCAGCCTCATGCGCTCGCCATTCAGGTCGATACTGAAACATCAAGTTAACCCGTGTCTCAACGCCCAAGTTTTTTGCTATCCAATCAAGAATTGGCTTAGTACAACACTCCAAGTGTCCAGGCAAAACGAGTACTCTCACCAGCAGTTCACCGTACCGTTTAGCAGAAAGATGATTACGCGTGCAAATCTTCCAGTAATCAGGCGCTTCCGAGAGCCGCTTTGCGCAGTCGCCTGGTCCGTACTTGAAATCCAGTAGGTAAACATCTGCAAAGCCAGCTAGTAACTCTGCGGTTTCTGGGCTGTAATAAGAGTTTGAGTTCCAAACGACAGGAACGTTTACGGCGACATGCTTGAAGGTTTGTAGCCAAAGGGGCAGCCAAGGCGTGGGGTCTCCGCCGACCAAGTTCACGTTACGGCAGCCTTCCAAGCGCAAGTTTGCCACTTCCCGCGCTAACTTTTCTGGCGAATACTCGGCAGCGTCCTCTGCCCACTGCGAAATAGCCCAGTTCTGGCAATGCAGGCACCGCATAGTGCAGCCCATTGTGAAAATGGTTCCTGAAGGCACCAGCTCAGGTTCCTCGCCGAGATGGGGAAAAATGCTGGAAACCACGATGGTTTTGCCGCATCCGCAAAAGCCTTTTTCGCCAGCGGTTCTGTTGACGCCGCATTTTCGGTTGCAGAAGTGGCAGTTTTGCAGGATTCGGTCGGCGATTTCGATTTTAAGGTCTAAGTAGGATTTCTGAGGCTGGGGAATATCGCTTAGGTTTTTGCCTGAATCAATTTGATGCTCAAGTGTTTGGAATTGTGCTGTGGAGTCCGTGTGTTGTTTCCATAGCTCTTCAAGAGAATGGGTGCTGTCAAATTCTGCGGCTACTTTTTTGGATATTTGAAATTTTGCTGGTTTCTTGTTTTGTGAGACAGCGAAATATCTAGCCAAGCTTTTTCTTAACAGCTCACTCTCTTTGGTTGCATCTTGGTTTAGGCGTGAAATCTTCCACATACCTAGAACAACGCATACGGGAATGGCTGTCTATTCTGGTAATATTTGCCCTTAATCGGCAGTTGGTAACCGCAGAAGCTACAGTGCATGTCACTGGTTAGTTTCCACTGCTTAATTTCGAAACCTTCCCGTCGAATAACCTCTTCTCTACAGCTGGGGCAATACGTGTTCTCCGCTACATGCCCAGGCACGTTGCCAAGATAAACAAACCGTAAACCCTCACCTTTCGCGGTTAAGTAAGCACGTTCCATATCCTCAATTGGCGTTGGGGGAATCGTGGTCATTTTGTAATCTGGGTGGAAACGTAGCAGGTGAAACGGCGTGTCAGGACCCAAGTAGTCGTTAATCCACTTTGCCATGGTCTTTATCTTGTCCATACTATCGCCCATTTTTGGTACAACAAGATTCGTAATCTCGATGTGCACGCCTCTAAGCTTGAATTCTTTGAGCGACTCGTAAATTGGTTCAACGTTGGGGACGGCTGAAACTGTCTTGTAAAAGCTTGGGTCGCCGCCGCCTTTGAAATCTACCGTTACCGCATCAAGATACGGCGAGATGGTTTTCACCGCTTCAGGAGTCATGTAACCGTTGGTTACGAAAGTGTTGAAGAGTCCAGCTTCATGGGCAAGCCGTGCAGTGTCGTAAGCGTACTCCATAAAGATGGTTGGCTCCGTGTATGTGTAGCTGATGCCTTGACACATGGCGTCTTGAGCTGACTTCACGATGGCTTCAGGTGGAAACGGGTTGCCAGCGATTTCTTTGTCTTGGCTTATCATCCAGTTGTCGCAGAACTGGCAGCGAAAATTACATCCAACAGCAGCAATAGACGCCACTAAGGCGCCTGGGTTAAAATGTGAAAGGGGCTTTTTGCCGATGGGGTCAACGCCTGCTGAAACCGCTTTCCCATAATTTAACGTGTAGAGGGTGCCGTCTATGTTTTTGCGGACTAAACAAAAGCCTGTAGCGCCGTCGCTTATTAGGCAGCGTCTTGCGCATAAGCTGCATTTTACCTTGTTTTCTTCTTGTTTAGAATAAAGCATAGCTTCATGAAGGGTAGACATTATTCTCACCTAAAAGAGACCTTGAATAGCTCTTCAATACGATATGAACACTCTTTTCTTAATAACCATTAGTATGATCTCTGTTTGGGCTTTTCTTGAAAAATAGTTTTAGTCCTAAAAAGAAAACAACAACTGATGCTAAAGCTGCCATAGCTGACAGCGTCGGAGATGACTGATATTTTAGTTGTGAATCGGTTCCTTCCACGCTATTGTTTTGGTCGCTAGTATTATGAAGTACTACAGCCAGTAATCCAACAACTAAAACTACTAAAAAAATCGCAAACCCCACGAGGAAAGCTTTCGACCCAGACACCAATTTTTTGCACCGAAAAAGGAGAGGATTTAACGCCTATTTCACTCTCGTTGCAGAACAGTTCTGTTCCCACAGCAGAACACATTGCATTCTTTGGCAAAACTAAAATACGCATTAATCACCTAAACATTTCACTTGAGGCAGACTATTTGCCTGAAGTTACCAATCAAAAACTTGAAGGAATCACCTTAAGCGTTTACCTCTACATAGTCAAGAAAGGCAAGCCTGTTGGTTCACGAGAAGTAACCAGAGGCTTAAACCTTAGCAGTCCCAGCGTCGCCTATAGGCACTTGGAGAAGCTTGAAGATTTAGGTTTTCTGCAGAAAAACGAGTTTGGCGAATACACAATCAAGGGTAAAGCCAGCCTGCATGGGCACGTTTGGATTGGTAACAGTATTGTGCCAAAAATGCTGCTTTACTCGACGGTTTTCTTGGGAATTTTCGTTGTGGAATTGGTTGTTTTTGGGTTGCACTATGCAGTTGAAACTTTTGAGTTTAAAGTTTTCTTTACGCTTTTATTGTTGATAACTGGGCTAGCAATGGCTGTGTTTTTTGTTGAGGGGATGCGGCAGCGTAGACGAACCCAAAAAGAGAATGGGACATTACACACGTAGTAAGTATTTTTCAATACTCGTGGCACATATGCTTGCGGTAGCAAGCACAACCAGACCTGAAACCAGAACACAGCAATCTACTCAACCCACTGGTTGTAGTGCAGAAGGAAGTCAAGCCAACAACAACTAAAGAAAAAACAAACACGGCAAAAAACCTTAACAGCAACCCCAACCAAATACATCACCAAACAACATTAAACGTATAGAGGAGATTAACTTGAGAAGCGACGAGATAAAACTTGGAATCGAACACGCGCCCCACAGAGCGCTACTCAAATCATTTGGTTTAGACGATGACGACATCGCCAAACCATTCATTGGAATAGCAAACAGCTACACAAACATAGTCCCAGGACACATACATCTCCAAACCATCGCTCAAGCCGTAAAAGAAGGTGTCCTAGCCGCAGGAGGCACACCATTTGAATTCAACACCATCGCAGTCTGCGACGGCATAGCAATGGGGCATGAAGGCATGCGATATTCACTGCCCTCACGCGAAATAATTGCAGACAGCCTAGAAATCATGATCCAAGCCCACAAACTGGACGGTATAGTTATGGTTACAAACTGCGACAAAATCACCCCTGGCATGCTCATGGCAGCAGCAAGAATAGATGTACCAGCTATAATGGTTACAGGCGGGCCAATGCAAGCTGGACAATACAAAGGCAAGAAAATCAGCTACGCCAACATGCCAGAAGCACTGGGGCAAGTCGTAGCTGGAAAAATGGCTGAAGAAGAACTAACCCAGCTAGAAAGCGCCGCTTGCCCAGGATGCGGCAGTTGCAGTGGTATGTTCACTGCAAACACTATGGCTTGCTTAACAGAAGCACTTGGCATGTCACTACCCTACTGTGGGACGTCTTTGGCTACAAGTGCACGAAAGCTCCGAATTGCAAGAAACTCCGGTAAACAAATAGTCAAGCTAATTCAAAATAACATTACACCTTCCAGCATCCTTACTAAAGAAGCCTTCGAAAACGCTATCAGCGTTGATATGGCACTAGGCGGTTCAACAAACACTGTCCTACATCTACCCGCCATCGCAAAAGAAGCAGGCATAAACCTGCCCCTGTCAACATTTGACTTGATTGGCAGAAAAGTTCCACATATAAGCAGCATGATCCCGAGCGGAATATACGCAATTGAAGATTTAGACTTAGCAGGAGGAGTCCCCGCTGTCATGAACGAAATCAAAAACCTGCTGCATCTAAACTTACCAACAGTAACAGGAAAAACAGTCAACGAAAACATAAAGGACGCCCAAGTTCTCAACCCAGAAGTCATACGTCCCTTATCCAACCCGGTTCACGCAGAAGGCGGCATTGCCATCCTAACAGGTAACCTTGCGCCAAACGGTTCAGTTATCAAAACAGCAGGTGTCTCACCAAAAATGCAGAAACACAGTGGTCCAGCGAAAGTTTACGATTCAGAAAAAGAAGCCATCACCGCCATAAGAGCAAAAGAGGTTAAGCCTGGAGACGTTGTCGTTATACGTTATGAAGGTCCAAGAGGTGGACCAGGAATGCCTGAGATGCTTTTCCCAACTGCTACTATTGCAGGAATGGGGTTAAGTGAAAGTGTCGCTTTAATCACTGACGGCAGATTCTCTGGTGCCACTCGCGGAGGCTGCATTGGACATGTTGCCCCAGAAGCGTTCGACGGTGGCCCCATAGCAATCCTCAAAAATGGCGATTTTATAACGATTGATATTCCCAACCGCACTCTAAAGGTTGAATTGTCAGACGAAGAATTAAAGACACGTTTGGCATCTTGGAAGCCAAGAAAACCAAAAATTGCCAAAGGAATACTATCTAGATATCCCCCTCAGGCATAACCTTCCTATTATTTCTTTATTTATAGAGTTTTATTGACAAGATTTATAAATTAAACAGTAAGAACTGTTTTATTATCGTAAAATTGAGGAGAGAAATGAAAATGTTCAAAAATTCAATCAAAATAGCGATAGCTATGCTTTTAATCCTATCGATATCAGTAACACTTTTTGCTCTGCCAAACTTTACAAACGCGCAAACAATACCGGATTATCCAACATACCCCTTCGTTGAAGCCATACCAAACCCAGTCGGCGTCGACCAAACTACTTTGATAAACTTTGGGTTAATCAACTATCTTAACGTTGACGGTGACGGCTGGAACGTGACATTA
>Ga0123335_1004899_pt1 | contig 16799 bp, 11 predicted proteins | sample BiotimSIPDNA_2_FD_89707 | JGI IMG/M metagenome (GOLD analysis project Ga0123335, IMG submission 89707) | Anaerobic biogas reactor microbial communites from Washington, USA - Biogas_R2 time_0 SIP DNA | ecosystem: Engineered > Bioreactor > Anaerobic > Unclassified | place: Washington, USA...
CAGCTATGACATGGCAAAGAACGGACTCATTATTGCGGTGCTTATAACCGAAGAAATTGACCCCGAACAGAAACTGCCGCTGATATATGAACTCTCCTCATCCGGCGACAACGATTTCATCACTCTAATAAATCCATACAAAGAAACTATTCGCACGGTGGCTATAAGCGTTACCGATGATTCAAATCTGCCCGCAAAATTCATTCTACCCGTCATGTCGCTGGAGCCGGGGCAGACCGTAACAATACTCTGTTCAAACGCCGAATCGGCATCCGCACTTCGCCGTACCCGCGCAAACTTCTCGCTGTCCACCGGCGAGACACTGTCAATCGCGTATAACAATGAGATTTACGACAGCGTGACAGTACCCGACCTGATTCCCGAAGGTATCTGGCATCTCGACCTCGACTCGGGCAGATGGTACGAGAAACTTCCCGAAAAACCGGCGCCCGAACCTAAAGCCGATGAAGAAGGGGAAGACAGGGAAGAAACTCATAGCATAAAAGAGAAAACCGGATAAATCAAGGACGCCGCATCGAAACGGCGTCCTTGATTTATTATGTATTTATGCTTACCATATCGCGGTTCACCCGCCAGAGACCCGCTCTGCCCCGCTTGCCGCAGGATACCACAACCCCCAGCTCACGCAGCAGCTTAAATGATATACTTCCGGTGAAGCCGGTCATTCTGGCGGCTTTAGCAAATTCTGCTATGGTGAAGAGCTCGGGCAGATTTTCCGGCAGTAACTTTACATAGTCGGCGGGACAGTCTAATTCGATTGTCTCGCCGAGTTCAATCGGTATGCGCTCCGCACGAGTCGAGCCTTTCTTTTTGTCGCGGCTCCAGCCGTCGAGGCGGCGATACTCCTCAACGTCAACCATTATAATGCACACTTTTAGCCGCTCATTCGGTATCAGATGTGCGATTGACGACAGCTCATACAGAGCGTCACAGGGCTTGCCCTGCTTCGGAGACTTGCGGCGGGAGGTCTGTTCGCCCGTCGCCGGATCAAGCCAGATTATCCAGCGTTGTCTCGACACGGGATGAACCAGCGTTACATTTGTTTCAGCCAGCAGTGCTTCCAGCTTTACCTTCATGTGGTAAATGCCGCGTGTCTGAATCTCGGTTATGCCGCTTTCGTTGAGTATATCCGCCACATAGCCGCCGAATGGTATTTCGTGCTTTGAAGTATCCGGCTCCAGAAAGCGCTTCAGGGTTGCGTGCAGTGTCCGCTCGCCCAGTGTTCCGATTCCCATAATAAATGATACCTCATAAAAAAGGACAGCAACCGATTTGCGGTCGCTGTCCTCTGCACTTGAATCAACGCTGTGTTAAATCGAGATATCCCTCAAGCGACTCGGGGAGCTCCTCGATGGGAAGCGAACAGGTAAATACAAATTCAATACCGTTCTGCTCGCCGAGTTTGGCGGCTTTGAAGACAAACTCTTCAAACGCCGAAAGGTCGTTGTTGCAGATTTTCAGCGCGGAGTCGATAAATATGTGAGTTACATCGTGGTTGCTTGCGTATATGCCGGCAACGAAGCCATACAGAGACTCCGCATCGGTAACAGCGTATGCGTCAGTGTCAAGCAGACGTGCAAGGTATTTGATCTCATGGATGAGTTTGTTGCCCTTCTCAACGCAGACTACCGAGCCTTTGCTCTCGTCCAGCGCAGCGTTTACCATTTTGATCAGGGTCTTTGTCTTTCCGGTACCCTTGACTCCAACGATTAATTTTAACATATCGAACCTCCGTTATTTATTCTTAGTCTGTCAATTACTTGCCTTTGCGAAGCGCTTTGCGGATATCTTCCAGCTTGGTTTCACCGGGTTTGTCGGCTTTGCCAAGCAGAGCGAACATATTCTGTTTATAAGCCTCGACGCCGGGCTGGTCGAAGGGGTTTACGCCGAGAATATATCCCGACACAGCGCACGCCAACTCAAAGAAGTATACGAGATAACCGAAGTCAGCCTCGGTCTTGCCCGCCAGTTCAAGAACCACATTCGGAACTCCGCCCTGATTGTGAGCAACAGCAGTGGCCTCATAGGCAATGGCGTTGACTGCATCCATAGTCAGACCCTGATTTGCTATATAGTTCAAATCGTCAAGGTTCTGCTCATCGTCAACCATCGGGATGGAGATATCATCCTCAAAAGCGACGGGAGCCAGTTTTATGACTGTCTCAAACAGGTTGTGAGTTCCCTGCTGGATAATCTGACCAAGCGAATGGAGATCGGTGGTGAATACAACCGCCGCCGGGAAAAGCGCCTTCCCGTCCTTGCCCTCCGACTCGCCGTAGAGCTGCTTCCACCACTCGGCGGTCACCGCCAGAGCCGGCTCGTAGCCGACCATAAGTTCAATGGCTTTGCCGCCGCGGTGAAGCATGTTGCGGATTGCCGCATACTTGAAACAGTCGTTATTTGTCACATCGTCCGTCTTGGAATACTCTTTCCTTGCCTCGGCGGCGCCTGTCATCAATGCGCTGATATCGGCACCCGATACGGCTATGGGAAGCAGTCCTACCGCGGTGAGAACCGAGTAACGGCCTCCGACATCGTTGGGAACCACGAATGTTTCGTAGCCCTTCTCGTCAGCCAGTGTCTTGAGGGCACCGCGTTCTTTGTCGGTAGTGACGAAGATACGCTCTCTCGCACCCGCCTCACCGTACTTATTCTCGAGCATCTCGCGGAATATACGGAAGGCGATGGCCGGCTCGGTAGTTGTGCCCGACTTGGAAACCACATTTACGCAGATATCGCGTCCGGCGCAGAGAGCCTGAATCTCCGACATAGACTGGGCGCTGATATTATTGCCCGAGAAGTAGATATCCGGGGTGTCTTTTTTCAGGTTGTTGTAAAGCGGGCTCTTTATGAACTCTATAGCCGCTCTGGCGCCAAGATAAGAACCGCCTATACCGATTACGATGAAAATTTCACAGCTGCGGCGAATCTTAGCCGCTGCCACCTTTATACGCGCGAATTCATTCTTATCGTACTTTACGGGGAGATCAACCCAGCCGAGCATATGGCTGCCCAGACCGTTCCTGTTGCGGATATAACCGATGGCTTTGTCGACCTCGGGCTGCATGGCGGCTATGGCTTCTTTGCTTATAAACTTCTCTAAATATTTGTCGTTCAGTTTAATTCTTGCTGACACTTGATAATGCCTCCGAAAACAATAGTATAAACCACCCCTCGAGTGGCTGTGATGACAATCATCACGCTATTATACACGCATCCGGGCGGGTTTTCACCATTATTTTGCTGTGATATTGTAAAATTTTCTTAAACCTCGTTACTGATTCGTCATTCTTTAACCGCCGCCACCTGTTCAAGGTCGAAACCGCCGTCCGGAAGGTGGGAGGGCGGCAGCACTGTAAAGCCGTTTTACTCGCCGGCGCCGCCTTTAACCGTCTGTTAATATAACAGTCTCCTTTATGCCTTGTACGGCTTCATTGACTTCAGTTTATAATCGCCGCAGTGACCGGTGATCTCCACCACGAGCTTCGCCGTGCGTATGGCGGGGAAGACGCAGATTGCCTTGCTGCCGATTGTCGTTCCGGTATACACTAAAATCTTTTCGCTTCGGTATGCGGGCAGATGGGCGTAGACCTTAAAGCCTGTCACCGATTCGCCGTCCGTCAGATCTTCCTCAATTGCCACACGGTCTATGATCTCATTCTTGTCCGAAATGATACAGAATGAGTCGGCTGCGCCGGCAGGAGTAAGCTCCGAGAAGTTCCCGACCGGACTGCCATAGCGGCGTCTGATCTCCTCGCCCAGTTCGAGCAGTCGGGCGGTGTCTTTTTCAGGCAGACGCCCGGTTCGTGATGGACCGATATTCAGCAGGAAGTTGGCTCCGCGCCCCACCGAATATTCGTACATGCCGATAAGCTCCTCAAGTGTCTTGATTGTGTCCTCGTTTTCCTCGCAGTCGAACCAGGTGCTGCGCATCTTGCAGTCACATTCACCCGGCAGGAACTTCATTCCGAGTCGCTTTTCCTCCTCGGTGGAAAGCCGGAAATGCGGTTTTTGCGGAACGGTATAGGGATTGGGCGACGGTGCGTAACCGTCCTCGTTGCCTATCCAGCGGGTGTTGGGATCCCACATGGAGAATATCAGTATTTCGGGCTGCATTGAACGGATCGCCTTGATGATTCGCGGCACATCGTATTCATGGTTCCCGGAGCCGTTGCCGTCGAACCAGAGATAATCGATTTTCCCGTAGCCGGTGAGCAGTTCGCTTATCTGATTTATAAAGTAGTCGTCATATTCCTTCTCCTCGGTGAAGCTGACTGCTCCCTCGCCCCACTGAGCCGGCGAGTAGTAGAGACCCACCTTGAGACCGTATTTTCTGCATGCAGCCACAAATTCGGCGACGACATCGCCCTTGCCCTGCTTCCAGGGAGTATTGGCAACCGAGTATTCGGTGTATTTGGACGGCCAGTTGGCAAAGCCGTCGTGATGTTTGGCGGTGAGTATGGCATATTTGGCGCCCGCCTGCTTTGATGTGTTTATCCACTGCTCGCAATCCAGGTTATCGGGCAGAAAACCGCTTGTCGGCATTTCTCTGCCGTCCCAGTCGCGGTGACCGAGATAAAAGCTGCGTATACCGAAGTGGAAGAACATTCCGAATTCCCAGCGGAGAAAGTCCAGCTGTCTCTGTGTCGGCTTTAATCTGATGCAATTGTCCATTGCGTTTCTCTCCCCCGCATTGTTATTTTTGTTCTATTTGATTGTATCACAGAGGTTCGATGCCTGTCAAGCAGGATATTCACAGATTATAACCGCATATTTATATTAAACTCATGCTTGACGCGGAAGGACGGCGGCGGTATAATTTATACACGGCAAACGAACCACAACACCCCATTGGAGGTAACATAAGGACATGAACAACGGAATTCTGCGATACAATACTCCCGCTTCTGTATGGGAGGAAGCTTTACCGCTGGGAAACGGTACTCTCGGCATGATGGTCTACGGCGGGAGAGACCTGGAACGGGTTCAGCTCAACGAGATAACCATGTGGTCGGGCTACCCCTACGAACATGACTCTCCCGAGACGCTTGCAAATCTTGACGAGATGCGCCGCCTGGTCTTTGAAGGCAATATACCCGAGGCGCAGCGGCTCTGCGAAAAATACCTCAAATGCGCCGGAAAGGGCAGCAAGGACACCGACGGCGCTTACGGCTCCTACGAAACGGCGGGCGAGCTGATAATATCCTTCCCCGACGGCTGCGACGCCGGACGTGTGCGTCTCCACGGTTCTTCCTACCGTCGGGAGCTTCATATGCGCGAGGGCATGGCGGCAATATCGTCCAACGGCATAAACAGGAAGTATCTCTGTTCGGTTAAGACCAATGTCTGCGCTATACGCATCGAAGGCTGTGAGCCTCTGATTATGTTCACCCGCAAAAACGCCGAGATACGCGAAGAGGACGGTTATATCATCTCCACCAGCCGTCTGCCGCTTTATTGTGCTACCGTTACACGCATGGTGCGCGAGGGGGAAGCTTATGTCATATACTCCTCCACCGCGACGGCGTATAAGACCGACCGTGATCCGCTTGACGCCGCGAAATGCGCGGTCGACGAGGCTGTAAAGCACGGTTTCGAGGTTCTTGAGGCTGCCAACGCCGAATTCTTCTCCGAGATTCTCGGACGCTGTGAGCTGAACCTTATCGAAAATGACGAGCGCGACGGCATCATGACTGACAAGCGCATTGCAAATCCCGCAGGCGATCTCGGCTTGATTGAGAAATACTTCATGTTCGGCCGCTATCTGCTGGTGTGCTGTTCACGCGGCAAACTGCCCTCAAACCTGCAGGGGGTCTGGAACAAGGACTACCGCGCTCCCTGGTCTGCCGACTACCATATCAACATCAACATTCAGATGAACTACTGGTTCGCCGACTTATGCGGTCTGTCAGAGCTGGCTCAGCCTTTCTATGATTACATCGAAATGTTATCGGGACCCGGCGAGATCACAGCGAAAACGGCATACGGCTGCCGCGGCTGGACGGCTCACACTGTAACCAATCCATGGGGTTTCACGGCTCTCGGCGAGTTTCCGTCCTGGGGCTCCTTCATGTGCGCCGGCGCCTGGTGCTGCCGCCATTACTGGGATCACTACCTCTTCACCGGCGATCTTGAGTTCTTAAAGCGCTACTGGCCGGTTATCCGCGGCTCGGCGCTCTTTGCCCTCGACTTCCTTACCGAAGACCCAAACTCGGGTTATATGGTCACCTGTCCCTCCAACTCACCCGAGAACAGTTTCATCGACCCGCAGTCGGGCAAGCACGCGTATATATGCGCAGGTCCCACAATGGACAATTCCATTCTATACGAGCTGTTTACCATCGTCGCGGAAGGCTCAAAGCTGCTGGGATGTGATGAAGAACTGGCTAGGCAGTCGCTTGCCATGCGGGACAGACTGCCCCCGCTGCGGATTGGCAAGCACGGCAACATCATGGAATGGCAGTACGACTACAATGAGGCGGAGCCGGGACATCGCCACATGTCGAACCTTTACGCCCTGCATCCTGCAAGCCGGATTACAAAAAGCGGCACGCCCGAGCTTTTCGCCGCGGCTGAGAAAACACTTGAACGCCGGCTGGCTCACGGGGGCGGACATACCGGCTGGAGCCGCGCCTGGATCATCAACTTCTATGCCCGTCTGTACAACGGCAAGGCGGTTGGCGAGAATGTTAAGGCGATAATTGAGCACTCCACTCTGCCGAATATGTTTGACAATCATCCGCCTTTCCAGATCGACGGCAACTACGGCGCTGTAGCGGGCATCGCCGAGGCGCTGCTGCAGAGCCACGAGGGCTTTATAAATGTCCTTCCCGCTCTGCCGCCGGAGTGGAAGAACGGCAGCTTCACCGGACTTCGCGCCCGCGGCGGCTGGATAATCGACACCGAATGGAAGGACGGCAAGCCCTTCTCATGCGCGGTCAGAGCCGCGGTCGATACTCCAAAACCCATGAAGGTATGCTTCGCGGGACGCGAGTTTGACGCCGCCGACGGAGCTGTGTTTAACGCGTGACAGCAACAATTCAGCGGGGCACGGTAAAAAATCCGTGCCCCGCTTTGTTATTTATGTCGATAATGCTTATTCAAGGGCTATGCCGATAAAGGACTCACGCGGCAGAACCTTGGGCAGCTCGCACTCCTCCCAGACCTTGCCGGCTGTTGTTATGCGGCAGCCTGTGACTTTTTTGCCGCCAAGTTCCAGTTCGAGAGGCGTATCCTCACCGGAGGGATTTGAGATGAGCAGGTATGCACCGCCTTCGCCCACTGCCGACACGGCATAAAGCTCGCAGTCGGAGCAGACGCAGGTCTTTACCTGAGTTCCCAGCTTGTAAAGCTCGTTCCAGCCGACAAATGCGTAGTATGCCGGGTAGGGCTTGGCGGTCTCGGGGTTGAACATACCGCCGTAGATCGACACGCCGAAGCGGGCGTCGTAGAACATCGCTTTGTCAAGGGTGGTATCCTGCATTGCCAGCATCCAGCCCGCCGTGAGCGCCGCGTGACGCATTGTGCCGCGCTGACCCGGCTCGCAGTTCCACTCGTTGCACATATGCTCAACATCGCCGTAGCCGGCTTCGTTCAGCTTCTTGCGGGCGTAGTCGCAGTATCGGATTGTGTCTTTTATAGAACCGTAGCTGTGCCAGCTGAAGAAGTCCATCGGGCTGTTGTGCTCTTTTATATAGACCAGAAATTCGTCGAAGAAGTCGAGGAAATACTGGTTGCGGGGTGAGCATGAGGCGTCGGGCGAAGTCTCCTTCTGGAGTATGCCGTAGAATCCGCAGCTGGCATAACCGCCGATGCTGAGGTGGGGGAATTTCTTCTTCAGGTAGGTGGCAGCCACGTCGTAAAGTTCAAAAAACTGCTCTTTTGTACCCCACCACATCTGGTTTTCGGGAATGTCCGGCGAGTTGTCCGCCTCGTTCCATATCTCCCAGTATTGAATATTGTAATTGAAGCCGTCAGCCCAGCCTTCCGTGTAGTGACGGATCACATGCTCGCAGATTTTCGCCCACTTCAGCGGGTCTGAGGGCGGGGCGAGGCGGTACATCTTGATTGCGCAGTGGTTCTCGATGGTGACACCCAGACGATAAAACGGCTCCACTCCCGCCTTGACGATTTCCGCCATCAGCACATCGGTGAAGGCGAAGTCATAGGAGGCGGGGTCGGTTTCGTCGGCATCGAAGTCGGGGAACACATTCGGAATATCCACATATCTGCTGCCGCCGTACAGACCGCCCACGTCGTGCAGACGGGAATAGGGTATACCCGCGTCGGTGAGATAACGCAGCATGTTGAATCTCATTGCGTAGAAGGGCGGCTGTCCCACACCGTGCATCTTTTTGACAGGTCCGACTGTCTCGTTCCAGTTTACTTTAATTTTAGCCATACTTTTACCTCTGTCGATAAATGTTTTCTATTGTATTATTGACTCCATGATATCGCGTTCGATATGCCGCGCAGTAAGTGCTCCCGATCCGCCTGCAGTGGTCATGTTTGAAAGATATACAACGCAGATCTCCCGAACCGGATCGCACCAGAAGTGGGTGCCGTAAGCGCCCGACCAGCCGTATGCGCCCTTTTTCAGCGGACGCTGGGAACCGTCGTCCTCTGTGACCACGCGCACCGATGCTCCCCATGCCACACCGCGGCCAAGGCCCGGCGTTGACGACGGCAGCAGAACCGAGCGCAGCAGTTCGACAGACTCTGCCGACAATACACGCGGGCCGATGTAACAGCTGAGGTCGGTCAGCATTCGCGCGAAGGCTGTATAATCATCAAGCGAGGACACCAGTCCCGCGCCGCCGCAGTGATAGCTTCTCGGAAGTTTGCCGAATACGTGATTTCCCATGTCAACGCGGGTCATGCATCCTTTGCCCGAGGCGTACATCGTCACGATGCGCTTCATTTGCGTCTCATCCGGGTCGAAGGTTGTGTCTCTCATGCCAAGCGGTTTGCAGATATTCGCCTGCAAATAGTCCTCGATTTTCTGCCCCGAGGTGACCTCCACGATATGCGCCAGCAGGTCAAAGCCCGCAAGTCCGGAGTAGGCGAAGGCACTGCCCGGGTTGAACTGCAGCGGTATGTGAGCGTAAAGCTCCGCCAGCTTCGTAAGGTCGACATCTTCCGGTACTCCGGCAGCCGCCAGATCGCGACCGAACCAAGGCCCTGAACCCAATCCCGATGAATGGGTAAGCAAATCGCGCACTTTTATGCGGCGCGATGCGGGGCGGGTGCTTAATAGCTTACCCCCGCTGTCATACTCGCCGACAACAGGACTGTCATAAGCGTCAAGGAAGCACGAAACATCGTCGTCAATATCCAGTCTGCCTTTTTCGCGTTCAAGCAGTATACACACGGCGATAACCGGCTTTGTCATTGAAGCCATGCGGAAGAGATGACCGAAACCAAGAGGGATGTTCGCCTCCCTGTCTGCAAGACCGTAATTACGGCGCAGAAACGGCTTCCCCCTGCGTTCGGCGTATACAGAGGCACAGGCTATCCGAAAATCGATCATGTCACGCGCTACGCCGGCGTCGATTATATCATTGGTGTCGCTTTTCATTCCAAGCTCACCCGGCGGAACCATCGCCGGGCGGAAATCCTCGCTGTTCACATGCATCACCTCATGTTTTATATAATGTAACAATTATAGCATACGGTCGGAACCTTTGCAACAGAGGTTTTCTCAACCTTAAGCACATATTCAGCGGGCGAATGTGCTTGCAAAGCAACTCACTGTATGTTATAATGCCGATATCGATGAAAAACTATGAGGTCATTATGCCAACCGAAAAAGCTGTTATCTCCCGTTCCATTTCCGATGACGGCAGCGCCCGTCTGTTTGTCATAGACAGTACTGCCATCGTCCGCCGTTCCTGTGAACTCCATCACACCTCCAAAACCATGACTGCCGTCCTGGGGCGCGCCCTTACCGTGGCGTCGCTCATGGGTTCGCTGCTCAAGGACAAGGAACATTCGCTCACGCTGCAGCTGCGGGGCGACGGGCCTGCGGGTCTGATTGTCTGTGTCAGCGACTACATGGGCAATGTGCGCGGCTATGCCGCCAACCCCGATGTTGAACTTCCACCGAAAGACAACGGCAAGCTGGATGTGGGTGGCGCCGTGGGCGAGGGCACTCTCTGCGTAATCAAGGATCTCGGACTTGCTGAGCCGTATGTGGGTATCTGCAACCTGGTGTCCGGCGAGATCGCCGAGGATGTCACCGAGTATTTTGCCAGCAGCGAGCAGACTCCCACCGTCTGTGCCTGCGGCGTGCGGGTCGACCGCGATAATATGTGTTATGCGGCGGGCGGTTTCCTGCTGCAGCTCCTGCCCGGCGCCGATGAGAGTATAATCACTCAGCTTGAGAAGAATATCGCCGTTATCGGCTCGGTGTCATCAATGATCGCCGGCGGCATGTCCTGCGATGATATCGCAAAGGTCGTTTTTGAGGGGATTCCCTACACGCCTTTCGACGAGTTTGACGCCGAATACCGCTGCACCTGCTGCCGGGAGAACTATCTGCGTGCTCTCATAAGCCTTAACGATGCCGATATGGCTGAGCTTGAACAGACCGATGAGGATGTGGAATGCTGCTGCCGTTTCTGCGGCAAGAAGTATACATTTACCCTCGACGAGCTCCGCAAAGCCCGTGCAGCCGCCAAATCAGACAAGTAATATTGACAACAAATGACGCCTTAACCCAACATTACACGCCATATGATACACAGGAGGTTTTGTTATGCAAATTGATCTGCCCGTACTGAGAGAAGACAAGCATCTGCCTCTCGTTCACTTCCCCACGGTCTGGCAGGCGGTTATCTACCGCAACTGGGGGATGGTTCCGGTCTGCCGGATCGCAAAAGTGCTTGAAGCCGATGAGGCAGATGTCCGCGCCGCCGCGGCTGATCTGGGTCTTGACGGCTCGCTCGACGCCAACCCCGACTGGCTCACCAAGGGCTATATCACCATAATCCGCACAAACTGGCACATCATCCCGTATGATGCGCTCTGCACCCTTCTTGACTGGGACGAGAATAGGCTGGCGTTCATACTCAAGGAGGATGATTTCCTTGAGGTTAAGCTGGGACGCTTCAAGCCTAACACCGGCGACTGCCGCATGCGCCCGCTCACCGAAGCCGAAAAGGCGCGTACCGCCGAAATCAAGGCTGCCGTCGATGAGATAAACACCACCCTTCCGGCTGTCAGCGCCAAGCCTTTCGACTTCAAGCCCATGTTCGCAAGGCACTGTGCACCGGTACCCGGAAAGGACGGCGACCGCTTTGAGGAGCGCTATGTTTACAGCTACTGTGCTCTTTACGGAGATACCTTTTCCGATCGGACACTGCTTGACGAGTCCTTCCCGGATGAACTGCTCAAAGCCTACTCGGCAAACGGCGTCACAGGCGTCTGGGTACACATCGTGCTCTACAATATGGTGGAGTTCCCCTTCGATCCAAGCTGGTCGGAAGGCTGGCAGGAACGCCAGGCGGGTATGCGATACCTAACCGAGAAGCTGGCGAAATACGGTCTCAAGCTCTTTGTCTACTTCAACGAGCCGAGGGCAATGCCTTTCTCCTTCTTCGAGAAACATCCCGAGCTGGCGGGCAGGGTCGGACCGCTTAGCACTTGTCTCTGCATATCGCTGCCTGAGGTTCAGGACTATCTTCGCGAGGGAGCGCGTCAGCTTTGCGCCAATGTCCCGCTGCTGGGCGGATTCTTCACGATAACCGCCTCCGAGAATCTCACCACCTGTCACAGCCATGCGGCCGCCGCCGACTGCGGATGTCACCGCTGTGTCAATCGCAGCAATGCCGAGACCTATGCCCTCGTGAACCGTCTGGTCTGGGAGGGCGCCTCCTCGGTGAATCCGAGTATTAAAGTAATCGCCTGGTCATGGGGCTGGAAGCCGGAATACATGCCTGATGTGGCGCGCCTGCTGCCCCGTGAGGTGGCTCTTATGACCGTATCCGAGCAGGGCTGCAAGAAGGTTATAGGCGAGACCACAACATCGGTGCTTGATTACTCGATCTCCATTGTCGGTCCCGGCGAATATGCCCGTTCCACCTGGAGCAATGCCCATAAATACGGTCACCCCGCCTATGCCAAGCTGCAGCTCAACAACTCCTGGGAAAGCGCGGCTACCCCCTTCATCCCTGTGTTTGATAAATATTACGCGCACCTCGAAAAGCTGGTTCCCCGCGCCGACGATACCCCCGACGGGCTGATGCTCTGCTGGACTCTGGGCGGCTATCCTTCTCCTACTCTGCGTATGCTTGCCACCTTCGGTGAGTATGACGAAAAGGGCATACCGGAAAAAGAAACTCTCTACGCCTCCATGTACCCCGACGCCGATGCCGTGCTGCTTTGCAAGGCAATAAAACAGCTCAGCGACGCTTTCGATAATTATCCTTTCTCCATCGGCAGTGCATACTCGGGAACACAGTTATATGCCCCAATGAACCTGCTTTACGCCGAGCCCACCGGTTTCAGCGCCACCATGGTCGGCTTCCCATACGATAGTCTCAACAGCTGGCGCTCTATATTCCCTGCAGATACCTACACCCGTGCGCTTGGCGAAATGTCCGAGGGCTGGAGCCGGGGTCTCGCTCTGCTGCGCAATGCCTTTAGTGATCAGGAACTGTCTCCCGCTGCCTGCGAGCTGCTGGAATGCACCGAGGTGCTGGACGCCCACTTCCGCTCCATGTATCTCCAGTGCCGCTTCGTACAGCTGCGCGACGGTCTTGATTACCCCGACGACGGGCTCACGATCAAATCCATTTTAGCCGAGGAGCAGGAACTGTCGCTGCGTGTCGCCGCGGTTCAGGCTGTGAACCCCACCATAGGCTACGAGTCGACTAATCATTACTTCTACACCCGCGCATCGCTTATCGAGAAGGTGCTCTGCTGCCGTTATCTCGAGAAGACAATGAACTGACATCATATACAAAGGAATAGTAAACGGTGAGCCGGAATACTCGGCTCACCGTCGTTTTATTTAATTTACTGTTCGGTGATCGTCACATCGCCGATGGAGGGGTAGTGATAGCCCCACTTAAGCACAGGAGCGCTGAGGGTGATCCGCAGGCAGTCTTCGGAGACTGTGAGGCTGCCTAAATCCACCGTATATATCCCCTTGCCCTCCGGCAGCGCTGCCGATATGCTCTCGTCGCCTGCGTTTATCTTTACCCGGGCGCCTGAGAAGTCCTCGCCCGCCTTAACCTCCACCCGGAAGTCCAATACCTTTCCCTTTTCGGTATCAAGCAGCCAGACCGCGCTCTGGTCGGGAGTCATCCAGTCGGTTATCCAGTTTCCTGAGCGTCCGGCAGGCTGTGCATTGTCGGCACCGGCTGTTTGAAGTGCACTGTCTGCCAGTTCAACCGTACGCTTCTTAGCCACCCGCAGCCGTCTGCCCTTGACGCCGTAACCCTCGAATATCGCCGTTTCCGGAGTCAATCGGACTGTTTTGCCGCACATAGCCACATGCCGCGGCTGCTCCGGCTCCGTCGGTTTGCAGGGCTCGATAAATGACACATCGCTGAGTTCAAGTGCTATGACCTGGGGCAGAACATCGTATGGCAGCGGCGGCAGCACAATACAAAGCTCTTCGCCGTCAGGATATACCTTCAGCTCACTGCCGCCCGGGAGCAGCCGACAGCCAATGACAGCCTCAGCCATGCCATGGGGTGCGGCAAATCGCAGAACAGTGTTCTCCGACCATTCCGTCAGACAGAGATACAGCCTGTTCCCGCCCAGAAGCGGCACGATTTCATCGGGAAGATTAAGTTCAACCGGCACCGTGCCGATATACGCCTCGCCCCGGCTTTGCATCCAGCGTCCGATTGCCCGCCAGATTTCCTTCTGTTTTTCAGGTATTCTGCCGTCGGGCGCCGGACCTACGTTCAAGAGGTAATTGCAGCCGATACGGGCGGCTTTCAGCATCTGCCTGATCAGCGCAGCCGGGCTTAAGAAATCATCGGTGTCGGCGTAGCCCCAGGCTCTGCGCATCACTGAGTTGCAGATTTCAAGCATATACCGGTGCGCCAGCGAGCTGTCGATTTCATCTGTAATTGCGCGTTCAGGGGTATAGTAGTCGCCGTATCTCGCCCGGTCGTTTACCACACAGTTGGGGTTATAGCTTTTGATCATTGCGTACAGTTCCCTGCCGCGCCACTCCTCCACAGTCTTGTGCGAACCGTCAAAGAATATGCCGTCTATTTTGCCATAGTTGGAGCAAAGCTCGCGCACCTGGATAAACATGTATTCGATATACTTGTCCCAGTCGGGCTCCTGTCCCTCGGGCGTGTAGTCCAGATCCTTGAATGCGCCCTTATTGTTAACGTAATTCTTATGATGCCAGTCGGGCTGCGAGTAGTATATGATTATCCTCATGCCATGCCGATGGCAGGCGTCGATAAGCTCGCCAATGAGGTCGCGGCCGAATGGTGTGTTGGTTATCTTGTATTCGGTTGTTGTGGTGTCGAACAGACAGAAACCGTCGTGATGCTTCGCGGTGCAGCAGATATACCTCGCTCCGCAGCCTGCGGCAAACTCCACCCATTCGTCGGCATCATAACGATGGGGATTGAAAGTATCAGCCAGCTTGCTGTATTCGGCGAATGGGATTTTTTCTTTATACATGACCCACTCACCGCGTCCCAGCTCTGAGTATATGCCGAAATGCACAAACATACCGAACCGCGCCTCGCTGAACCATCGCAGATTATCGGGTATACCCGGTTTGACTATCATATCATTTCCTCCGCTTTGCTCTTGTTTTTATTAACCATTTCTCAAATGCGTATTGCAAATACAATGGGAATCCGGAGATTCCCATATAAAGGTATTGACGATGTGCCGGCATGTATTGGTGATATAACGTATTGATGAGATTTTATCATGTTTTTGCTAAAATGTGCGAATTATTATTCAAAATTACATTTTACAGTTGACATACGGCGGACATGGTGATATAGTATTATTTATTGACCTGAAACTTATTTCCTGTTATGATAAAGATGCTATTTAACAAGGCAATATTACGCTGTAATCCAATACAAAGAGGTTATCGTATCCCGGCGGGGACACGATAACCTCTTAATTTTAGCAGATTTAAGCGATTTTGATTACATCTTAAGCCATAGTCAACTCAATAACACCGTCCGTGCGATAATTAACCGCGTCGCCGTCGCGGACAAACGCGTTGATGGCCTTGAAATACTCGTCAACACTCTTATATCGGAGATTGGCGCAGTCGATGACGCGCTTCGCCTCGGCGGCATTGTCTCTAAGCAATATATCCACAAGTGCCAGCTGCATCTTTGCCGAGTTAACGCATGCGGAAATCGGGTCGGCAATGCGATAGTCGTTGCCATGACCGGTGCCCGATGTGCCACCGCAGTGGGGATGTATCGACGGAATAACCGCTGACATATCGCCCATATCGGTGCAGCCGGTACCCCAGCCATCGGGGTTATAGCTTACATTTTCTTCGGGAACAACCGCCTTCATAGCTCTGACAGCCAGCTTGTTAAGCTCCACATCGTTGATAAGCGGAGCATAACCCGGGCGATCGCTGATCTCCACATTGGCGCCCATAGCCGCGGCAGAGGCTGCAAGTGCACGGTTTACACGCTTGTTAACCTCACCTATGCACTCGAAGGTCGCGCCTCGGACATAGTTCTCAATTTTCACATTGCTCGGGATAGCATTTACCGCCGTGCCGCCGTATGTGATAATGGGATGGACACGGATGTGATCGCCGTCCTTGAAGGTTTCACGCAGAGCATTGATGGCGTTCAGTCCGAGATTCGCCGCGTAAAGTGCGTTGATTCCGTCATGAGGGCTGCCTCCGGCATGGGCGGCTTTTCCCTTATATTCAATATTCTTCAGCACGCAGCCGTTGTTGCCTTTATTTGTGCTGAAATGATTCGCCGCACCGCCTGAATGAATCATGAAGGATATGTCACAGCCATCCAGATATCCGCGATGCAGGAATTCCACCTTGCCGCCAAGATAATTGATAACACCGGCTTTGCGTAGGCTTTCACGGTAACCGATTTCGATAAGCTCCTCTGCCGGTACCGCGCAGAGACGGATCGAGCCGCAGAGGTTGTCCATAATGCCCGGCTGCACCAGCGCTTCAGCGATCCCGAGAAGGGCTGCGCTCTGCGCGTTGTGGCCGCATGCGTGAACCGCGCCTGTTTCAGGGTCGCAGTCTGGATGGTCATTACAGATAAGCGAATCCATCTCTCCGAATATCAGTATGCGAGGTCCCGGTCTGCCGGTATCAATATCCGCGGTAAAGCCGGGAATGTTGCCGGCTTCTTTGAGTTTATATCCCAGATCGCGGTATTTTTCTGCCAGATACTTGTGTGTTTTCCACTCGCGGTAACCGGTTTCCGGATTTTTCCAGATGTATTGCTCGGCTTCAAGTATGTTGTCGGTTAATTTGTCTATAATCTCGAAGTATTTTGCGTATTCACTCATTATTGCCCACCTCCGGTTATTTTTCTTACAATTATACACGTGCTGAAGCGTTTAGTCAACCGATAATTCATTGTTTATCCCACATAAAAAGACCTGCACGGATGTACAGGTCTGATCATAAGTCGGATATAGAGGATGTTCATAGAAAACCGAATAAAGAGTTGAATTGGACAGAAAGCGGATATTCAAAGCTGAACGTTAACGGGATTATTCTCATCATGACAGTAGCAGTCAGTGAGTATAATCTCCTGAAGTTCAAGCCCTCGGTCTATTAG
>Ga0123335_1004904_pt1 | contig 16791 bp, 26 predicted proteins | sample BiotimSIPDNA_2_FD_89707 | JGI IMG/M metagenome (GOLD analysis project Ga0123335, IMG submission 89707) | Anaerobic biogas reactor microbial communites from Washington, USA - Biogas_R2 time_0 SIP DNA | ecosystem: Engineered > Bioreactor > Anaerobic > Unclassified | place: Washington, USA...
GACTTCGCAGACAACGACATCATGACTGCGGTGATCGAGGAGGCCACCGACGGCTTTTTTCGTGGAGGCCGAAAGTAACGGAGAACCGTCTGACACCGAGCCAGACAGAATGGACTTGGAACTGCTGGCGATTGGCAAGAAGGCCGGACTCAGCTTTGACGAAATGAATCTGCTGCGGGTTCGCGACTTACTCAAATTTGTGCAGATATATACCGGCAACGATGAAGGGACTGAAATAAGACAGGCCACACAGGCCGACTTTGACAGGTGGTGAGAACGTGGCAAAAATCAAGGGTATAACAATTGAGATTGGTGGTAATACCCAACCACTTAACAAAGCCCTATCAGATGTAAACAAAAAGTCCAAAGACCTGCAGTCAGAACTCAGGCAGGTCGAGAAATTACTCAAACTTGACCCGAAGAATACCGAACTACTCGCCCAGAAGCAGAAACTACTGGCCGAGGCTGTACAAAACAGCGGCGAAAAACTAAATAGGCTCAAGACTGCCCAGCAGCAGGTCAATGAGCAGTTTGCCAAGGGCGAAATAAGCGAGGAACAGTACCGGGCCTTTCAGCGCGAGGTAGCCAAAGCCGAGCAGGAATTGAAGGGCTTTGAGAGACAGCTAAACGAAACCGCAAAGGCTACAGATACATGGAAAAACAAACTCGACAAGGCACAGACCAGCTTAAAGAACGTTGGCGCAAAAATGACCGACGTAGGGAAAACCCTATCTATGTCAGTCACTGCCCCAATCGTAGCAGCGGGTGCCGCTGCGTTCAAGATGGCGGCAGACTTCCAGGACGCTATGGGGGCCACCGATCAGATATTTAAAAACGCTTCTGATAGTGTGAAAAAATGGGCAGATGATCTCGAAACATATTATGGGATATCTGAAACCGAGGCCCTTGGATATGCTAATACAATGGGTGCAATGCTCCAGAATATAGGTGGCCTTACCGAAGAAGAAGCAGCGAAACAGTCCCAAACCCTTGTTGAGTTAGCCGGGGACCTTACGGCCATGTTCGGCGGCACGACGGAAAGTGCAGTTCAGGCATTGACCGGAGCACTAAAAGGCAATAATACCATGCTGGACAACTACGGCATGGCGGCTAATGATGCACTGGTGAAAACGAAAGCCCTAGAAATGGGGCTATATTCTGGTACTGGGCAGATGGATTTGGCCACTAAACAGGCAGCCACGCTTGCATTGATCATGGAACAGACAGCGGATGCCCAGGGGCAGGCAGCAAGAGAAGCTGATGGGTCCTCCGGAGCTTGGCGTACATTTACAACGGAAATGAAAAACTTAACAAAAACAATCGGCGACGAATTGTTACCGGTTGTAACTCCATTCATTGCGCGTTTAAATGAAGTTGCGAAAGGGCTTAGTGAACTGAGCCCTGAGATGAAAAAGACCATAGTTGTCGTGGGAGGACTTGCCGCCGCTATAGGTCCATTGTTGATACTACTTGGCACATTGTCCATAGCCATAGGCGCAATCTCACTACCAGTGGTGGCAGTAGTGGCCGCCATCGGATTACTTATAGCGGCTATCGTCATGCTATACAATTCTTGGAAAGAGAACGGCGAAAAGTCAAAGAAGCTGATAGCGGAGTTTACTGCCGCGATCCAGCGGACATTAGATAATTTAAAAAACTGGCTGGGTCAAACATGGGAAAACATAAAAACAACCGCTGGTAATGTCTGGGGCAATATTAAGTCAGCAATACTTAACCCGATAGAATCGGCAAAGAATACCATCATGGGTATTATAACCACGATAAAAAATGCCTTTGCCAACATGAAAATAACGATACCAAAACCGAAGCTACCGCATATATCGGTGACAACAAAATATAAGTCAGTTGGGGAAATAAGAATCCCTTATCCTGATTTCGACCTGAATTGGTACAAGACCGGCGGCATCTTCGCCCGTCCGTCGGTAATTGGTGTTGGTGAGGCTGGAAAAGAAGCAGTTATACCACTTGATAAAATGCCAGGCATGATCGCATCAGCACTTAGAGGAGCAATAGGCGGAAATCAACTGGCCATGGCCGGAGGAATCACCGTCCAAAACATGTATGTCAGAAACGACCAGGACATCAAGCAGGTCGCCAAAGAGCTTTATAATCTGCAGCGGCAGAGTTCGCGGGGAAAGGGGATTTTATAAGTGTATGGCTTCACTTTCAACGATCAACATTCAGACGAATTTCATCTAATAATGAGATCGGTCAATCGCCAGCTGCTGCCAGGCAATAATGATGCCTACGCAGCGATCCCGGGGCGCGATGGAAGCATACTATTTGCAAGCGGACTCAAAAACAGGACCATCTCCTTAAAGTGCGCCATCAAAGGAACCAGCCTGGAAGACCTCCGGAAAAAAGCCCGGGATGTTGCTGCGTGGTTATACACAAAAGATTATGCGATCTTATCTTTTGACGACGAGACTGATCTGTACTATAAAGCAAAAATAGCTGGCCAGGTAGACTTCGAAAATATAACCAAGACACTAGGCACATTCGATATAATTTTTGAATGCGAACCATTTGCTTATGCAACTGAAGACGACCAGGATTTCGCCAATGATGCAGCCGTAGTGGTCAACCCCGGGAACGTCGTTGCCTATCCAAGGTTTGTGGTTACATTTACGGACTCAGCAACAGAGTGGAAAGTTACACTCGGCGGAGCAAAATACATCAGGGTCGTAAATAACTTCGTGGCAACTGACGTTCTGGAAGTGAATTGCAGCACAGGCGCGATACTGCTTAATGATACCAGATCGATGAGCTTGCTGGACTGGGAAAACAGCAATCTTTTTGGCCTTGAGCCAGGGGAGAACACAATGGCGATCACCCCAACAGGTAAATGTACCACAAAAATTTACTGGACACCCAGATACCTATAAGGAGGCAAGGTCATGGCATATAATACGAAAAACATATTAACAGATGTGGGATCAAAACCGATCCCGCAGTTTTATGATCCGGCTGACGATGTCTTCCGGCAACTGACCGGCGCGAATGTTGATACCGGACGATACGCAGCGGATCATATCGCCTGGGGGAAAACAGCAGCAGGGATATATATACCCTTGCAAGTAGATGTTAACGGGCAGCTCCAGGTTGATGTTTTAACTACTCCCTTGCCAGCCGATGCTGCCACCCAGACGACACTGGCAGCGATCCTGGCTAAGATCATAGCAGCCCCATCGACCGAGGCGAAACAGGATACCATTATTGGTCATGTCGATGGAGTCGAGACAGCCCTGGCGTCTATTTTGGCCAAGATCATAGCAGCCCCATCGACCGAGGCGAAACAGGATACCATCCTGACCAAATTGATCATGGGAGCCGTAACAGCAACACCGGTAGTCGGAGTAAAAACGATCACCGCCACCGCTGCGGAAATATTTGCCGGCGCATCAGTGAAAGCCAGCCGGAGGATGATGAGGATCAGAAATGAGGATCCCGTTTTAAGGTTAAGAATAGGACCATCAACAGTCACCCAGCAAAACGGGTATGTGATCGAGCCCGGAGGAACACTGGAGATACAGTTCGACCCGGCAACCGCAGTAGCGATTTATGGAATATCAGAAGGAGCAGCCCTGTCAGCGGGAGTGCTGGAGGTATAAAGTAGGAGTGATCTAATTGATTTATATTTTCGATCAAAACGAAATATTATTAGCACTACTTAAGCCTGATTTTAGCAAATCACACGGGGCGGCAGCGGGTAGTTTATATTTTGCTATGGCAGAATTCCCGGCAGAAATAGACCGGGAACCAACTGCGGGATGCCCCTACTGGGATGCGATCCACCATGAAGTTTTAAACGGCGAAAATACATTTGAATTCACCGTGCCGGCCAACATGGCTGATGCGGCCCATATATCTGACGGCAACCTTGCGGCCTATAAAGATCTGGACGCAGCCTGGCAATTTTTCGAGATCAAAAAAATAGTTGACAGACACGGCGACGGATTAACCAGGACGGCCCATTGCGAACACATTTTCTATGAACTGCTCGATGAAATTGTGATCAATAAAAAACCTGAAGCTGGAGCCACAGATGCCCTGGCCGGAATGCTTACCGGTACCAGATGGCAGGCGGGAATTGTTGACGACCTCGACCTGGGGACATCTAAAACGTCAGCTTATTATGAGAACGCCCTTTCAGCAGTCCAAAAAGTAGCTGATGCCTGGAAAGGCGAACTAAAATGGAGATGTGTAATCTCAGGGGGAACCATTACCCGCTATGTTGATTTACTGTCAGGCCGAGGCACAGACACCGGCAAACAATTTGCTTATAAAAAAGATATCGTCAATATCACCCGGGAAGTTGACCAAAGCGGATTATTTACGGCCATGTATGGACGCGGCAAAGGTGTGGAAACCGAAAGCGGGGAAGGATATGGCCGCAGGCTGACCTTTTCAGACATAGTATGGACCGAAGCCGGAGGAGATCCAGCTGATAAACCGGCAGAGCAGGAATGGGTAGGAGACGATGACGCGCTTGCACTTTATGGGCGGAGCGGCCGACATCGTTACGGTGTATATATCAACGAAGACATAACCGATGGCGAAGAATTATTACTGGCCACCTGGGACTATTTACAGACCGTAAACAAACCCAGGACCACATATGAGCTGGACGTGATCAGCCTGGAAGAACTGACCGGATATGACCATGAGGCAGTCAGGCTGGGAGATACCGTCAGGGTCATAGACCGGGAGTTTACTCCGGAACTGGTCGTTTCTGCCCGGATTATCGAGATTGAAAGGGATCTACTCGATCCCGCTAATACAAAAGTCGTGCTAGGCAGTTTCGCGCCTAAAATCATTGAGACCACCATCAACACCCAGCAACATATTTATGACATTGAAAACCGGCCCTACAACACCAAATGGCTGGATGGCATCATAGATGTGCTGCAGAACGCGATCGAAAACACCCAGGCATACATCTGGGAGACCCCGGCCGGAACCTTACACATGAACGCTGCCACCTACGATGAAGCAAACGCAGCCATGCTATTAGGAGCCGGGATGTTTGCCATTGCCAATCAAAAAGATGGACTTGGAGGATGGAGCTGGAGGACCTTTGGAACCGGGGCAGGATTTACTGCAGACGAAATCAACACCGGGATCCTAAATACGGACCTGGTCAACATATCATCAGAAGACGGCACCTTGCTGCTGATCAATAACCAACTGCAAATACTGGACGCCTCAGACAATGAGGTTTTACTGCTGGGAGCCTACGACAGCACCTATGGACTACGAGCTACCAGAGCGGACGGCCTGGCGAGGATTACACTGGACCCCGAAGGTGGATTCAAGATGTCAACATACGATGAAGCGTTGACGTCATGGAACGACATGCTGTATATAGACACCACAGGCAACGCAGTTTTTAAAGGCATCGTTACGATCGGAGCCAACACGGTTGAAGATACCGGCTATAAAAAAGCCAGGACATTCGTGGCCACACCGGTACCGCCGTATGATGTAGGAGATATATGGCTGGGCAGCACCCTGGCAGCATCCCAGAAATGTGTAACTGCCAAAGATGAAGATGGAGTTTATAATGCAACCGATTGGGAACCGGCCGATATATCAGCCGGATGGATCGCTCCGGGCACCACTAAGATTAATGGAGGGCTGATAGAAACCGGAACCATTCTGGCCGCATCGATCAAGGCAGGGGAGTTGGTCGTGGGTACCAACGTGACCATGGGGCCCGATGCATATATATCCTGGGAAAAAGTAACAGACACCCCAACCATACCAACTACACCTGAAGACATTGGAGCCCTACCTGACGTATGGGTCGGCACAACATATATAGACGCAAACGGAGTTTACACCGGAGAGATTCTGGCCAACCAAATAACAGCTGGGACCATGACCGGTTTTACAATCAACTCGGCAGCCAGTGGAGCCAGAATGGAAATGACCGGATCAGGAACCGGAGGAAGGCTGTCTTACCTCAACAGCTCCAACCAAAAAAGCGGTATATCGATTGAGGCATATGGTAGTTATGGCGGGGCTGCAGTTGCTTACTATGCCGGCACTCCCCTGGGAGGAATAACAAGCCTGGACTCCACATATATGTGGCTATATACATTGACAGGCAAAAAACTAAAGATCCAATCAGACAGCGATATGTCAATAGAATCCGTGAACGGTAAATGCTATTTTTCTGGCATCGTTGATTTTAATGGTGCAACAGTAGATGGATTGCCGACCGGATCCACCGCTGTGTTCGGGTAGGTGAGATAGATGGCTACATTTACTGTTGCTGAATATCAGACGTACTTCGAATGGGGATGCTTGAATCTGGAAGCCGTAGGCTCATTAACAGGAGTTTTGCTGACCCTGGAAAACAAAGGCGCATCAACTACCGTAGCGCCTGCAGCATTTGACAGCGTCCTTATACCAGCAAACCAGACCTATTGCTCAGACAGATATGATAGCGGGGATAGCTCTCTATTATCTTTCGACCCCGGCGACGTCTTTACCGTTTACTGTTATCGATACACAGATAAATATTATTTAGTTGGCAGCCAAACCGTATATATTCCGGCAATAAAACTAGCAACGCCAACCTATGACTCAACTGGAGGAGTAGACTATGACTCTATAGCGGTTTATTACGACCAGGTAACAGGAGGCGATTATTACTATATAAGGGCATATAAATCCGATGGAACATTTGTTGCAGAAATATCAGATGTTGATTTTGTGTCCGGAGCAAGAGTTTGCGCTACATTCAATAATCTAGATCCCGATACGTATTACAAATTCAAATGCAAATGTAGCTCTGGTTATAGCTATTATGATGATTCAGACTGGAGTGGATATTCTTCCACGACCAAAACCAATGCCCTGGTCAAATTAAGTATCCCCAGCGTTTCATCATATACGGAAGGATCCACAAGTATAGGCATCGTGCTGAACGCTGTATCTAATGCCACGTCCTATTCGATCGATTACTATAAACTTGAATCAGGCAGTTATGTTTATAAAGGATATAAAGGGCAGGCCAGCACTAATTTTTCGTTCACCGGTTTAGATGCAGGCTCTGAATATAAGTTTGTGATCGTTGCCGAAGGGACGGGAGGCTATACGGACTCAGATCCCTTGACGGTATATTACGAAACAGCATCAGCCAGACCGTCATCGTTTGCCTGGACATACACAAAGACCCAGGGAGGAACATTCAACCTGGCTGCGGCCGAATGGAACGGACTGATAGACAACATTGAGCTGGTCCATATATATAAACTGGGAAGCTATAATTCTTCATCCTACCCCATGACGGCAGCAGTCAAGGGCAACAGTTTTACAGCAAGTATATTTAACCAGGTACGGGCCGCGATCAATGCTGTGAACAGCACCACGAATGGAGCCATAACAGCAAAATCAACCGGCAATGCGATCACGGCCGCTGACTTAAATATGTTAGTTACAAAGATCAACGCCGTGACATAAAAGGAGGTTAAAGATGATTATCATAGAGTTGACCGAAAAAGAAAAGCATGATCTACTGGTATTCCTCAACCGAACAAACTTGACCGGAGCGGAGGTGCCAGCTCTGGTCAATATACTGCAAAAAATAGCCTCGGCTAAAAACGAAGATTGACCGCCTAACCAGGCGGTTTATTTATTGGAAATCTAGCATGGGAGTGGTGTGTCGGTGAAAGAATTTATCGTACAGTATTGGTTGGCTTTTATATTCGGATTTATCATAACCGGGGGAGGCCTCTGCTATAAGCGGTTCGTTAAAAGAATTTGCGACCAAAAAAATGTTCAAAATGGCACGCAAGCGCTATTAAGGAACCAAATTATACACTCGTACGAAAAATATACAGAAAAAGGATGGATGCAATTGTACGCGCGAGAGAACGTGCTTGAATTATACCAGGCATACCACGACTTAGGAGGCAATGGGGCGATTACCGACCTGATTGAGGAGCTCAGACACCTTCCTTCATCGCCTCCCGACAAGTAAGAAGGTGAAACCATGAACAGGTTTTCTAAAAAAATTGTAGCCCTGGTGATTATTCTTAATACCGTTTTCACCGCTTCTATTTTGTATCTATTCTTAAAGACTGGATCCGAGCCGAGCACATTAATTACCGCATGGTTTGGTTTTACAACCATAGAGCTGTGGACGCTGGCCGGCATTACTAAGGAAAAACTGAAAGGAGGATCAGATGAACAAATTTAATTTTGGCTGCGTCGAGTCGCCCCGGGACGACCGGGATTATATATCAACTGCAGCTATACCGAAAGATATAAAACTGCCAGATCGGGTCAGTTACCGGCCCGAAGTAAAGTACGTGAGGCATCAGGGAGTGTTCGGCACCTGTGTCGGTTTTGGCGGAGCTGCCGTAAAGAATATCCATGAGGTATTCGATAATAATTTGCCGGACGGAGGAATGAGTCCGCTATATCTTTACAGCCGTTGCAAGCAGTTGGACGGGATCCCGACCACAGAGGGAACTTATATCAGAATCGCCATGAAGGCACTGCAGGAGGGAATACTGCCTGAAAAAGATATGCCTTACTCCATGCTGACCAACATCAAGAGACTGCCTAAAATCACCGCGGGCCACCTAACGAAAGCGATACCAAACCGCATATCATCCTATGCCCAGGTACCCAGAGGAGATATCGAGGCAGTCAAACAAGCGCTATTTACACAGGGACCGATCATGACATGCGTTATGGTCACAACCTCGTTCAACCAGCCAGATAGCAGCAAATTTATCGGCCCCATGAATGGTGGCAAACGAGGACTGCATTGCATTACTGCCGTTGGCTATGACGATAAAATGACAGCGACAGTAGCCGGCAAGAAATACACCGGATTCGTTGAGGTCCAGAACAGCTGGGGAGAGGGCTGGGGAGACTCCGGGTTTGCTTTTATTCCTTACGAGGTTTTTACTGACACCAATTTCCTCTACGAGACATGGGCCTCGATCGACTATAAAAATAAGGTAGTCAAGCAGTATCATCGGGTGCAGCTGGGGGCATTCCGTGTAAAAGACAATGCTGAAAACTTCGCCCAGAAACTCAAGGATGCTGGCTATCCCATTTATATAGTCCGGGTTGAGGGCTTATATAAGGTCCAGACTGGTGCATTTTCAGTAAAAGAAAATGCTGAGAAGTTGGTTAGAGATCTGAAAGAGAAAGGCTTCGATGCCTTTATTACGACCTATTAAGGAGGGATAGCCGTGGGAATCGTTGAAACAAATCTGACTTTTACAAGTGATCTCCTCCGGCGAAAAAGCACCCGGAGAGCCATCATACATCACTCTGCCAGCGGCGATGTGACAGCGGCCACGATCCACGGCTGGCACCTAGGGAAGGGATGGGCTGGCATAGGTTATCAATTTGTGATCCGGCAGGATGGCACGATTGAACGCGGCAGGCCGATATGGTCGGTCGGAGCCCATTCCGGGCCAAAAGGGAACGTGGATTCTATTGGGATTGTCTTAACCGGAAACTTTCAAACCGGATCCCCGTCACCGGAGCAGCTAGACAGCCTGGTTTGGTTGATCAAAGACTATCTCAAACCGAGGTTCGGCAACATAGATGTAATGGGTCACAGTGATGTCATGGCCACGGCCTGCCCGGGCAGAAACTTCCCCTGGGCAGAACTTAAAAAACGATTGGAGGAAAAACCAATGCCGGAAGATTGGAAAATAAAAATAATGATGGATGCGGTCAATTATAAATTGATCGATCCCAACATGGGTCACAAGCCGGATGATATTGCTACCAAATGGTTTGTCCTGGCGGTAGCAATTAACATTATTAAAATATTGAAAGGAGAAAAATGATATGGAAATATCGATATTACTGGGAATCAAAATCTGCCTAATAGCCATAATCGCCGATACGCTACTGGGCTGGATCTTTGCGATTGTCCAAGGTAAATTCGACATCCGGGAAGCTCCGAGGTTTTTACAGACGGCCGTTCTACCATATGTAGGCAGTCTCCTGATCCTTGCTGCTCTGGCCTGGCTCGACGAAGCATACCTGCCAATATTTGCATTGATTACTGGAATTATAACTGCAAAATTTGGAACTGAGGCAATCAAAGACAAGATCATAGGATATTTTACAGTAAAATCAGAAAAGCAAATAACGTAATTATTATTTTCAAAAACATAAATTTAAGAGAATAAAGCCGGGGATCACTCCCCGGCTTTTATTGTTTTCTGCCGGATGTACTCGGCGACCGACACCCCTTTCTTCTCGGCTAAGGCTTTTAATTCCTGCCACTCGACATCTGAGAACTTAATGCTGCGCGGAAGCCTTTTCTCATCTCTAGGCAAAGCCGGGCGTCCTACTTTTTCCTTCATCTACATATGCCTCCTATACCATATTTTCAGAGCTTCATCTGCGTAATACTCGTCGTAGTCTTTTTGTTTTTCCTGCAGCCGCAAGACTTCTTGCTTTTCGGCTTCGGTAAAGCTTTCCTGGTCCCACGCTGCCTTATAGATTAATTTATGGAGCCGATCTTGCAACTCGTTATAACTCATCTATCTTACCTCCTTTTGTTTGCCCTGCCGCTACCCTACCCTTAATATAAGTATATACCTATATTAAATAAAAGGCAATACCTAAAATAAAAAAAGTTAAAAAAATAAGCCAGGGATCAGTCCCCGGCTTTTATTATTTTCTGCTAAAGAGATCGTGCTCCCAATATTCATCGGCTATTTCAGGCAAGTTATCCCCCAGCACGTTATCCCAATTGATCGTAGCAGCATTATCTTTCGTAATCAGGATCCACATAACCGATCCTTCTGACTCATTCCCCTTTATATCAACTAAAGTGGTGTACCAAACTAATTTCAAACCTTTTAAGTCCGGGCGATCGGCGAAAGCTTTTTTGTAAATATCGATTGAATCGCTCAAGAGGCCAGTCTTATAAAGGTCAGTAGTTAAATTGTCGCTGGTATTCATATCTATAGCGAGATAGGAACCGGTATCGATCGCTTGCTTAAATACCGGTACGTCATTATTGGTTTTTTCGCCGACCACTTCTTTTACCACATATGCGGCATAATCTTGCATATCCATGCTTGATATTTCGGCCGCTGATTTAGTTGAGGCTGGCTCTTCATCATCCCCGCCGCAGGAAACGAAAATCATAACGAAAAACGCCAAAAGTATTACTATAAATATTAAGCAGCCTTTCGCAGTGTTTTGAGTTTTATTATTCTCTTCCATATAGATCCCCCCTATAAGTTGTATTTATTACTTACTTCTACATATTTCCAGCGATACCTTCAAAAAATAAAAAACCGCATAACTTGCGGTTTTAATAATCGTCATCATCATCTAATTTCGGCTTGGGCTTTAGATCCAGGGCGTATTTGATCAGCCAGATGACTGCTGCAGATCGTGAGGGGAAGCGGAATTTAAATCTAAAATTTAGGGAATCGATTAATTGTTCCGCTGCACATAAAAACGCTGATGCAAATATTGATTTTGTAGCAAAGTTTAGCCGGGGGACTTTCCCCGGCTTTTTTATGTTACTGATAATAAACTGATACACAGCGAATACACAGCACCATTAATAAACTCCTGTATACCTACAATCGAATAGAGTTCGAAACCCTCCGCGCCCACCATATTTAAAATAACATCTGAACCCTTGTAATATTGCAGGTATGCGGTTTTGCAGGGTTTTTTTAATACCTGTTTTAAGTGTTTAAAAGTGTTCAAAAATACCCGGTTTTACCCATCGAAATACACAGTAACTACACAGTTAAAAATTATTTGCCGTTTCATTGAGTTTTGCAGCCGTGGCATCTCTTCTGCTTTTTCTAATGTGGGTATAAACGGTCCTGGTCAAAGTTATGTCGGCATGTCCCATGTACTCCATAGCCTCCCGCTCATCGATCCCTGCCTCATATAACATAGTAGCAAACCCATGCCGCAGCTGATGAGCTGTCAGGGTAACCCCTGCGCTTTCCTGCCAGTGTTTCCACCTACCCTGATATGTTGATTGTTTGATGATTTTACCGTCTATCCCGGGGAACAGCAAGGCACTACCTATGCCGCGCGGCAATACTGCAGATAGTTTATCCAGCAAGGGGATCTCCCTGGTGCCGGCTGTTGATTTAGGCGCCTTAACTATCGGTCCGCCTTTTGCATAACAGACGGACTTGTTTATGGAGATAATTTTACGTTTATAATCAATATCCTTGTAGGTGATGGCCAGTGCTTCCCCTCGACGGCAGCCGGTGTAGAGTATAAAATACGGCAGTAGTCCCCCAGGGGAATTCCACCCATCTTTAACGAGCTGTAGTTCTTCATCTGTGGGTATCAGCCTCGGAGTGTGCTTTAGTCCTGACGGGATTTTTACAGCTGAACATGGGTTATATCTGATCGTCCCTTTCAACATGGCGTGCTGAAAGATCAGGCTTATCACAAGCAGCTGGGTAGCTACTGTTTTCCGGGCATACTGCTGCTTGCCCATTTGCTTCAGCATTGCGTCAACATCATTAGCGGTTAGATTCTTGATCGGCAGCTCACCAAAACGTTCTTTTGCCCGCTTATAGCTTGCTGTATAGCCTTTGGCAGTGGCCGGCGAGATAGTCGGGAAATGTGCGACTTCCCACTTCTCCGCAACCTCGGAAAATAAAGGTCCGCGTTCTTCCTTTTCTTTATACGCGATCATTTTTTGCTCAACTTCTGCATCTGTCTTTCCACGGAATGGGACTCTTTTTCCATTGATGACCCGGATCGCTTCATGGAGGCCATCAGGCCTGACGTAATATTTTGGTTTTTTCTTTGTCATTATTTTTCACCTCATTTAGACTCATAAAAGACTGCAACTTTAACAATATATTTACCATCTTCATCCTCTTCAATTTCTTCTATAAAAGCTGGGTGTTCTTCTTCCAGGTATTTTTCCGCCGATTTAGAGAAATAACCAATTTCATCACCGCACATAGCAACATATTTTTCTTTTTCATAATCAAATTCATATTCAACTTCCTCTTCTTCATCACAGCATGACAATGTATCCTGCATATCTTCATTGCGATTACCGGTTAGTTTAAAAGTTTTATAAGGTTGTCCTGTTGAAATCAGCCTGTCATATTCACTTTGTTCGCTTTTCACTTTATAGAAACCGATTGATAATTGAACCGTATCAGTAGATTCGTCAATATTAGTAATAAATGATTGAATCGGATCGCCCCTTCTCAAAAAGTCGAGGACCATATCTTGTATATTTCCTTTGTATAAATAGCCGATATTAGTATCACCGGATTTAACTATAACAGCTTTAGGATCATAAGGATTTGATGGCTCTGGTATAAAACAAATAGGCATATAGGGATTAAGTTTATCGTAATCGGGTTTCTTATCTCTGATTACACAAACCTTTTCATTTTTATAGTTGTAAGCCAGGGGAATTCCATTACATGCTTGCGGCAAAAACTTAGGTGCAAATTCATTCCGGGTATCAGCAGAATGCTTTGCTGGTTCAGCCTTTACCTCAACAAATTCATCGACGCTTACCTGATCAACAGCTGCCGCCTGTTGTTGTTGGGTTGCCCCATTTACAATCTCTGCCTTTCGGGCTTTTATTTCTTTTTTCCCCTTAGATGCTAATACATAACCAGGTACTAAAAATATCAATGTAATAATTACGTTAAAAATATCGAAAGGGTTGGCAAACGTCATTATCACCCCAAGTAACGCAATAAGCAGCAACGGGATAGATAATAAGATTTTTATATATGGCATATAAACATCTCCCTTTTTTATTTTTCAATCTCTTTAATATGTAAAAGCTTTGAAAAGTCATCGCTGGTGATATGCTTCATCTCGTGCTGCAGTGTTTCGGTGTGTGCTTCATATGTAAGCTTGGCATTGAGGTAAATATTATAATCTCCGGATTCGTCTTCGACGGTTAGCCCTTTAATTGTTGGCGGTAAAGCTATGTACCTTAATAAGATATTGTGCATTGCTTTTTTTACTCCTCTTCAGTTCTCCCTTTCTTTTTTAAAGCTTCAATAACTGTTATGGCGGTCTCTATGTCCTGTTTAGTGGCTTTTCTACTAACCTGGAACAAAGTTTTCATTTCCGGCCGCTTATGCAACTCATCCAGATACTCTAAAGCTTCATCATCATTGACGTGTTGTACAGACTTCTGACGGCCAAGAAGGTAATCGACTGTTACATTGAAAAAGTCAGCCAGTTTTATTAAGGCCTCTCCACTAGGTTCTGTTTTCCCGCTTTCCCAATAAGATAGCGTATTTTGGGCTATGTTCAATTCTTTAGCTAAATCTTCCTGTCTTAAACCAGTTTTATTACGCAATTCTTTGATGCGATTCATAACATCACCTCTTTGATTATCAATTTAATTGATATTGAATAGCTATGCAATAAATATCTAGTATTTTGATATTTATTATTGACATATCAAGTAACTTGATATACCCTTATATCATAAAATTTGATATGGGGGTAAATATTCGGTGAATAATATCAAGTATTTGCGAGAAATACGCGGCATTACTCAACATAAACTAGCAGAGCTTTTAGGTATAAATCAATCAACAGTAGCAATGTGGGAAACTGGTGAATCGATGCCCAGGGCAGCACTGCTGCCTAAGATAGCAGAGATACTTGGCTGCTCGATCGATGAATTGTTTAAAAAAGTAAAGGAGGTTGGGTAGACAAATGCCAAGAGAGCCTGACGGATATCGCGAGCAGTTGGAGCTGCTAGCAGAGAGGTACCCGGACAAAGCGGTTTTATCGATCCAGGAGGTTTGCAAAATTCTTGGATGTGGTCGGCGCAAGTTGTTGGCGGACAAGACCTTTCCCGCGAAGCAAATTGCCGGCAAAGGAAGGTACTACATCCCGATCGCGGGGCTGGCCAGGTGGATGACGACGATGAATTGAGAGGGGGGTATATATGAATAATTTACAGCCGATCGAACACCAAAGTCAGAGGGTATTGACCACACTGCAGCTGGCGGAGGCCTATGGCACTGATCCGGAAAGAATTACCCGCAATTATAACCGGAACCAGGAGCGTTATGTGGAAGGAAAACATTATTATTGCTTACAAGGCGAAAGTTTACGGCGTTTTAAAGCAACCGGTCAAATTGACCTGTCGCCCAATGTCAGCACATTTTACATCTGGACCGAAAAAGGTGCCTGGCTCCACGCTAAATCACTTGGAACAGATGACGCCTGGGAAGCATATGAAATGCTGGTCGATGATTATTACCGCATGAAATCTCAGCAGAAGCCTATATCCATTGAGGACATGATCATCCTCCAGGCCCAGTCAGTCAAAGAGCTCAAGTCAAAAGTCGAGGAGATCGATGTAAGATCAGAATACGCAGCTGAACAAGCTCAGCTGGCCCATCAAAGAATCAACATGCTTGACGCTATTGATCCGGACGGTACCCCAAGGCAGCAGCTGATCAAGCTCATCAATCGTTATGCAGAAAAGAACGGCCTGCTTTATGCAGCCGCATGGAGTCAATTCAAACAAGCATTCAACACAGCATACAGTACCAATCTTAAAGCCCTCGCAAACAATTACAAAACCAGACATGGCATTTCGAAATTGACCATTCCCGAATACCTGGAAAAGGTCGGAGGCATTGATGACGCGCTCAGAGTTGCGAGAAAAATGCTCCAGCCGGCATATAGCGATTACCCAATTATTTAATTGAGGAGGTGAAAATCAGATGGGGAGAAAAAAGCGCCGCTGGGCAAAGTGGAGAGCTCAGCAAAAAGAGATCAGCTACGGGAAATTAGTGGCCGTGGCTGTATGGGATGAGGAAAAAGGGGAGGTCGTTATTGTTGAGGAGTAAAAATACGCCCGTCCGCAGCATGGACAGGCAAACACTAGAAAATCTCTTTATAGTCATCATTTTAGCACTCATATTTGCAATTGTCATCTTTTGTTCAGGCCTACAATACAGAACACCGGACACCACAGCCAGCTACACCGTCAAACCAGGCGACACGCTCTGGGAAATAGCAGAAATATATTGTCCGACTTCACACACCGGCAATGTGGTCAACAAGATCGAACGCCTCAATGACATCGACGGTCATATTTACCCTGGCCAGGTACTGGAAGTGCCATACGAATCTCTTGAAGTAGCGAAGGAGAGATAGCCATGAAAGCCATCACTCTTTATGACCCCTGGGCCAGCCTTGTTGAGTTAAAACAGAAGAAGTTTGAAACACGGGACTGGGCGACAAAATATCGCGGGCCGTTGGCGATCCATGCATCTAAAAGCAAAGAACCATGGCATATGGACTTTGCATGGGACGAACCTTTTTATTCCGCTTTAAAAGAAAGACACCACGATTTCGGAGTTAGATTCTTCCCCGGGTGCATTTTGACCATCTGCAACCTGACTGACTGCCAGCAGGTTGTGAGCTTAGAAAAAGAAAACGGCAAACCCATATTGGCCACGCTGGAAAACGGGGAAACAATCGAAGGCGACGAGCTTTTCTTTGGCGATTACACGCCCGGCAGATATGCATGGAAACTGCAGAATGTTCAGTCATTGGCAGAGCCGATTCCGGCAAAAGGCCACCAGCAACTCTGGAACTGGGACGAGACACCGCACATGGTTGCCATTGATCCGTGGGTGATCGGCCCGACAAAAATATGGACACCACGAGGGGTTTGCTCAGGGAAACGGATTGAACCAGGCAAAGAGGATTCGATGATCGGATTGGAGGTAATGGCATGAGCTTTTTCAATCAACATATTAAGCATGACAC
>Ga0123335_1004906_pt1 | contig 16780 bp, 18 predicted proteins | sample BiotimSIPDNA_2_FD_89707 | JGI IMG/M metagenome (GOLD analysis project Ga0123335, IMG submission 89707) | Anaerobic biogas reactor microbial communites from Washington, USA - Biogas_R2 time_0 SIP DNA | ecosystem: Engineered > Bioreactor > Anaerobic > Unclassified | place: Washington, USA...
CCGACCACATCGTTGTCAAAGGTGGTCCGGGGATCGTCGATCGAATCCTGCACATTGATACTGGCGGCCAGGTGATATACCAGGCCAAATCCTTCCTCGAAAACGCTGTCCAGCAAAGCAATATCCTTGATATCCCCCTGGATAAAAGTAAAATTAGCATCGGTCGTGAACTCTTCAATATTGGCGAGTTGGCCGTTGGAGAGATCATCCAGCGCGGTGACCCGGTAACCTTCGTTCAACAAACGTTTCACCAGCCAGCGACCAATAAAACCAGCCCCGCCGGTAACTAAAACCTTCATTTCATTTCCTCCGCAATCCATATTATGTAATCGAAAACCTTATTCCTGGTTGATCAACGGGCAAAGCATCTCATCGCCCATCGATTTCACCAACATGAATTTGATCTGGTCCAGAGGCAAAATATCTTCGTCGGCGGAACTGAATACCCCGCAGGCGGCTCGTTTGGAGCCGGGATATTCCCCTGCCACTTTATTGATATCGCTGTCAAAAGGAAGGATGACAAAAAGATCATCTGTTTCCAATGCCCGTGAACTCTCTTCCTCGCTCATTAATTCCTCATACATTTTCTCCCCCGGCCTGAGGCCGATGGTGGATATCTCCACCGCTTTCCCGGATAAGTCTACCACCGCTCGGGCCATATCGCCAATGCTCATGACCGGCATCTTGAAAACAAAAGTCTCTCCGCCCTGAGCTATAGTCAGGGATTGCAGAATCAGATCAACGGCCCGGTTGACATCCATAAAAAACCGAGTCATATTGCCATCTGTTACTGTCAGCGGACCTCCGTTAATGATCTGCCGGGAAAAAAGCGGGATGACCGAACCCCGGCTGTTCAGGATATTGCCGAATCGAACTGAAAACAGCTTCAGATCATGAGAACCTTTCCAGTGATTAGCCGATGAGATTAGCCTTTCCGCCAGCAGCTTGCTGGCTCCCATGGTATTGGTTGGGGAAGCCGCCTTATCAGTGCTGGCGTATACTACAGCGCATACATTCTGTTTGATGGCACAGTCGATAACGTTTTGAGTTCCGAGTACGTTAGTTTTTACCGCCTCATAGGGGTTATATTCGCAGGCCGGTACATGCTTCAATGCGGCCAAATGAAATACAATATCTACTCCTTCCATGGCTCGCAGAAGCCGTTCCTGATCCCGCACATCCCCCAGCAAAAAACGAATCTGATCCGGATCCGTATCCTTGGCCAAATCCGTCTGCATTAGAAACTGCTTATGTTCATCGCGGGAAAAGACCCTGACTACCCCAGCTTCCATCTTTAAAATTTTCCTGACCAGAGCCTGCCCGACTGTTCCGGTCCCGCCGGTGACCAGGATCGTCTTGCCTTTTATCATTTTTCTGATTTTGTCGTTTATAATATCATTTTCATATTGCGTCATAATTCTCTCTCCCCAGCATTTATAATCACCTGGTCAAAAACGATCTGCGCCCAGCAAGGTTTGAGCTGTTCTGATCGCCCCTTGTCCATCAACGCTCTTCTGACCGAGCTCCGCCATACTTTTCCTCAGGTCAAAATCATCCAGCAATCGATTCAGTATTCGCTCCAAGTCCCGATAGTCAATCTGCCCGGGTCCTCCCAGATTGATTGATATTCCTTGGTGGTCAGCTTCTTCAGCCAGCATTAGCTGGTTATCTGCCGCTGCGATTATAATTGACGGCAAACCGCAGGCAGCCAATTCATAGGTGGTGCTGCCGGCGGCACTAATAGATATATCGCAAAATTCCATCAAATTCTTTACATCGGGATTGTAATGGAGCAAGATATTGCTGCAATCAAGTGCTAATGTTTCCAGATCAGATATGTGCCGAAAAGCGGGTCCGACTATAACATGCCATTGTAAAGCTAAGAAACGGGGAAAGCTTTTTATTTGCCGGAGAAGCATGGCGGTAAGGTTATTAGGGTCGGCCGCGCCAAAGGTCAGCAAAATATTCTTAACCTGCGGCCTGACCACCCTCGGTAATATACTAGTGAATTGTTCACGCATCAATAAATACCCGCTCCCCAGTAAAAACCGGGCCTGTCCGCGGTAATCGAGCCGGGGGGCATATAAATTGCCGTTGATCACATAAGTAGTGTTGAATTCATAAAGGTTCATGTCGTCAACATATACAGAAATCAAGCCGAGCCCCGCCATTTTGTTTAGCCTTTCCTGGTTAAAGGCGTAACTGTCGATGATCAACATACCGGCTGATAATTCTTCAGCAACTTGGACTATACAAGTGTCCTCCTGTTCTGCATTATAATCATCAGGTATTTTTATCGCTGTAAAGCCTGCAACGTTTTCAGGATTTCGGGTTAAAAAAGAGACTTTGGCTCCGCATTTTTCAAGCTGGCAAGCCAAAGCCTGGGTTCTAATAATATGACCAAACCCGATGACACTATTGCCATCGGCTCTTATAATAACCTTTACCGGCATCTTAATCTCCCCAAAACAATATCAACTATGCAAAACGCTTTCAATAAAATCCGTAAGGTCAACCAGATGTCTGGTGATAATCTCCTGAATAATATCCATATTCATCTTCTGATAATCATGAATGGCTATATTGCGAAAGCCCACCATAGCCTTCAGCCGGTTAGCCAGGGCAGGTTCCAAGGCATCATGCTCAACCAATAAATCGAAAGCCTCACGACTGGAATTCGGAACTCCCCAACCGCTTTCCGCCACCATATGCATTGCCAAAGCTATGGCCGCCTCACAAGCTCTCTGGATATTCAGAACAATTGAATCTTGCCGGGTAATATTGGACAGGTTGGCAGGATCACCGTTGTATTCCTCGTTGATGCGTTTGATACAATGTTCAATGATTTGAACCTTATTAATAATTACGTCATTGAACATACACCCGCCCCCTTTCTTTAATCCGGGCTAACACCGGCTCGCGTTCTTCATTTAAACGGGCATACTTTTTGAGCACTAATATAAAATACTCCTGCCGACGCAGAGGTTCTTGATCCAGAATAATCTTCCCTTTGCCCACTACCTGAGCCTGCACTACAGTGCTAACTTTTTTTAAATCAAGCAGATGAACATCCCGTTTGAGCAAACCAGCCAGACGCTCGGCCAGCAACCATTGCTGATATGGATTAATCTCCACATCACTTAAATAGGCAACATCTACATCGCTGTCAGCCCTCATCTGTAGTTTCGCCGCAGAACCAAACAGAATAATTAAATAGGGGCTAATCGCCTCATGCAATTCCGTTTTAATTATTTCAATGTCGTTATCTGTTAAATATTGCAGCGTTCTTCACCTGCCGATTACATTAACCTTATGCCAAAAGTATAATGCATATAAGATGAAAATAAACCGATTTAAATCAAATCCCAATTTAACGGGGTACCGGCTTTAACGTTCATTTTCACCCTTCGGCCCAGCATCAGTTCATAATACTTCGGTTCCAAGCCAAAACCGGGCCTGATCAGACGCAAATTTTCCGGGGTCAGCACTTCACCGGCCTGCATATCCCGGGCGATATATAATGAACGCCGAAACTTCAAGGAGGCAGCCTCCCCTTCTCCCGCCCCATAGTGTATAGCCCCTAACGCCTGCCAGGCCCGTTCGCTTTCGATTACCAGGCTGTGCATTTCCGCCGGCTCCATCGAAAAAACCGAGTCGACCCCGCCGTCGGCGCGTGACAGGGTGAAATGCTTTTCAATAAAAGTAGCCCCCAGGGCAATGCTGGCCAGAGCGCCGCCCAATCCCATGGTGTGATCTGACAGCCCCACCTGGCAGCCAAACAATTCTCGCATGTGTGGAATAGTCAGCAGGTTGCTGTCCGCAGGGCTGGCCGGGTAACTGCTGGTGCACTTGAGCAGGATTATGTCCTGACCACCATATTTCCGGGCGTATCTAACTGTCTCATCCAGGTCAGCAATAGTAGCCATACCAGTGGAAATAATCATCGGTTTGCCGGTAGACGCCACCTTGCGAATCAAAGGCAGATCCGTATTTTCAAAAGACGCTATTTTATAACAAGGTACGTCGAGTGATTCAAGAAAATCAACGGCAGTATCATCAAATGGTGTGCTGAAAGCAATCAGGCCCAGTTCCCGGCAGCGTTCAAAAATCGGCCTGTGCCATTCCCAGGGTGTATATGCCTGCTGGTAGAGCTTATAAAGACTGGTACCTTCCCATAGACTGTCTGGATCACTGATAAAGAATTCATTACTATCTAAATCCAGCGTCATGGTATCGGCGGTATAGGTTTGCAGCTTGATAGCATGCGCTCCAGCCCGGGCAGCAGCTTCTACGATCTTCAGCGCCCGCTCCAAAGACTGGTTATGATTGCCGGACATCTCGGCGGCGATAAAGGGAGGTTGCATCGGGCTGATTAAACGATCCCCGATGGAAATTTCACGCATTCTTTATTACCTCTTCTCTCATACAGCCAATTTTCAATTACATCACTCACCTACTCATATTTCATTAAGGCATTTTCCACCTTGATCCGGTGCTGCTGCCATTGATCTTTAAATAGGGCCAAGACCACCACATCCTCAAATCGGCCCTTTTTTTTAGTTTCTTTAATCAGAAGACCCTCTTCTCTAAAACCGAGTTTCTTATGGTATTTAACGCTGCTCTCATTAAAAGCAAAGGCCTGGCTGTTGATCTTACGAATATCAAGTTCTTCAAAGATGAATTGCAGTCCATGATATCCCATCAATAGGCCGGTCCCTTTCGGCAGACCAGCTTCGCCCAGATAAAAACCCCAGGAGCATTTATTATTATCCAGATCAATATCGGTGACATTGACAACACCGACCGGACGGCAACTTAATTCAAAGATCAAACATACTCGGGTGCCGGTGTTTAATCCGGCAAACCAGCGTTGATGTTCTTCCATGGTAATAACATGGTCACTGAACATGTTTCTAGTGATGCGTTCTGAATTTCGCCATGCCAGAACCATGGACAGATCATGCTCATTTATTAGTCTGACTTTTCCTTCGGTTAATCTCACCATGCACTCCCCATCGAGGAAGGAAGCAACAGCACGTAATTTTCTCTTCCTTCCAAAATAGCCGGACATGAAACAAAAAACGTGCCTTCGCTTCACCTGCTTACCAATAGCTATTGTTATCTCAGTTTGAAGAGAGGCTCCAAAGGCTTACAACGAAGATACTTTTCCAAACAACCACTTTTGATTCCATCCTGTATGATCTGGAAAACCTCGTCATAGCATTGCAGCAGCTTTTCTATATCGGCATCGCTATGGCAATAGCTCATGTTATGCGTTCCCAAAGTAATGATGCCTCTGGCCAGTACCTCCTGCATAAACAGGGTCTTCAGATCCCATTGTGAATAATTCCCGCTGTCTCTAAAAGCCAGGAAGGACCAGCTGGGATGACCGGAAATGGACATGATTGAGTTCAATTCATATTTATTAAGAAGGACCTTTACTCCCTTAATAACTTTATCCCCCTGCTGCCGCAGGGTTTCGATAACCGGTTCCCGCTCCAGTTTGTCGAGGGTAGCCCGGGCCGCGGCCAGAGAAAGGGTCTCCCCGCCAAAGGTGAAGGAAAAGAATATCTCCTCCATCAATTTCATTATTTCCGCTTTCCCGGTTACCGCCGACAGGGGAAAGCCGTTGGAAAGCCCTTTGCCGAATGTTGCCAAATCGGGGACTACGCCAAAGTACTCCTGGGCTCCCCCCTTGGCAAAGCGAAACCCGGTTACCGTCTCATCGAATACGAACAAAGTCCCATTCTTATGAGCCAGGTCCTTAACTTTCTGCAGAAATCCTTCAGCCGGCACTTCAACATTCATCGGTTCCATGATAACCGCGGCAATCTGATCCGGCCATTGATTAAAAAGATCCTGCAGCGATGAAGTATTATTATAAACAAAACTATGGGTCAAATCCCGCGTAGCCTGCGGCACCCCCAGATTCCTGGCGGTAGAACCAATATACCAATCCTGCCAGCCATGATAACCGCAAACCGCCACATGATCACGGCCGGTATAGGCGCGGGCCAGGCGAATTGCTCCGGCAGTGGCATCCGAACCATTTTTCCCGAAGCGCACCATCTCGGCGCAGGGGACCATAGCGATAATCTTCTCGGCTACCTCCACCTCCAGCAGGTGGGGCAGGGAGAATATATGACCATTCTGTAACTGCTCGGCGACCGCAGCATTCACATCGGGGTCATTGTAGCCCAGAGAAATGCAGTCCAAACCGTTAATAAAATCGATATATTCATTTCCGTCAATGTCCCACACATGGCTGCCCTGGCCGCGTTCCATGTAATAGGGTGAAACCCCGTAGGGATACTGGGTCTTGCTTTTGCTAAAGGTTTGGGTCCCGAGCGGAATACTTTTTAGCGCCCGCTCCAGCATAGCTTCTGACTTGGCATAGCGTTCTGACAATTTCATCGCTTCCTATCTTTTAACGTTTAGCCCAAAGGCTAGGGAAGATTATTTCTTTCTCCATAGTGATAAAATGTAGTTTTAATTCCTCCCGGCAGCGGGTGTCGGTGGACATCGCGCTGATTACCGCAATATCTTCCTTTAACTGCGCCATATTATCTATGCCGAACACGACTCTATCGATGCCGGGGTTCTGCGCGGAAAATAGCAAGGTGGCCTCTGCCCTGCCCAGGTCGTACCGGGCTATGATCTCGGCAAACTCCTGCAGGTAATCTCTAGCCCGGGCCAGGTGCTCGGGCACCTCCGATGGCTGCATAAATAATAGCCCTTGCAAGAAAGGCGCCCGGCCGAAAACCATCACTCCATTGGCACGGGCCAGACTGAAGAAATCGTTTTTCTCCAGGCGCTGGTCAAAGATATTATATGGCACCTGAATATAATCAACTAAACCTGAACTAACCACATCCAACGCGTGCTGCGTCTCGTAGATAGATACTCCCAGGTTTTTTATCAGACCCAGGTCTTTCGCCTGTTTTAGACCTCTCATAATACTGGGGTTGTAAAAGTTGGTGGGGGTGTGCAGCAGATAACCCTCCAGGCTGTCCAGTCGGAGCCTTTGCAGAGATTTCTCGATTTCTCTTATCACCAGATTCTCGCCGTCACTGCAATCATCGGCTATAAGGTTCGGTGTTAATTTAGATATAACCTTTAAATCTTGCGGTATGTTTCTGCTGCTGAAGTATTCACCGAGTAATTCTTCGGCATTGCCATAAGCCGCGGCGGTATCGATATATTCTATCCCCTGCTCCAGCGCATAGTCCAGCATGGTGAATACTTCATCCGGGCTTGGTTTTCCGGTCTTATTGTTCACTCCGTATTCCAGCCCGAATTGGACCGTACCCAGGCATAATCTGGTCTTAACATCATGCGTCATGGGCTTTACCTCCCGAGCGGACGAGTTGGTCTTCCCGCAGGGATTTTTCATATCCTTCATTTCTGGCGAAACCCCGGTTTATCTCCAGGAGACTCGGGTTCTGATCGATCACCTGCAGTACATCGGCTAGTAAGAATAATGGTTTTTGCGGGTACAGGCTTTCATATATAAAACGGATTATTTCTAAATCTTCCGGTTCATCAACCGTCAAACGCAAATCGGACAAGTCGCTGGCCCTGCTGTAGTTGGCTTGAGAAAATAGCTCTGGGTGAGTGCGGATATAGGGGGTAACATGCTCCCGTTCGGAGGTCAGGCTGGCTTCCCGCCAGGCTCTGGCCAGTGACTTATAATTAAATATCTCTACATCCAGACCGTCCGGGAAGGTAGGCGGATTAATATTGGATGCATAATCAACACCGCTGGTGTAGAACAAATCAACCACCCCGTCCAGAACCTCCGGGTCCAGGAGCGGGCAGTCGCCGGTAACCCGTATTATAGAATCACCATTTACACACCCTGCCTGCCGGGCGGCTTGATAAAACCGGTCCAACACGTCATTCTCTGAACCTTGAAAATACTCTATGTTCTGATTCTTACATAATTGAGCAATGGCATCGTCACTAGCCCCGCTGGTAGTAGCAACAATAATCCGATCAACTTTAACAGCGGCTTGAATCCTCTCATATTGCAGTTCCAACAGCGAACGGCCGCAGACCTTCATTAAAACCTTGCCCGGCAAACGGCTCGAACCCATTCGAGCCTGCATTATGACAAGATTCATGTTATGCCTCCCCGTTGAACTTTCCTAATAATACAACGTCAATATATTCACCAGCGTAATAGTAATGCCTTTTTAGAACTGCTTCTTCCGCGAAACCCGCTTTCTTAAATGCTTTAATAGATCCAATATTATTGGCATAGCATCCCGAACAGACTTTATATAGATTAAGTTTGCTAAAGGCATATGAGCTGAGCAGCGCGATCGCTTCGCTGGCATAGCCTTTCCCCCAACAGGATTTCTCTCCGATAATGACACCGATGTCTCCCCGGCGGTGAATCCAATTGATATCTCCCAGTTTGATATTGCCTACATGCTTATCAGTGGCTTTTTCAATTATGGCCAGAAATACATCGTTTCTTTTTCCATCCAGAGAAGTGACAAAAGCCTGCAATTGCTCCATAGAATACGGATAATAGCGGCTCTCGGTATAACGGGTTATTTCATGATCATTCATCCATTTATAGTAATTTTCATTGACATCTTCACGGCGCACTTCCCTAAGATAGATTTGTTCGCCCTCGATAAAATGTTCATATACAGCGTTATTCATGTAGAATTCTCTCCTTTGCATCTAGGACTAATACTATCGTAGGGGCTGATCATATATCCGCCCGCAGACTGTCAGGTTTGTTTCCTCAGCATTCGCCGCCTGGAACGCTGTCCCGGCAGGGGGAAGATTGCCGCGCTACGCTCGCCATGACAGGTTCGGCGCCTGGTGTTCCGTTATTGTTTTCGCAGCAATGACAGAATAGTAGTTTTAAAAACAATCCTTTCTGCGTTAATCATTTTAATCTGCGTTATCTGCGTCTATTTCCGTCTTCCCCCGGCTTAAACCCTCACGTTGACACCATTGTTGGACAAGAAAAAGCGAGTCTTGATTGGGCTCTGATCGGTGAAGTGAAAAATGCTGCTAGCCGCCACCGCCGAAGCCCTGGTTTCAGCCAGCACCTGTTTAAAATCTTCCAAGCGGCCGGCGCCTCCGTTGGCAATAAGCGGTACATCGATCATTCCGCTTACCATGGCAATAAAATCCATGTCATAACCCTGCATCATGCCTTCATGGTCAATGCTGGTAAGCATTATCTCACCGGCGCCCAACGCTGTGCAACGCTGGATATGCTCCCACGGGTCCAGGTCCACCTCGGTTTTCCCACTGTCGATGTAGACTCTGCGAGTACCGTCACTCCGGGTTTTATAGTCAACACTCACTACGATGCACTGATCACCGAACATTTCTGCGCCTTCCCGGATCAGCTCCGGATTCCTGACCGCGGCCGAATTAATAGCCACTTTATCGGCGCCGATATCTAAAAAATCCTTAATGTCTTCACAACTGCTTATGCCCCCGCCTACCGTCAAGGGCATAAAACATTCACAAGCGGCTTCCTCGATAATATGGCAGACGACCTGCCGGCTCTCCCGAGTCGGGCAGATATCCAAAAATACCAGTTCGTCGGCCTTTTGGGCATTATATACGCGGGCGGCGGTTACCGGATTGCCCACATCCCGGAACTGGGAAAAGTTCTTGCCCTTTACCATACGGCCATCCTTTAGCAACAGGGCGGGAATAATCCTTTTTTTCAGCACGATTAAACCCTCCAGTCGACAAAGTTCTCTAATACCGTCAGGCCGTTCTTTTGACTCTTTTCGGGATGAAACTGGGTGGCAAAGATATTATTTTTTAAAACCGCCGCGGTAAAATCAACCCCGTAATTTCCGGTGGCAACCAGATCATTCTCATCAGCGGGCCGCATGGCATAACTGTGAACATAATAAAAGGCTTTCTCTTTCTTCAAGCCTTTAAAAAGGCCAACATCCCTAACCAACTCAATATCGTTCCATCCTACATGCGGCAGCTTAAACCCAGTCCCTGCAGGCTGCAGCTTAACCACATCGCCGGCGATCCAACCCAAACCTTTAAATAATCCCTTTTCGGTGCCAGTCTCAGCTAACAGCTGCATTCCCAGGCAAATTCCTAGGAACGGTTTGCCTTTTACTATCACTTCTTCATGCAAAATATCTTCCAAACCAAACTGCCTAAGGTTCTCCATTGCTGCCCCGAAGGCTCCGACACCAGGCAGGATTATCCTTTCCGCCCGGCTGATTTCACCGGCATCTCGGGTAATAATAGAATCCACAGCGATGTATTTGAGAGCATTGTAAACGGAATGCTTGTTGCCCATTCCATAATCAATGATTGCAATCATATATTTACTATTGTGCCACCCTTCATTTAAAGCAGCTGCAAGCCCTGGCACTGCGGTATTATCTGGCTTTTTACTTCACTATGGTCAGTTTTTCCGCGGACATAGTATTAAGTTCGTTCTCCTTCTGCGAGTCATCATATTTATGCATGAGTTCCTTGATGCCCATACCAGGAATATTTTCATGGTACCAGATCCTTTGATCCCATAGTTCCTTGCCGCGCGGAAGAGCCGCAGGATCGCATTGATTGGGATGGACCAACTGGCTGATTGCTATTTCATTGAACTCAGACTCGCTGATGCCCAGGTAATCCAGGAATACATCAAGGCTAGCCGGCCGGCGGCCTTCATATTCCTCAACTAGTCGTACGGCTTCCTCCCTATCCAACCTTCCGTTGCGTATATCGATACTAACCAGGTGGGAGGTTCGTGCATAACCCCGCTTGATATATTTTAGGTAATCGCGTACGCCCTGGAAAGAGCATTCGATCTTCTCATAGCCATACCCCGGAGGAACCCCTTCAACCTCTTCCTCCTGCCAGCCTAGCTCGTCTTTAATAAGCTGCGCCTGACTCTTAACATCCCAGGGTATATAGCTGCCCAGACAGAAGGAACGATAGTTAATAGCTTTGAGTTCCCGCAAGGGCGGATAAACAAAAGGCTGCATGTCTCGCATGGTTATTTTCGGGTCATTCAGCATACCTACCATATCTTCGGCATTGATGCCCAGGTTGACAAAGCGGTTGAACCTCTCTTCGTCCACTTCTTCTATGCCATCGTCATAAGAATAGTACGAGGTGTACTCAGCACTAGGTTCGCCCCAGATTACCAGCGGAACCTTATACCTGATCGCTACCTGCATAGGATAGGCAAAAATCCCGGTATGACAATGCCAGCAAAAATCGCCTTTTCGCTTCATGCTTTCCAGCATCAACTTCTTAACCAAGTGCCAATTAGGGGTGAAGCGCAATACGTCCACTCCGAGTTTTCTGAATGTGCGGGTTTTGCTTTCCTCAACCGTCGGCCGGTAAAAGCCGTGATCAAACGAAATGACCAGGGGTTTCAAATGATACTTCCTAACCAATGTCAGCAGAGTAAAGGTGCTGTCTTTACCTCCGCTGAAAGGCACCAGGCAATCATAATCACCCTTGCCACGGTAAGCATCCAGTAGTTCCTGTAACTCTATTTCCCGGCTGGCCCAATCAATGCTTTCCTTTTTAAACTCACTTTGCCGGCAAACATTGCATACGCCGTTTTCGTCAAAGTGGATAGTTTCATGGGTTTCAGGAGTGACACAGCGTGAACATTTGATAAGTTCCATAAGTAGAACCTCCCAATATTTAATGTATTGTCATCCATATAGAATTCAGCGTTCCATCACATTAATTGCCTATGTAATTAATATCGTGTATTAGATGGATTTCTTTATTCCAAAGCAATAATCGGTTAGGCTTTTCTTAATCGTTTTCCAGCTTAATTGTAGACTTCTTGTGCGGAATTGATTTAAATGTAATAAGGACATATAGAGGAGAAAATGATGTGGGTAGAATATTCAAGGATAATCAATTTGAGCTTCTCGAAGGCCATCCCCACATGACTATTATTAATTGCCGGTAAAGCAATATTGAATAATCAAAAGCGATCTATCCCAGTAAAAAGTCACAAAACTCCTGCAGATCGGCGAACGTAAAATCAGGATATACCGTGCTTTCCATTCGTTCCAGGCCATAACCGCTATTCAGTAATATTGTTTTAATTCCGGCGTTCTGCCCAGTCAGAATATCCGACGCCCGGTCGCCGACCATATATGATCCCCGTAAATCGATTCCGTGTTTAACCACCGCCCGGGAAATCAATCCTGTTTCAGGTTTTCGGCAGGTGCATCTTATGCCGTAAGGTTTTTGTTCGGGGACCATCGGGTAGTGCGGACAATAATAAATGTCATCGAGCGGCAGTTGCTGCAGAAGGTGGGAATGTATTCTCTCCAATTCATTTTCGCTTATTATCCCCCGGGCCACCGCCGATTGATTGGTGATTACGATTAAGATATAACCTGCCTTCTTAAGCCTAGTCAAGCAATCCGCCGCATAAGGAAAAATCTCCACCTGTTCAAGTGAAGATATGTAGCCTTTTTCTTTAATTATAACCCCGTCCCGGTCAAGAAAAATCGCCTTTCCCATGATTATATCGTTCCCGGAGGCATCATAAGGTCAACTATCGTATGTAGTATCAACTGATGGGCCACCTCAACATAACCATAGCTTTCAGAAGCCACATAAAAATTATATTCCCCTGATTTCCGCAAAGGATTAGCCGGTGAAAAACCCGAAAATGTAACTACTTGAGCCTTTGTATCATGGGCAGCTTTTACTGCATTCAAAATGTTCTCCGACTTTCCCGAACTGCTGATGGCAACCAGAATATCGCCTTCATCGGCAAAACAGCTTACGGGCCTGGCAAAAACATTTGCATAACCGAAGTCATTACTGATGCAGGTCAACAAGGAAGCATCATTAAAAGACAACGCACGCACCCCAGCGTTTCTCCAAAAATCAATGGCTACATGGCTGGCTATGCTGGCACTTCCCCCGTTGCCGACTAAAATCACCTTTTTCCCTTTAGATCGCTGCATATTTATTAGCCCAATTACATCATTTACTGCTTCATCATAGTCGACAGCTTGTGCGGAAGAATCCGTCACCTCCAAACTATCCATTATATTAATAAAATCAGCTAAATATGACCGTGCATTCATATAATGACTGCCCCTATTCCTTTAAATACTTAAACCAGTCCTTAGTTGCCGCCTCAATACTATTAGCATCCCAGACCGGAGCCTGCCTCCAGTATTCGATGTTTTCCAGCACTTTGGCCACTCCTTCAGCCAGGGACACCTCCGGCTGCCACCCCAATACCCTCTGTATTTTAACGGTATCGGCAAAGGTGCAATCCGGTTCGCCCGGTCTTTTGGGGATGTATACCACATCCCCCCCTAAAAGCTCTACCAACCTGTTTACTGAATAGGTCCCCCCGCTGCCCACATTGAAAACTTCATTGCGCACCTCAGATTCAGCCGCGCAGACAAAGGCCTTAGCTACATCCGTCACATAGGTGAAATCACGGGTCTGGGTCCCGTCCCCTACTATCGTAAAAGGCTTCCCGGCCAATTTCTGCGCCAGGAATACCCCGAAGACCGCGCCATAGGTTCCTGAGGTACGGGAACGGGTTCCATAAACATTAAAAAGCCTCAGGGCAACTACCGGGATTTTATACAAACGCCCCCAGTGCATTATCATCTGTTCAGCAAGGTTTTTAGTCAAAGCATAGGGGTATTGTGGTCTGATATCGGCCGTTTCGGGCGTAGGATAAACGTCGGGAATTCCGTAGCATGAAGATGATGCAGCATAGAGGAATTTTTTCACCCCATATTGACGAACCGTCTCCAAAACCGCCAAGGTACCGTCCACATTGGCATGAAAATATTCCTCCGGCCTTTCGATAGACGGGACAATATCCGCCAATGCCGCCAGGTGAAATACCCAATCTACACCCTTAAAGAATTCCTGGATAGCTACTTTATCCTGAATATCAACCTCGATCAGCCGGAGACGTTTTTCGTTTTCAAGATGTCTAAGATTTTCTGGACGGCCGGTACTGAAGTTGTCCAGCACAATTACTTCATGGCCGTCCAGCATAAGACGGTCAACCAAATGGGAACCGATAAAGCCGGCTCCACCGGTTACTAACGTTTTCATTATGACATCACCTTCATAGCAAGTTACAGTTGAATATATGAGATCCAGGGATGCATTGGGAATCTCTCGATAGCATATTTCTTTATGTCTAAACATTCCAGTAAGGCAACGGTTTCACCAGGAAATTGTGTACAATTCAATTCGTCAAAACATATAATGGAACCTTTAGCCATACGGGGAAAGAAGACTTCTAACGCTTTTTTGGTTGGCTCATAAAGGTCAAAATCGAGGTAAAGCATAGATATAAGCAATTGCTTGTTTCGTTCCAGAAAAGGTTCGCCGGTAAGGTTAAAATCACCTTTTACTAGCTCAATAGTTGGTATATGTGAAAGAAGCCTTTCTAAATTATGTTTTTCTACCGATACTAGAATATTTTCTATGCTGTCTCCGTGTAAATCGCCGACACCAGGATTTTTTTCAGTGTTTACATCATTTTCTGATACGCTGGGAAATCCCTCAAATGTGTCAAAGCCGATAATTCTCCGATTATAATTAACCGGTTCAAATATATTGCTTAGTTGAGCCCATGTGAATAATCCCGCTCCATTTAAAACCCCACATTCTATAATGACACCATTTACATTGAGAATCTTTTTATAAATCTCATAACGGCATAAAAAATGCGTCAGGCTTCTCTTGGATATGAAGCGCGGAAAAGCATCCAACTTTTCTAAAACTGATAAATCAGATGCCTGAAACGCTTTTTCAATCATTTCATATGATTTTCTGTCATTATCCGAATGACGTTTTTCAACTACACCGTTTGGTAAAAAACTCATGGCAGCATACCTTCCTCAAATGATTTTTAGTTATTTTTGATCATACTAACGTATTGCATGCCCCTTCCAAACATTTTGGAGAATACTTTAGATTCCGATATTTTGGATTCATTTAGTGCATTATCATTAATTAGCTGTATGACTTCATTTATCGCAGAAACCACGTTTGGCATTTCCGAAACATTGCCGGAAATGCCCGTTAATATTTTGCTTATTTCCACAAGGTGTTTCCCTTCAAGACTATTTTCATATTCTTTTAGATAATTCTTAAATTCTTTGGCAAGCTCTATTAACTGATAATTCATGACGTAAGGTCTTTCGTTTTCTTCCACACTCATATCAATAAGCATGTGCCGTTTCTTAGCAAACTGTTCTTTACAGGTGTTTCCATACTTATTATTCAAATCTTTATACCATGTATAATCCGAAAACATACGCGGACTGCTGCCTAAAACATCATAGTTATCGCCAAATTGTTCAATACAATCCGCTATACTAAATAAATCTGAAAGCATAGCCGGATTAATTAGATTATCTAACACCCAATCCTCCACAGGCCTTGAAGCACCGGACAAATTTGAAAAATGCGCTTCAAATGATTTAATTAAAATCTCTTTTTTGCTTTCCAGATCAGATATACCTTTTAGAAAAGTTAATTTACTTCCAACTAGTCTTTTAAGTAAATCAAAGAATATGCTAATCTCATCGAAGCAGGTTACAACAACAATTCCATTATTATTGACCAAATTGTCTACTTTTGTAATCACTTCTTTTTGCTTATTTTGGTTCATGCCAGGAATAAAACCCTCAGCTATAACAATATTAAACTTCTTTGAAAGTGCGCAGTCTTCTATCGGGCTATTTAAAATTTGATATTTATCTGAATCGATATTTTGGTTTTTGAAATTAAAATATAATTCATCTACTGCGGTTTTATTAGGTTCGACCAAGGTCATGGTTGCACCCCAATTTAAAAAGGCTAAAGAATTATATCCTCCTCCTGGTCCGATCTCTAAAACTTCGGTTCCGTTAAACACCATTTCAGGCATACCCAGGGATCGATATAGTTTTCCTCTACGCTTGATATGGGTATTAAAATCTAATATATTTTGATGCACGGGAGAAATACTATTTTTTTGATAGAAGTCTAATAATAGATTCTCTATCTGCATATTATTTACAGTCTCCTTTATTACTTTAATCACCACTAACCCCTAACTTTGGAACACTCTAAATAAAATTAACGTGCATAGGTATATCTGCGCATTGCTCCTTTTCTGTGTAATCTTGTTTATTGGAATGTTTAATTTCCCATAAGTATTCGTTCACTTTATGCTGCAGACATAAAGCGGCACAATCCTTTTGCGCATTGAAATTACATGAAGCAATTTCATTCATTACCTTCCAATACCTATCTCCAGACCATAATTCTTTAAATGAAGTATCTCTAATATTTCCGATATGGTATTTTTGGTATTTGTCATTAAAAAACGATCCACACGCAGCCACCAAGCCTGATCCTGAGATTTGCAGTATAAAGGGTGCTCCATAACATTGCTTATATCTTCTTTTCCCCTGACTTAATATCTTTGACCATTTAGCTTGAACAATATAATTATCATCAGATAGCGCTTCGGCTTCTTTTAAAACGTCTATCATACCATCATAAGCTTGATAATCTACTCCCAAACTACCTTCCTCGTCGTCTCCGCAATGTTTAATAACCAGATAATCCACCCCAAGTTCTTTACCTAAACGTGCAAGAGGTAGTATTTGATCTTGATAGTCAGGTAACAAGACCATCTGCATTCCTATAGTAACGTCTATTCCGGATTTCTTTTTAACATCTACACTTCTCTTTATCGTATTAATAACCTTCTCATAGCATTTTTCATTACAACCATGAATTTTCGTATATC
>Ga0123335_1004909_pt1 | contig 16779 bp, 14 predicted proteins | sample BiotimSIPDNA_2_FD_89707 | JGI IMG/M metagenome (GOLD analysis project Ga0123335, IMG submission 89707) | Anaerobic biogas reactor microbial communites from Washington, USA - Biogas_R2 time_0 SIP DNA | ecosystem: Engineered > Bioreactor > Anaerobic > Unclassified | place: Washington, USA...
CCCATAGTCAGTGCAGTTAATTATCATTATGCATCATTTGAAGTGCTTCAGAAAATCACTGATGGAGAAATTGACGGGTATACATATCATCGTGATGATAACCCTACCGTCAGGGAAGTTGAAAAAAAAATAGCACAAATGGAAAAATCGGACGATTGTATCGTTTGTACCTCAGGCATGGCTGCATGTTCCCTGGTATATTTGACATTTCTTAAAGCCGGAGATCATCTTATCCTGTTTCATGATGTGTATGGTGCGCATTATAAAGTATCTCTTGCTTTGGAAAGATTTGGTATAAAGATTACATGGTTGAACGCAGATGAATCTGAGAATGTCGAAAGACATATATTACCCGAAACTAAAATGATTTTTTGCGAAACTCCAAGTAACCCGCTTTGTAAAATAATAGACATACGAAAGATGGCGAAAACAGCAAAAAGACACTCAGTAATGTTTGTCGTTGATAATACATTCGCAACTCCTTATCATCAGAACCCGCTTTTACTTGGGGCCGACCTGGTTGTTCATAGTGCAACTAAAGCTCTTGGTGGACACAATGACCTTATGGCAGGTGCAATTGCATGTGGTAAAGAGTATTATGATAAATTGTGGTTCAGCAGACAGGCTTTCGGTATGACTCTTGATGCATATTCTGCCTCATTACTTGAAAGAGGTTTGAAAACATTCGAGATTCGTGCTGCAAAAATGGCTGAAAATGCACAGATTATTGCAACCTATCTTTCTCAGCATCCAGCAGTTACAAAAGTATGTTATCCGGGGCTTGAAAAAGATAAGGGGCATAAAATTGCAAGAATACAAATGGTAAAAGGATATGGGGGAATACTGGCATTTGAGGCGGGAGAAAATATCGAAAATGCCAAAGAATTTATCAGCAAACTGAAAACTGTTTGTCATGCAGTAAGTCTTGGTTCCACAGAATCTCTAATTTGTATTCCTTATCTGACAACGATGCTCTATATGCCTCCACAAAGAAGAACAACTTTTGGTGTAAGGGAAAATACTGTAAGATTATCTATTGGTATAGAACCTGTAGAACAGATAGTTGATGATCTCGAGCAGGCATTATCTTGTATTGATGTGAACACTTCAAAATCAGTCAAATCTGTATCAGTGAATTATTACAGTTCTTCTGAGCTTGAAAAAGGGTTTCATCCGGACGGATTCAAAATCGACAAGTTTACCGATCCTCTTAATCGTTATACCAAGTGGGAGATTGATATTGAAGGGAAATGGTTAAATCCGAAACCGGCCTGTTTTCATTCAATGCCGGAAACTGGATGGATCAAAACAGATAAGTTAACAAAGGAATACAATGAGTAAATTTACTTCAAAGATATTTGGTCCTGTACCGTCAAGACGACTGGGACGATCATCAGGGATTGACATAATACCATTCAAGACTTGTACTTACGATTGTATTTATTGCCAGCTTGGAAAAACTACGGATAAAACTGATAAATGCAGTGAATTTTGTCCTGTTGGTGAGATCGTGGCCAATGTCGAGAAGGCTGTCAAGAGTATTCCGAATATAGATTATTTGACGCTTTCAGGTTCAGGAGAACCTTTATTGCATTCAGGTGCACCCAAACTGGTTGATATTCTAAAAAGAGAGTTCAATATACCGGTTGCAGTACTGACAAACGGATCTTTATTGTATAGAAATGAAATTGCAGATACTTTGGCAAATGCAGATGTGGTAATGCCGACACTCGCTGCTGATTGTGAAAGAACTTTTGAAATCATACATCGGCCGTATCAGACAATCAAATTCGATAATGTAATTGAAGGAATTATCAAGTTTTCTAAAAAATTTGATCACGAATTATGGCTGGAAGTTTTTCTCATTGAAGGAATTAATTCAGAAATAGACAAAATTAAATCAATAAAAACTATAATAAATCAGATTGAACCTCACAAGGTTCAGGTCAATACTGTTACACGACCGGCTTCTGATGAGAGTGCGGTTGCTGTGAATGAAAAGAAATTAAATGATCTAAAGAACATATTTGGTGATAAGGCAGAGATTATTACTGATTATTCAGGAAAACCGGATCTTGAAAATTCACAAACAGGTGGGTTGGAAAATAAAATTATTACTTTACTGGAAAGAAGACCTTGTACGGAAAAGGATATAGTAGAAGCTCTTTTAGCACATAAAGTTGAAGTGATTAAAATTCTTGAAGAATTGATTAATATGGGAATTGTCGAAGCAAGACCGCAACATGGGAAAATATTTTATATGCAGAAAAGAAAGCTGAAATCGCAAGACTAAACATTACAGAAAATAACATTTAGTCTTTTGTAAAAGTCATAGCAGATAGAGATGTTCGGTAACAATAGTTTACAATTACATATTAATTCCAGATTTTCATGTTTTAAGGGGGTGTCTGATGATGAATTATGATGTAATTATTGTTGGAGCGAGTGCTGCTGGAGTTACTGCTGCTATAACGGCAAAATATCATTATCCAAATAAAAAAATAATGGTAATAAGAAAAGAAGAATTAGTACCAATTCCCTGTGGTATACCTTATACTTTTGGAATCGTTGGGGCTCCTGAAAAGGGGTTGATACCCGCTGATGAAATGTTTAAAAAAAATAATATTGATACCAGGATCGGTGATGTTATAGAAATTGATAGATCCGCTTCAAAAATAAGAACAGATAATGGTGAAGAGTATGGTTATAAGCGTTTGATTCTTGCTACAGGATCAAATCCTATCGTTCCAACTCTTTCTGGTAAAGATAAAGAAAATGTATTTTCGATTAGAAAAGATGTTCCTTATCTTCAAAAAATAATTGATACACTCCAAAAAGCTAAACACTTGTGTATCGTTGGGTGTGGATTTATTGGTGTTGAAATAGCCGAGGAATGCAGAAGAAAACGGCTCGATTTGGAAATTACAATTGTGGAAATGCTGACTCATTGTCTTCAACTGGTTTATGATGAAGAATTTTGTATAAAGGCAGAATCAACTCTGAAAGAACAGAATATCAATTTGTTACTTGATGAGAAAGTGGAATCGTTTAAAGGGGATGAGTTTGTTAAAGGTGTAAAATTAGCAAGTGGTCGTATTATTGATGCTGATATGGTGATTTTGGGTATAGGGGCAGTTGCTAACATTGATATCGCTTCCAAAGCTGGATTGGAAATAGGACCAACAAAGGGGATTCAGGTAAATCGTTATATGCAAACTTCTGATCCTGCTATCTATGCCTGCGGCGATTGTGCTGAAAAAGTTTCGTTTTTTGATGGGAAGAAATCTCCACTGAAACTGGCTTCTATCGCGACCATGGAGGCAAGGGTGGCAGGTGCAAATCTGTTTTCTACTAACAGGGTAAATATGGGTGTTATTGGCGTTTATTCAACTGTATTGGGTAATTGCGCATTTGCTGCTGCAGGATTAACGCGTTCTCAGGCTGTTGAAAGAGGCTTTGATGTAGTTGTTGGAGAATCTGAAGCTGTTAACAGACATCCTGGATGTATGCCAGATGCCGAAATGATGAAAGTTAAATTGATTTTTGAAGCAGGTAGTCAAGTAATACTTGGTGGTCAGGTAAGTGGTGCAAAAAGCGGAGGAGAACTTATTAATGCTATAAGTGCCTGTATCCATCAGCGTATGACTGCTGATGACATTGCTACTTTCCAGACAGGCACGCACCCGGCACTAACGGCCTCTCCAATCGCATATCAGTTGGTAAATGCAGCTGAAATGGCTATCGGGAAAATGAAAATGAGGTAAATGAAAATAAATTGACAAAAAAGAAATATGGTTGGATATTTTGGTTTAGTTTTCTGTTTATGTATTTCTTTCTGGCCTTTTTTTGTCTTCATTTTTAATATAAATTTTGATATATATATATATTTCTTAAATAATTATTAAAGGGCTTAATCATCAGGCCCTTTTTTTGCTTTATCTGGTTATCCTGACTTTGGATCTGAACTCATTCAAAATATTTTAAGAGGTTAAATATGAACCTTTTGGATATTATTTGCGAAAAATGTATCCAGATTCGGACAGGAACAACAGATAAGGACAGCTTACTTCATGAAATAGCTTTTCTGGCCAGAAAATCATCAGTGCTTCAGAATGTTCCTGAAAAAAGGATTTATGATGCTCTTAAATATCGTGAAAACGCTGGATCTACCGGATTCGGTGGGTATATTGCAATCCCACACTGTAGTTTGCCGGGAATTTCCGATTTTGTAGTTGGTTTTTTAATCTATCCTGACGGAGTTGATTTTGATGCCCTTGATGGACGTGATACGAAACTGTTCGTATTCATTATCGGTCCGTCAGAAAAACGTAACGAACATATTCAATTGTTGGCTGCTATTTCAAGAATACTGCAAACTGAAACGGTCGTGCAGGAAATCGTTAATGCAAAAACTGTAACTTCAGCGCTCGACAGTTTACTGAGATATGCTACAGTGAGTGTTCTGGCTCCTGGCAAAGAGAAGCAATCGTTGATACATATATTTATACAAAACGAGGACTGGTTCAGTGATATTCTTCAGGTATTATCCGAAATCGGCAGTTCGTCAATTTCTGTGATAGAAGCCAATGACGCTTCATATTATCTTCAGACAATGCCGCTTTTTTCCGGATTTTTTACAGAAAAAGCCAGAGGTTTTCATAGAGTAATAATTACTTCGATCAGAAAATCGCTTGTGAATGAACTGTACAGGCAGATTACAATGATAACCGGAAACATTGAGAGAGTTAAAGGGCTTGTTATTATTACTCAGGAAATAAGTTACTGGAATGGTGAATTGAACTATTAAAAAAAGAGAGTTGATGTGATTTCTGGGATTGAATTACCCGGTTTATTTATTACCGGTTTAATGGCAATTAGTGGATTTTATATTGGCAAAATGATGAAATGGGTTCGATTACCTTCAATAATAGGATATATGTTGGCTGGTATCCTGCTTGGGCCGTCTTTATTGTCGGTTATTGATGTTTCTGCACGTGAAACATTTTCGTTTCTGACAGATATTGCCCTTGGTTTTGTAGCTGTTACAATAGGACTTGAACTTGATTTTTCATCATTAAAAAAACAGGGCGGCGGAATAGTTTATATCATTCTAGCAGAGTCTTTTGGAGCTTTTCTTCTTGTAACGCTGGCGATCTATCTGTTAACACGCGATATGATAACGGCATTAATTCTGGGTGCCCTTGCTCCATCAAGTGCTCCCGCCGGTGTTGTCGCAATAATTCAGGAATACCGTGCTCGTGGATCTTTGACAAAAGCAATATTCGCAGTTGTAGGGTTTGATGATGGTATCGGGATAATTATCTTTGGTTTTGTTGTAGTAATTGTTCGCAGCATGTTATATGGTCAGACCGGTGTGGCAGGTGAAAGCCTTTTATCGATGATGCTGATTCCTCTTGGGGAGATTGTATTAAGCTTTATTATTGGGTCGGCGGTAGGATTTCTGTTCTGTGTTCTTGGACGAAAACTCCACAACCCCAAAGACATACTCATTTTGATAATCGGTTTTGTTTTTATTCTGGCAGGTGTAAGCATTGCAATGAACATCTCATATATTTTGACAAATCTGGTTATGGGTATATTAATCGTAAATACTCAACCTCGTGGATTTGTCAAAAACATAGGTGATCAGTTGTCGTCTGTAATGCCGCTTTTTTTTATTTTGTTTTTTGTTTTGGCAGGAAGTAATCTTCATCTGGAAGCATTGCCGTCGTTGGGACTTATTGGAATTGTTTATATTATTTCACGCTCAGCAGGGCTTATAATTGGTTCAAGATTGGGTGCTGTTCTGGGGGGTGCTGATGAAAAAATTAAAAAATATCTGGGAATCGGAATTATCTCACAAGCTGGAGTGGCGATCGGGCTGGCTCTTGTTGTAAGAAGAGAATTTGCAGGGCTTGGAACAGTAATCAGCGCTGAAGCCGGAATTACTACTGGTGATCGTCTGGGATTCATGGCTATTACTGTAATAACTGCCACATCGGTTATTTTCGAAATAATCGGGCCAATATTAGCAAAAATTGCCCTTTCACGTGCCGGAGAAATTAATGCTGCTGTTACAGGTCACAAAAGGTAATAACCTTGAACAGACAGAATCAATCCGGTAAATTGTTGATTACCGTATCATTACAGATTTTGTACACAACCTGTATACGAAACAGAGGTTTTATAATTATTTTTAGAGTTGGAATGATCCAGTTTATGTTATATTTAGGAGTATGTTATCAATATTCGAATTTATAGATTTCCGCAAGTATCTTGCCGATTACTACCAGTTCAAGAAAGAAACATCTCAATATTTTTCTTATCGTTATTTTGCCCGGAAAATCAGAATCAATTCGCCTTCATTTCTAAAGAATGTCATTGATGGTAAACGGAATTTAACCAGGCAGATGGCGGAACGGTTTTGCAAAGCATTGGGGCTTTCAGATAAAGAAAAACTTTATTTTCATAATCTGGTTCTTTTTAACCAGGCAAAAACTTCGGGGGAGAAACAGGTTCATTATACAGTTTTGAGATCAATAAGTGACGGGGTTAAGGAAGCCGTACTTAATACAGATAAATTTGATTATTTCTCAAACTGGTATACGCCGGTGATACGGGAATTAATCTGTTTGTATGATTTCAAAGATGATTATCGACTGATGGCTTCAGTTCTTAAGCCAAAGATCAGAATGGTGGATGCGAAGAATGCTGTAGATCTGCTTTTACGGCTTAAGCTTATTGAACGAAAAGATGATGGCGGATTTTGCCAGACACCAGAGGCTGTTATTGCTGATGATTCGGTGACATCTCTTGCCATACGTTCATTTACTCATAAAATGATTGAACATTCCAGATTTGCACTTGACACCATCGATAAAAATCAGAGAAACATATCGGGAGTTACTATGAGCATATCTTCAGAGGCTTATAAAATGATTACTTCTGAAATAACAGCTTTTAAAGATCGGGTAAAATTTATTGTAAGTCATGATGATGCATGTAATCGTGTATATCAGTTAAATATTTCACTTTTTCCTGTTAGTGAAGAAGTCGACAAAATCGATAAAGGTAATGCAGGAGAAATATGAAATCGATTTTCTTGCTGGTAGTTTCCTGCATTATGTTGCAGTGTTTTTCATGCACATCTTTAATAAGTGGTACAACAGATACAGGAAACGCTAAAATTTCGGCTGAAATCTATACACTTGAAGGAACGCCTGCTTCAGGAGCTGAAGTAACTATTTTGCCCGCTCAATATCTTTTTTATCATGATGATTCAGTAAATGGTACTGGCAGTTCTGAGAACATATTGATTATGGAAACAGATGATTCCGGTTGTTTCAGAGTAGATTCACTCAAAAGCGGGGATTACAGCATAGAGGTGAATAATGGGAATTCTGCAGTTCTGTTTAAAATTTCTATTCCTGTTGAACAGGATTCTGTAATCGTTATTAATGATACCTTGAAATCCTACGGTGCATTTGAAGGAAATATGGGGATTGTTGAAGATACTACTTTTAAAAGATATCTGCTTATTTATGGTCTTAAAAGATGTGTTGAAATACTACCCGATGGTAAATTTTTCATAGGAGACCTTCCACCGGGCACATTTAATCTGAAAATTACAGCATCTGAAGATGATCATTGGAAACCTGTTGAAATTAATCATATCACAGTACTTTCAGAAGATACTTTGCCGATATCTTTTGCAGGATGGAAATACAGGGCTCAAATTATTCTCAATACCACTGAGAACGGAGCAGATGTAGTTGATAATGTGTACGGGTTTCCTGTACTTGTAAAATTATCAGATTCAAATTTTAATTTCAATGAAGCCCACAAGGATGGATTTGACTGTGCTTTTTATAAAAATGATAGTACTCCCTTGCCTTTCCATATTGAGTTATGGGACAGTCTTCAGGAAGTCGCATATATATGGGTGAGGGTTGATACTGTATTTGGTAACAGTATGGATCAGTCTTTTATTATGTTGTGGGGGAATTCCAATGCACAGCTTCTAAGCAGAACCTCTCAGGTATTTGATACCGCTGATGGGTTTTTAGGCTGTTATCATTTTGGCGGTGATGTTTCGGATGCGACTGTGAATAAATATGATGGCACAGATAAAGGTACAATGGATATGTCCAACGGAATTATTGGACGTGCACGGATGTTTAACGGGACTGGATACATAAATTTGGGAGAACTTCCCGACCGTCCGGAAGGGGCGATTTCATGCTGGATGTGTCCGGGCTTTACAGTTAATTCGTATTCAGGAGTAACCCAGGGTATATGGGGTAAATATGAAATGGATGAACAGGATTTTACTCTGAGTTTACAAGGATCGGATTTCTATTCGGGTTCAGGTTCACCAGGGAAATTGATTTCAAAATTGGAAGATACGACAGATGGATACTATTTAGCAAGCAAAACATCTTCTTTTATTGAAAATATATGGTATCATGTTGTCTGGACCTGGGGTGAAGATGGCAATATACTGTATGTTAATGGAAAATTAGAAAGTTCATCTCCCGATTATCGCCCGGTTTGGGGAAAGGGTAATGACGAAATTGGCCGCAGTTATTACGATTCTTCGAACATTTCGGGAGGAGGCCCACTTTATTTTACTGGAGTGCTTGATGAATTTAGAATAGACAAGGCTCAGCGATCTGAGAGCTGGGTCAGGTTATGTTATACGAATCAGCTTTTACCAAATTCTCTGATCAGTATTAAAAAAGAGGATCAGCAGTAAAATCAAAATTTTAGCAGTATCTCATTGAGACCAGGTTTGATATCCCCTGTAAAAGTAAAACCTCAGTAAGTTGAGTTAATAGACAGACCGGTCCAGTTTAAAGCACTCAAAAATTTCGGGTAAAAATATCAGTTGTCATCATATTAACTGTAATGCTTTTTTTATCTACACCTGTCTGTTCCTGTAATCATCAACTACTGAGGTTTGGGGTAAAGAGACCTGGTGTAAAAAAATAAATCGTACTATAAAGTAATTATACGAAAGTTTTTAATTGATTATTATAACCGAAGTGTAATTATAAGATATTTTCGTATACGGTCTGTGTACAGATGTGGTTCTTGTTTTAATTATTCAAGATTATAAAAAAGAATCGCCGGGTATTAAACCCGGCGCTTCCGCTTCACCCGAAATGTTGCAAGAGGGCCTTGCAATTGGTAGGATTCCTAATATAATAAAGGAAATGGAAGTGAGCAATATATAAAGAATATTCATTTCCATTTTGTTAAAAAATTCCAGAAAATATGTGGACCAAATATTTCGATACAGAAAGCTGGATCAAAATGTTTTAAACCCCAGTTTGGCACCAATTGCAACAGATGCTTTTTCAACCTCAACAGGGTGTTTTTTTAAATTCCCGTCCCAGTAATATTCTCGTTCATTTTCCCATACCCATTTTGACGGCTTAAAAAGGCCTTCAAAGACATTCGCAACATTTATTATATCAAGATAAGCATCGAATCGGGTTAAAAATTTATGGTCGACGCTGTTTACGGTTTCAATTTTCATATCCAGTCTCTTATATATTTTGACCCTTTTGTAAATATTATCATAGGAAAGATTACCATCATTTTTGAGTACAATTTCACGATATGGAACGCCACCTGCGAAAATGCCAGAAAAATAGAAGTTAAGTCTTCCTGAAGCGACATTGTAGCGTAAAGTTGTTTTATTAGACCATGGGATTTCCCATTCGTAAGGAACAGTCTTATCTTGGTAGTATCGTGTTGATCTGCCGAAATTCTGAAACGTATAAAGTCCAAAACGTTCACAATCCAGTTCGGAAGAGAAACAAACTCCGTAAGACAGTAGTTTGCTTTGGCAATCAGTATCCCATGCTATATAACCAACTTTTTCAGAAAACCCTGAATAGTGAGGAAAATATTTTATATAAGTTTCGGCGTAAAGATTCAGTCTGTTATTCAGTAAAAACAGTTCTAACTCATTATTAGCAGAATAGAGATTTAATCTTCTGTTTATGTAATTTTTTTCAGGTAGACCCCGTATATCGGGATGGAAGGTCATTGATCCGATATTAGCCCTGAATGCAGTTTTGTTTTGTCTGTAAGTGTACCACAATGAAGGATCTGCAAAGATATGTGTGTTATATTCAGCACCGGCAACTCCGGTTACAATGTCAAAACCAAAAGATCCTTTCGTTGCTGTTTTTGATAATGAAATATGTGTCGAACCGGTTATGTCATTTGAACCGGTTTTTAATATTTTATTGGTATTGGCAGTAAGGTGTTCACTTCTACTCGCATTTGAATCGGTGATTGAAGAATCAGGGTATAAAGATAAAAACCCGTCCCATTTTACGGCTTCAATCGAGAAATCTGTATTCAGTTCAAGTTTTCCAATGTCCCATCGGTTCAATTTGCCGGACAGTGCAATGTTATCTCTTTTTATCTCCTTAAGAGGGGTAGTTAGACCATATCTCTTCCCTTCGAAAAACAGTTGCCTCGATCCACCTAATATTATTTCGTTCAGACGACTGTTAACTTTTTTTGAATTTAGCTTTGCAGAAAACAGTCCCCAGTTTACAATCCGATTTTCCCGCCAGCAGTCTTCGTATGAGTCAAGTGCATACCAGGTAAATGTCTTAAGGTTAAATGATTTTAAATCATGGTTTGTTATCATATATACATCGCCAAACATATTTGGAGCTGAATAGTTTAGTCGGGCTGAATCACTCGAGACAAAAGGTGACATTGGGGTGTTACCATTTCCCCATGCATGATTCTTAAATCGTATCAAGTAATTGTCAGTAATCCTGCCTCCAACCTGATAGTTATTTTTTTTCTTAGGCGGAGATGAAAGTAATAATTCCACATCGATTGAACCCATTGATCCAATCAGTTCCCAGGCTCTTTTATTATTGCTGTATCGTAAAATTTGAGGTTCAAGCAGTATCATACCTCCCGAAGCGTCAGTAAACCTGCTCCATTTGTGATTACAGTTGTTTTTTTCATGGTTGAAATCATAAGCCCGCTTCTATCTGCGTATGAATGTAAACTGAAGTGTGATGGGTTGAGCATTGGGATACCCATTACTCTATATCGGGTTTCATACAGACCGCTTCCCTTTATAAGAAACGCAGAACCTGCTTCGGGGATTCTCTCTACACCCGGTTTCATGAAAAGCACTTTGTTTATATCGTGAGTTAATCCAAACTGTTTTTGCTTGATGTCAAAGTCGACAGTTTCATTTCTTATGGTAGATTCACTTTTCACTTTCATGGTATCCATGATAGTAGAAACAGAATCTGAACCATAAGGGAAAACGAGTGAAAAAAGAAAAATTGCACTGAGACCAGATTTTGATAATGGGAGCATCAGGTGGACCTTTCGTTTAATCGGATAAAAAACTGATTAATTGAGATTACGATTAAATTATCTGAAGTGATAGAAAGTATTTCCCCGGATAGAAAGAAATTTATTTGCGATAAGATTTATTGAAGATTATTGGAGTGGCAATGAAATCTATGTAATACCTGTTAGTTATTGTTTTTTAAAAGCGGATTTGATTTAAAAAAATTATTTGCCCGACCAAGAACTGTTTTGAGGTTGGGTGATGACTGAACAGTTCTGAAAAATTCATGTCCAAAAAAGAAGTTTTCTGCGTATAATGCAGAAAACTCTTTTATTCTTCCGATAGCTTTTTCGGGAGGGAAATCTTCACAAGTATAATTATAAAAACGGTTCCAGACCTCAGCGTAATCAATTTCCAGTTTGTTTCCGCACATTTGGGAGAAGATCCATGGTTTTACAACAGCCATTCTTCCAATCATCAAGGCGTCACATACTTCGGAGTTTACATATTTAAGAGCTGATGAATTTTTGATATCGCCATTACCTATTATGATCAAAGAGGTTTTTTCTCTTATCCATGAAAAAAGATCCCATCTTGCAGATCGTTTCAACTTTTCATCAATAAATCTGGGGTGAACGCATATGACATCTATACCAGAATCTTCGAACAATTTAAGCCGTTCCAGGAACTGGTATTGCCATTGGGGGGAATTCTTTCCGAGCCGGCATTTTACTGTAAGCAGACCATCCCAGCTACTGCGTATCGATTGAAGTGTACTGGAAAGCAGGTTGATATTATCAAAAAGTGCACATCCTCCACCATAATGGCTTATTCGTGGAGCCGGGCATCCAAGGTTGATATCTATGCCAAAAGGATCAACAGATTTCAGTTTATTGATAATTGGTTCAACAGGTTCATTGCCGTTTAATTTTAGTTGATAAATAACAGGCCCTTCCTGTTTTCTTCTTTTAGTGAAAGGTGACGCAAAAAGATTTTCACTAAGAAGGGCTTTTGTAGAAAGCATTTCCGTATAAAGTATACTGTAACCACCAAAATCAGAAATCAGTCTTCGGAATGCACTATGGCTGAGTCCTGCCATTGGTGCACATAAAAATGGTGATATTTTGAAATGATCAAAAAGAGAGGAGCGTTTATCTATCATTGGAAAAAAGATCTGAAAAGTATACCTGAAATAAGATAGAGAGGGAAAAGAAGAAAACCGGATAAGATGTATTCTTCAGAATTGATCAACAAGGGGGCTGTTTTTGAAAAGAGGTTATTTTTCCATTCAGTGAATGCGTACACAACTGGAGGAAAAAACATGCCCGAAATTGCCCACAACAGTATGGGAATTAATCCTGTGCCCCAAACCTCTTTTGCGATGAAAACATTTATAAAAATCATATAAAGGCAGCTTCTGGATAATGTTGAAAATGAATTAACGGATCGGGAATATGAAATTTCAAAATTCAAAAGCTTTTTTTTAATCTTTTTAATTGAATCATCATTGAGAAGACCGGTTTTACCGCAGTGACTGATACCATCCTGAACTGATCTGATCAGCATTTCGGGTTGTTCAACAAACAGTGGCACAATCAAAGTTTTATACTCTGTAGTTATTTTTAAATAGCCTCTGATAAACGGTATGGTCGTAATATTTATACTGGTAATATCATAAAAACTTACAGAACTGATTTTGTAGGGTGTTTTAAAGATAAGTTTATCGGTGCAGACAATTATCTTATATTTTGAGATCTCTTTTTTAAAGAAAAGAAAAAGAATCAAAAGAGCAATTGCAGTCGCGTTGAGGTATATGGCTGCACGAATCGCAGATGTAATGATTACATTGTATGATATAATTGAAATGATTGCAGGAAACCATGAAATAATAAAAACAGATCCGATAATAATATGAAGCATGATTTCCAGGTATAGAAAACGTTTTTGAAAAGAAAAATTGATCTGGTTATCAGGTATGTTGTCCATGAATGTTTCCTGTAATTAGTTTGCATACTTCCTGTTATTTATCTTGATCTTCTAATATAGTAAGCTTCATACAATAAATGGTCAACAAAATCGAAAAATAAAAAGTTTGAATTCACCAGCCGGCTTTATATATATTCTTTAGGTTTTTTCCTCACCATAAGGAACCAGTTAAATAATATGTCCATTCGAAGCATGACAGGTTTCGGACTCGCTGAAAGCCTGACTCAATCGGGCACATACAGAGTCGAGATCCGGGGCGTTAACAATCGTTTTCTCGAAATTGGTGTCAGACAACCGAAATTCGCAGCTAATCTGGAGCAGAGAATTAAAAAAGAGCTTTCATCTGTTGTTTCCAGGGGTACAGTATCGGTGATTATCACGTGTGATCGTGAAGAAGAGGGTGTTCGGCTTACCTGGGAAAAACCGTCTGTTGATAATTACATGCAAATTTTTAAAGAAATCAGTGGGACATACAATCTGGATGGTGCTGTCACATTATCCGATCTGCTTCATTTCAGTGATTTTATAAAAACTGAAAATGTGGATTATGATGAAGAGGTTCTATGGGAGCATCTGAAACCGATTTTAGGGCAGGCAATTGAAGCTTTTCAGCAGTCTCGTGAAACTGAGGGGGAGTTTATTGCTAATGATCTGGAAAAGATAAACCAGCAGATAAGTCTGACTGTAGACCAAATAGAAAAGCGGGCGCCTGAGCGTATAAAAGAGTATGCATCAGCATTGGAAGAACGGGTTAAAAAACTTATTGCAAACCCGCCGGATCCTCTTAGGATGGAGACTGAAATTGCTCTTTTTGCAGACAAACTTGATATTTCTGAAGAATGTACGAGGCTCAGGGCACATATAGCGAAGTTTTATGATGATTTGAAAAAGAGTGAACCGGTTGGAAAAAGAATGGGATTTCTTTTGCAGGAAATGAACAGAGAGGCAAATACGATCGGTTCAAAGGCAAATGATATGGAAATCTCACATTTGTCTGTGAAACTTAAAGAAAATATCGAAAAAATAAGAGAACAAATTCAAAATATTGAGTGAAAAAGGGAGCACCCATCTGGTATGTGTTGATGCTCTCAAAAGGAGGAATTATGGCCGATTTACTTGAGTTAGATCTTGAAGAACTTGAAAAACGTGGAATCGACAGGTATAAAGCTGTACTGATGGCTTCACAGGAAGCGCGTTTCATTAATGATCAGATTCGGCTTAATATTCTGGAATCAAAAGAAAAACCAACAACACTCGCTCTTCAGCGTCTTTTTGAAGGTAAAGTTGTAGAAAATGAAGAGGGTGAGAGTGAAAGTTAATGGCAGATCCTTTAAGGGTAGTTATTGGAATATCCGGCGGAATTGCTGCTTATAAAATACCGCAGTTAATTCGCTTGTTAATAAAGCAGAATGTTGAAGTAAAAACAGTTGTTACATCTGCTGCAGGGGGGCTTGTTGGCGAAGACGCCTTACGGACGGTGTCTTCAAATCCAGTTTACAGTGATAATAATTTCAATTATGATATGGACCACATCCGTCTTGCAGACTGGGCTGACCTGCTTCTGATTTGTCCGGCTACTGCTAATACAATCGCCAAAATTGCTCATGGAGTTGCAGACAATCTGCTTACCACGCTCGCGTTGTCGGTTCCTGAATCAAAAACAGTTGTAATACCAGCCATGAATTCTGTTATGTGGCGTAACCGGGCTACACAGGCTAACATCGAATTGCTGAAAAACAGATCCGTTTTTGTATTTCCGGTTGAAGAAGGGGAACTGGCATGCGGATCAAGCGGGCCGGGCAGGATGGCGCAGATAGAAGACATCGCTGAATGGGTTGTGAATTTTCAACCAAATTCCGGGATATTAAAAGGAAAAACTGTCCTGATCTCTTCGGGACCTACTGAAGAGCCGATTGATCCGGTTCGTGTTATCACTAACCGGTCTTCAGGAAAAATGGGTGCAGCTCTTACCCGTGAGGCTTTGACATTAGGAGCCAAAGTAATTGTTGTTACCGGACCTGCTCGGGAAAAACTGCCTTCAGGAGCTCAAATTATAAAAATTAAAACCGCAGAGCAGATGCGTGATGCCCTTCTTTCAAATTTCAATTCTGCTGATATATGTATAATGGCAGCAGCAGTTAGTGATTTTAAGGTTGAAAACTTTTCCAAAACCAAAATACAAAAAACTGAAAAGAATAGTTTTTTACTTGAACTAAAACCAAATCCCGATATTCTTGCAGAACTTGGAAAAAAGAAAAAAAATCAGTTCCTGGTTGGCTTTGCTCTGGAAAACAGCAATTCTGAAAATCGTGCCTGTTCTAAAATGGAAAAGAAGGGGTGCGATATGATGATCTATAACAACTTTGATTCATCTATCGGACTTAAAACAACCCGTATATCAATACTGGCCAGAAACGGTTTTAATCAGAAAATTCCGGATATGAACAAATCTGAAGTTGCAGGGATTATATTTAAAAAGATTATCGAACTTTCAGGTTTTTTTCATGGTTAACAGAAAACTTGTTTCCGATTATTTACGCCAGCAGTATCAACTTTCCATGCCGGATTTCATTTTTGATAATAACGGCAGTGCGAGTGTTTTAAAGGCATTTTATCAGGTTTCACCAAAAAAATCTGCTCAATTATCACAGGAAAAACAACAAAACCACAGTGGCTTTCAAAAATCTCAAAAATCTGAGTCGGTTTCGGTTCAAAAAGAAAATAAACAGGTTTCAATTAGTTCCAGGCTTTCGGCCCTTAAGCCGATTGATAAATTGTTGCCAGGTATCTCTGGCAAGAACCCCTCTTCAAAACCACAAGTCCATCTTTCAACCGGTTTGAATTATGAGCAAAAACGTTTAGCGCTTAAAGAGCTTTATATCGCAGGATGTAACAAGTGTCATTTAGCAAAAACAAGAAACAAGTTTATATTTGGGGCAGGAAATGCAGACGCTCATATAATGATTATCGGTGAAGCTCCGGGGAGGGATGAAGATATTCAGGGACTGCCATTTGTTGGTAAAGCCGGTCAGTTGCTGACAAGTATGCTGGAGGCAATCAAACTGGACAGAAGCAAAGATGTGTTCATAACAAATATATTGAAGTGTCGACCGCCGGGTAATAGAAATCCTGAAGCTCAGGAGATAATCACCTGTTTTCCACTTCTGGAACGTCAGATTGCAATAATACAACCTAAAGCTATTTTGCTTTTGGGTCGTATCGCAGCACATTCTATTATTGGGACAAATGACAGTATCGCAATGATGCGTTCAAAGGTACATGATTATAAAGGTATTCCGACAATGGTTATTTATCATCCAGCAGCCCTGCTCAGAAATGCTTCATTAAAGCGGCCTGCCTGGGAAGATTTACAGAAATTTCAGACTTTATTGAATGATTCAGGGATTTATGGCTATTCAAAATAAATATATGAACCAACGTGATCAGAA
>Ga0123335_1004911_pt1 | contig 16776 bp, 13 predicted proteins | sample BiotimSIPDNA_2_FD_89707 | JGI IMG/M metagenome (GOLD analysis project Ga0123335, IMG submission 89707) | Anaerobic biogas reactor microbial communites from Washington, USA - Biogas_R2 time_0 SIP DNA | ecosystem: Engineered > Bioreactor > Anaerobic > Unclassified | place: Washington, USA...
CCACCATCTCGTACAACTTCAGCCGGTGCATTCCAGTGTCGCGAACGAATTCGGCGGCACGGATCAGGTGGCGTTCTGAGGTTCTCCTGTCAACCTGGTTGCGCAGCCGCTCCGAGGCGCCGTCAGATGCCGTTGTGAGTGTCCTGTTTCCTCCTTGCGCCAGAGCCCTGACAAGGTTTCCGGTCAGACGGTCGGCCCTGAGGCTGGATACTCCTATTTCACGACCGCCCGCCACGATTTCAGAAACAAGCCTCTCGATCTGGAGATGATCGGTGACTGCTGCGCCAACCAAACCGACGCGCCTGGCCTCCTCCGGAATCAGAGACAGCACCTTCTCGGGAGGCACCAGCCTCATTCCATGTCTGTCGGTCCGCCGCATGACGCAATACGTACAACTGCGAGAGCATCCTCTCTCCGGTTCTATCAGAAACATCGAGGCAAGGACCGTGTTTGCCGTCAGAATTTGAGAGTAAGCGGGAAGAGAGAAGTCGGCGGCTCTGGCAGCCTGCGGCATCTCTGCTGTCACGCCCGGAACGTAGACTCCCGGAATAGCGGAGAGTCTGCTCAACAGATCGTCTCTTTTCGCCCCGGGGAATTCCTCGAGGAGGGTATGGACGAAATTTTCCCCTTCCCCGACAAAGATCAGATCGGCGAAAGGAGCGAGTATCACAGGGTTTGAGTTCGTCAGCGGACCGCCCGCTATGATCAGCGGGTGTTGTTCGGTCCTTTCCCGCCGGAGGGACGGTATCCCGCAAAGATCCAGTATCTCGAATATTCCCGGCAACTCCAGTTCGTAGGCTATCGAGAAGGCTATAACCGGGAAATGCGACAGCGGAGTCTCGCTCTCGTAGGTGAGCACCGGCATGCGGTTCCTGCGGTATTGGTCCGGGTCATCGGGAACAAACGCCCGCTCCGCGCACGCGTCAGTATGCAGGTTTATTTCCCGGTAGATGCTCTGGAATCCGAGCGAACTCATCGCCACCCGATAGGTGGATGGATGGCAGAGCGCCACCCGGACCGGCGCCGCCTTGCGCAGCACTCCCGACTCCTCTGCCACTCTCCGGCGGATCTCACTGAGTAGGTTCCAGGAATTCATGGCTAGACGCCCCGTGCCATGCCGGGCCATATGAGCTTGTGCATCTGGATTTGCATCCGCACAGGCATGCCGCAGTCCAGCACCCAGGACGCAAGGTCCCGGTACGGCAATCTCCCATGGACCGGAGAAAACAGAACAGACGAAACCTTCGGAACCAGATCGAAGCGGCAGATGATGCGGCAAGCCCAGTCGAAATCATTTCTGTCGGAGACCACGAATTTCACTTCGTCATTGCGAGTCAGACAGCTCACGTTTTCGTACCTGTTGCGCTGATCCATGCCGCTTGAAGGACATTTGAAGTCCATGATCTTGTGGACCCGCGGATCGACATCTGCGAGTGGAACCTGCCCTCCGGTTTCTACCAGGACGGTATAGCCGTGTTCCAGCAGCGTTCCGAACAGTTCGTGCACGCTTCTTTGCAGCAGAGGTTCTCCTCCGGTCACGAGAGCCAGTCGCGTGGGAAACGGCTCAATGGCTTTCATTACTTCAGGGACGGACATCTGCGCCCCCTCATGGAAGGCGTACTCGGTGTCACAGTAGCTGCAGCGAAGATTGCAGCCGGACAGCCTGATGAACGCGAAAGGCAGGCCGGCGAATGATGATTCCCCCTGTATACTGTAAAAAATCTCGTTTATCTTCATCGGTCAGTTTACGTGCAGCGACCCTGCCTGCTGTTCGTCCCTGCTGAATGAGTCGTACAGCGCCTTTCCGGTGGCAGAAGATTTGACTCGGGCCAGTTCCTCCGGCGTCCCTTCAGCAACGATACGGCCGCCGTGCTCCCCGCCTCCGGGTCCGAGATCGATGATCCTGTCCGCCATCTTGATAACGTCGAGGTTATGTTCGATCACCACGACGGTGTTCCCCAGATCGACGAGGCTGTTAAGTATGTCCAGCAGCTTCTTGACGTCATGGAAATGCAGACCCGTGGTCGGTTCGTCGAGTATGTACAGCGTCCGGCCCGTGGCGCGACGGCTTAGTTCCCGTGCCAACTTCACCCTCTGAGCTTCCCCTCCCGACAGGGTGGTCGCCGATTGTCCGAGCTGGACATATCCAAGTCCGACATCATTCAGGGTCTGCAGTTTCTGAGAAATCGCGGGAATATTCTCAAGCAGTGCATACGCATCGCTGATATTCATCTCAAGCAGGTCCGCGATCGAGTAACCTCTGTATTTTACCGCAAGAGTCTCCCGGTTATAGCGCTTACCCTGGCAGGTCTCGCAAAGGACGTGCACGTCGGGGAGAAAACTCATTTCGATGCGGCGCAACCCGTCCCCCTGACATGCTTCACACCTGCCCCCCTTCACGTTGAAGCTGAATCTTCCGGGCTTGTAGCCGCGGATCCTCGATTCGGGGAGCATGGAAAAGAGTTCCCTCAGCGGAGTGAAGAGCCCGGTGTAGGTGGCTGGATTTGACCGGGGCGTCCGGCCTATCGGTGACTGGTCAATTTCAATTACCTTGTCCAGGTGCTCCACGCCCAGGATTTTGTCGTGCAAGCCCGGAGTGGCGAGGGCACGGTGCAGTTTACGTGAAAGCGCCTTGTAGAGGATATCGTCCACAAGGGAGGATTTGCCTGAGCCGGATACGCCGGTTACGCAAATGAAGAAACCGAGCGGGAACTCCACATCGATTCCCTGGAGGTTGTTATGGCGCGCCCCTTTGATGATCAGCTTCTTCCCGTTCCCTTTTCTCCGCTTCTCGGGATACTCGATGCGAAGCTCGCCGGTGAGATACTTTCCCGTATACGATTCCGGCGCTCTCATCACATCCTCGATCGTGCCTTCCGCCACAATCCCTCCGCCGGTACGGCCGCCGCCAGGACCAAGATCCACAATATGGTCGGCACTCCTGATGGTTTCCTCGTCGTGTTCCACCACCAGAATCGTGTTCCCCATATCTCTGAGCTCAGCGAGCGTGTCAAGGAGTTTCCTGTTGTCGCGAGGATGGAGGCCGATGGAAGGCTCATCGAGCACGTAAAGGACTCCGCGGAGCTTCGAACCGATCTGGGTAGCAAGCCGTATCCGCTGCCCTTCACCCCCGGAAAGGGAGGAAGCGGGGCGATCGAGCGACAGGTAGTCGACTCCAACGTTGAGCAGGAACTCCATTCGACCGCGTATTTCGCGCAATACCTGCCCCGCAATCTGCGCTTCTCTCGGGGTGAGTTCGATTTCGGAGAACGCCCTATATGCGTCCTCCAGCGAGAGCCGGGCATAGTCGGCTATCGACATGCCGTTGATCTTCACCGCCCTGCTTTCCGGCCTCAGGCGCGACCCGCCGCAGGCAGGACAGGCGCGGTCAGAAAAGAACTTTCCTATCTCGGATGTACTTCGTGAATTCGCCTGGGCAGCAAGATACGACTCCAACCGGCGGCCGACGCCCCGGAATTCTCCCGGTCCGGAGTTCCCGTACAGAAAAGCCTCTTTTGCTTTCGCCGGGAGCTTTTCAAAAGGAGTCTTGCCGTCGATCTGGAATTTGCGCACAACCTTGCTGAGAGAGTCACGCAGGTAAGAGACGATCCTCTCGTTTTCAAGCGGAAATTGAATCGCCGAGACCGGGGCGCCTGGATCCGGGATGAGAGCGTCCGGATTCAAGGCCGGCCGCGTGCCCAGTCCCTCGCACTCCGGACACGCTCCATGGCGTGAGTTGAATGAGAAGGAGCGCGGCTCCAGCGTAGGAATGCTTATGCCGCAATCAATGCAGGCCTGGCGCTCGGAGAAGAGTCGCTCTTCCTTTTCGAGCGCAACGACCGTTACAAGCCCTTCAGCAAGTTCCAGCGCCGCCTTCACCGAGTGCTCGAGGCGATTCCGTACCCCTGGCCTGATCAGGACCCGATCCACGATAATCTCGATTGTATGATTTCTGGTCTTGCTGAGACGAATGTCTTCCTCGAGACTGCGAGTTTCTCCGTCAACCCGCGCCCGCAGATATCCTTTCTTCAGGAAGCCCTCGAAGAGCTTCTTGAATTCCCCTTTCCTATCGCGCACCACAGGAGCCATGATCATGACGCGAGTGTTCTCGGGATAGGCGGCGATAAGATCGACCATCTGGTCCAGGGTCTGGTGAGATATCGGTTTGCCGCAGATATGACAGGTCGGTTTGCCGATGGAGGCAAACAGCAGACGCATGTAATCATAGATCTCGGTAACGGTCCCGACCGTGGACCGGGGACTACGGCTTGTGGTCTTCTGCTCGATGCTGATTGCCGGCGACAGGCCTTCCGCGCTATCGAGTTCAGGTTTTTCCATCCTCTCGAGGAACTGCCGTGCGTACGCCGAAAGCGACTCGATATAGCGGCGCTGACCCTCGGCATAGATAGTATCGAATGCGAGGCTTGACTTGCCGGATCCCGACAGGCCGGTGATCACCGTCAGCCTGTGCCGCGGAATCTCGAGACTGATATTCCTGAGGTTGTGCTGGCGAGCGCCGCGCACCACTATCTTGTCTAACATGGAAGGACCAAATGTGTCATTTTACGGCGACACGACAGGGCGGTCAATCGACAACAGCTTTCGAGGTCCGTAACGACTCGCCTATACGCCAGGGGAGATACAGGATCACGAAACTCAAGAGAGCTACCCCTTCAATCGAAATCAAATACCATGGCCATGGGCCGAGAAAGTCGAGAAGGGAGGGGACGGCAGGCTTGTGGCAGAGATATCCGTAATTCCATCCTGCAAGCGCATCAATCGCGCCCACCGCGATTCCGTAGACATTCAGAGCCAGCATCATCCGTACGATGCTTCCGCCGCGCGGCCTGAAATCGCGGGAGGCTGCCAGGAAAGCAATCGCGGCCAGAGTCGCTCCGTGGCTCCAGAAAAAAAGGAAGAAATCGACGGAGGGGAATCCCAGGGCCAGGTCCGGAGTGATCGTCGCCTGCAAAACACCCCCCAGGCCCCAGAAGTAGGCAATTTCGACAAGGAATCCGTTCGGCCGGAAAAGCGAAACGATGCAGGCGATCAGGACGAGGTTGCACAGCTCGAGCGGCAGCGAGTACTGCCAGCTGAGTGCGCCGTCGAGCCCCTGCTGAACGTAAAAAAAGATCGCATAGCCGAGGAGAACGAACCCGATGGTTCCGGCAGTCCATCTGCGCTCCTCGTCTGCAGAGTTCCTGCTTACCCAGGCTGAGACCGCACACGCTGCAGCAATAATCACCAGCACGGCGATGTGTTGCGTCCCGAACGCCACGAACTCTGCTCGCTCCACGAAGAGTCTCTCCCCATCAGATGAGATCGAAGCGGGTCAGAACTTCCATCAACTGGAGCTCGACATCCTGTTGCCTCAGGATAAAGAGGCGCGACAGATCTGCAGTGTCGACAAATCCGGATCTCGCGAGGAAAATTCTTTTCTCCTCCTCCGCGATTCTTGCGATTTCGCTCCGACCCATGTTTTTGCATTCCTGAACATCGAATTCGAGCGAGCGCAGCCGGGCTGCAAGAGGCTCAAGCCTCTGATCCACCATGAACGCGAGTCGCCTCAAAGGCTCCCTGCGGGTACGTATGAGACTTGAGACATCCAGGGATTCGAAAACCGGGTAAAGGCTGACGAAATCACCCGCCCGCAGAGTGTCCGAAAACGAACTCGATTCACCGTTGATCAGCACGAGTTCAACCTCACTTTCGGGCACGCCCAGCCGCGCCAGGAGCTGCCGCACATTCGTGATGCCGGGAAGCGGGCATGGGAAGCGGCGTTTCCTCCGATCCGGCGGCAGCCGGTCGTTCAGTTCTTCATAGACCCGCACATGGACGTGATCCATTTCCGTTGTCCCAGAAAAGCAATTCTACCATTCTGTGAGCTGCAGAATCGGACGCAAATTGTCTGATGGGAAAATCCCGGGACGCGTTATATTGTCGGAGGTTACCTTTTTTTCAGGCAGTAAATTCCGACATTGGAGGGTGAGGAATGAAGACGGGGACAGGCTGCTTTCTCGCGGGCATACTCTGCCTGCTGAGCTTTGGTGCGGTTGCCGGCCAAACCGCGGATGAGGCCAAAATCACGGTATTGAACCCGAGAGGCATTCAGCCTCCCATCCGCAAAATACCCATGGCCGCACGTCCGGCTACTCTGGATGGCAAAACGGTGTATATCGTCGACACGAAGTATCCTCGCACAAAGGAATTTGTCGACGAGCTGGTCAAGATACTCAAGGAAAAGCGTCCGGAAACCAACTGGGTGCTGAAAGAAAAGTTCGGCGGATACATGGACGATGATCCGAAACTTTGGGCGGAGATAAAGGAGAAAGCGCAGGCCGCAATCGTGCTGATCGGGCATTGAAGCAGCTGTTCGCCGGCGGTCGTCGGCCACAGCGTCACCCTTGAAAGAATTGGCGTTCCCACCGTTCCGATCATCACTCAAAGATTCCAGGACCTCGTCACCACCATCGCCTTCAAGAAAGGAATACCGGGTATGCGGATGGTCTACTCACCGCATCCGGTCACCGACAGGCCGGCGGCACTCTGCCGTAAGTACCTCGAAGGAAAAGATCCGATTACCGGACGGCCTTTTCTCGAAGAAATCGTTGAAAACCTGACCCGTCCGCTCGCGGAGGAAGATAGAAAGGGAGGCTTCCTTAAGAGGGAGCCGCGGCCGAGGCTGCTCGCACCCGATACGGCCCGTAATCTCGAGAAGCTTTTCTATGATTCTGATTTCACTGATGGAATGCCGGTGGTGCTCCCCACGGAGGCAAGAGTTGCGGAGATGCTCAAGGCGACGAGTCGCAAGCCGGATGAGCTGGTAGGATCGATGCGTCCCTCTCCTCCGCATGAAGCCTGGGAATACACGGTTGAGATGGTTGCGGTAAACGCTGTGATGGCGGGTGCGAAGCCGGAGTACTTCCCGACAATTCTGGCGCTGGCATCTACGGGAGTCACTTCTCTGTTCAGCTCAACATCGTCCTTCGCGAGAATGATGGTGGTCAATGGCCCGGTCGCGAATGAAATCGGGATGAACTCGGGCATCGGAGCCCTCGGCCCTTTGAACAGGGCCAATGCGACCATCGGCAGGAGTTGGACCCTGATTTCGAAGAACCTCGGCGGCTCCGGCAAAGTGGGGGAGACATACCTGGGCACCCAGGGGAATCCTCTTTCTTATAACAATCTTTGTTTTCCGGAAGCTGAAGACGGTCTCCCCGCAGGCTGGAATCCACTGCACGTACAGAAGGGATTCAAGAAGTCGGAGAGCGTCGTAAGCGTCTTCAGCGGCTGGAGCATGAGCGACATCGCCTGGTACTCCGAAATGCCGATTCACCAGGTGATCCGCGGTTGGCTCGAGCATTTCTTTTCATTTAATACAAATGCGGCCACCCTGATCCTGGACCCGATCGTGGCAGACGACGTGGCCCAAGCCGGGTTTGGTTCCAAGGAAGCCTATGCGGACTATCTCGCGAAGAACACCGGTACCCCGGCATGGCTTTACTGGCAAAATCGGGAAAACGAGCTCAAGCAGGCCAGAGCCGGAGTGGAACCGTACGCAACTTACCTGAAGATGGGTCCTGGCACCGTCATTCCCGTATCACGCTACAGCCGGGAGAGCCCGACGCCGTCAGCCTTCATGGCTTCGAAAGAGACGGCGGAGAGCGCTACGACTATCGAAATCGTCGTTACGGGAGGAGGGACCAACACGTTCTGGTCCGGTGGTGATTTCAGTCACGTGACGAGCACGTCAGTAGACAAATGGAGGTAGGAGGAACACATGAACAGCAGATTCGCAATTTCGGTCCTGGCACTGCTGGTAATCCAAGTGGTCGCAGCAGCGCAGGTCAATTCACCGGATAATCCGGCTGCTGTCGGAGCTCCGGTCAAGTCGTTTGTCGAACTCGGATCGGTATACCCGGCCAACTACGACATTACTGTTACAGTCCTGGAAGTGGTGAGAGGGAAGGACGCGCTGGAACTGCTGAAGAAGACCGGTCCTGTGAAGGAAGAGCCGAAGGCCGGTTTCGAGTATCTGCTTGCCCGGGTGAAATTCGACATGGCGGGGAGAGGAGTCACGGAGAACAAGAGTTTTGAGCTTGGCAGCTCGCCGCTCCAATGGGTTGCCTATTCCGCGAATATCGAAGAATATGATGGTATCTCGGTGCCGCTGCCCAAGCCCTCACTGACCGGTATTGTTCGCGCCGGTCAGGCTGTCGAAGGCTGGATCGCATTTGCAGTTGAGCAGAAAGAGAGCAAGCCCATAATGGCCTTCGATCCGGATTCGGGCGGGGCGAATGGGCGCGGGAAGACACTGTTCTTCAAGCTCTATTGAGCGCCGCAGGAGGTTATGGTTATGGCTAGAGAGAAAGAAAGCGAAAAAGGAAAGATTTCCCGGCGCGAATTCGTCGTCGCCGGCGGGACCGTCATTGCCGGGGGAGCAGTAGCCGCCTGCACCCTTTCGGATGCATCGGCATCGCAGGCATCGGACGAATTCCCGCTTTCTACAGCTTATCTGGTGTATGACAGCCGGTACTGCGCGGGCTGTCAGAGCTGCATGCTCGCATGTTCACTCGTGCATGAAGGAGCCGCCTGCACATCGCTGTCGCGCATCCAGATTGCGCGGGCCGTCCTGACCAAGTATCCCGATGACATCCAGATACACGTATGCAGGCAGTGTCCCGACCCGCTGTGCGTGAGGAACTGCCCCACCGGGGCCTGTCACGTCAACACAGCCAACGGCAATGTCCGGATGATTGATTCCGAGAAGTGCATTGGCTGCAGGCAATGCATCAGCTCGTGTCATTTCACGCCGCATCGTACAATCTGGAATCAGGCTGCACAGAAGGCGACCAAGTGCGATTTGTGCGTCGATGCTCCGTATTTCAGCAAGAAAGGGGGTCCCGCCGGGCAGCAGGCGTGTGTCACGACCTGTCCGGTCGGCGCTTTGAAAGTGGTCACTGAACTTCCGTCACAGCTTGATAACAGCGGCTACGATCTGAGGTTTGCCCCTGAACCGCAACGCGGCCAGGCTACAACCTCTTCAAAGACCGGCGAGGAATAGGGGAGGAGGAAAGCATGACGACACCAGGATTTGCAGGAAAGATTCTTCTGGTCAATTTAACGACCGGGCAGACCTCCTCGATCGACTCCGCCAAGTACGAGATGTACGGCGGTGGGCACGGCACAGGTGCAGCGCTGTTCTGGGATCTATGCGTCGCTCCGGGCGATTGGGATCTGCAGGATGCCTTTGATCCGAGAAACGCCGTCTCACTCATGACCGGGCCTCTGGCCGGCACCGGCCTCTCGTTCGCAGGCAGGACAAGCGTTTCCGGCATGTCTCCACAGTCGTATCCGGTCAACTGGTTCTGCCACAGCAATTTCGGCGGCAGTTTCGCCCCGACGCTCAAAATGGCCGGCTGGGACGGGGTTGTCGTAATCGGCAAAGCCGAGTCTCCCGTCTACATCAACATCATCGATGACAAGGTCACCATCGAAGACGCGAAGGCGCTGTGGGGCCTGACGACGTGGGAGACTCAGGAAGAAATCTGGAAAAGAACCGGGGTACGGTACGGCCAGGAGTGGCAGGAGTTTGAAAAAGGCCATACCCTGCAAAGACCGGCTATCGTGACGATCGGACCGGCCGGGGAAAACATGACCAGGGTTGCATCGCTGGTCCATGGCGGCGGCTCCGGGGCCGGCCAGGGCGGCTTCGGCGGCGTCTTCGGCTCCAAAAAACTGAAGGCGATAGCAGTGCTCGGAACCGGCCAGATCAGAGTGGCCGATCCACGGGGAGTCAGGGACGCCAGGGAATGGTGGGAAACAAAATGGCCGATTGGTCCGCCGTTTGCGGGTCCGGAGGGGAGCATTCCCTCCAGTTGCATGGGCTGCCGCAGGGGCTGTCACAACAGGAACCAGGTTCATGGACTCGATTCGGACAACTGCGCGGAACAAACATGGTACAACCTCGCGCCGCCGCATAAAGGGACTCCGTACGAAATCCAGTGGAAAATGACCGACGTCGCCCAGAAGCTCGGGTTGAATGCCATGGAAACGTGCTTCATGGGTCCGATGAGTTTCGAGGTTCCCAAGGATTTCCCGATCCAGCCGCGCATTCCCGCATACACAGCACTCGGCTGGTACATGAAGAAGATGTACGACCTTGGCGTAATCGGCCCAGGTACGAAGTTCGACACCTCGCCGCTTCCGATGGCCGATATCGAAAAGCCCGAGTTTGCCGAGATCTATGGACTGGCGATCGCCAATCGCGTCGGAATCGGCGATCTGCTGGCCGAAGGAACCGCCCGCTTCGCCGAAAAGCTCGGCAGACTGCCGGGGGATTTCGATGTGCTGCTGCGCCTCACGGCCTGGGGCTATCAGGATCACTGGTCGATGCCCACGGTGGAGTGGGCGTATGGAAACCTCATGGATTCCAGAGACATCAACAACCACGACATGTCGCTCGGACGCAAGGAGAAATACACGTGCGAGCAGTTTGTCAAAATCCTGGCAAGCCGTACGGCGCCATACAACGACCCGCTGTGGTTTGACTACAGCTGGAAGGGGGAGCGTGCCTACAAGACCGGGATCTACTCCGACCGAAAGGCACAGTGGGTGGCCTGGCATCAGCACTACGCCACGTATTACAAGGAGTCGGTCCTGCTGTGCGACTGGGCTTTTTCCAACCTTTTCAACGAAAACAGCCCGGACGGCAAGGGCTATACTACCGAGGCGGAACCGCGGTTCCTGAAAGCCGTCACCGGAAGAGATCACAGCTTTGTGGACGGAATGGAAATCGGCCGCCGCATCTGGAATCTGAAAAGGGCGATTTTCGTGATGCAGGGGAGGCACAGGAATCAGGAGAAATTCGCCGGCTATTACTACCGGCCCGGAGCATCGTATTGCGGCTATGCTCCTGAACTCCCTATATTCGATGGTTCGAAATGGGAATGGGTCAACTGCAGAGAACTCTTTTTCGAAGACAAAGGAGTCGAACAATGGAAGACGGCCTTCTTTAAAGTGGAAGGCTGGGATCCCGCTTCAGGGTATCCGACGCGCAGGACCCTGGAAGAGCTGGGCATGCGGCATATTGCCGACGTGCTGCAGGCGAAGGGACGATTGGGACCCGCATAAATGCATGAATCGAACAAAATCACAAAGCCGCAGGTTTCGCCCTGGTGAAACCTGCGCAGTTGCTCAGCAGGCTAAGGAGCGCAAGGTATGAAACAGGTATCGTTGTCTGTTTGTGTTTTCCTCATTATCGGGATGGTGAATCCCGCGACAGCTGACGACTGTGACAGGCAATGCCTGATCTCGATAATGGATCGCTACATCACTGCCCTCGTTAGGCACGATCCGACGATGGTTCCGCTGCACAGGGATGTCAGGTTTGTGGAAAACACTGAAAAGACGGCTATCGGCGCCGGTTTCTGGAAGACGATCTCGAGAGGGCCGAAGGATTTCAAAATCTACGCGGCGGATCCGGTCGTCGCCCAGGTCGGATTGATAGGGGTGATGCAGGAAAACGATTTGCCTGTTCTGGTTGCCATCCGGCTAAAGGTGGTCGACGGCAAAATCACTGAAATCGATCATCTTGTGCATCACGAAACGAGACAGCCGCTGGCCAGAACGCTGATTACGCCCCGCCCGGCGCTGGTCCAGCCGCTGAAGGAATCGGAAAGATCGTCGCGGGAGCAGATGTTCAAAATTGCAAATTCCTATTACGACTCGATTGTTCAGGCCGACGGCACGGTCGCCCCGTTTGCCGATGAATGCGTGAGACGTGAAAACGGGATGACGACGGCGAATGATCGTGAACCGCCCGCCAAAGACGACGATTTCGCTCCATTCCGAAAGATGAGCTGCGCAGAGCAGATGTCCACAGGCGTGTGGAAATCGATTACCAGCGTCGACCAGCGCCGGCTGCTGGTTGCGGACGTCGAGATGGGACTGGTATTCGCCTTCTCCATGCTTGTGCATAACGGCAAGCCGGAGGTGATCGAAATTGTCGGCGTGCCTGGCGTCACGGAGTGGCCGAACAAATACGGCGCCTTCGACCTTGTTGCGGCCCATATGTTCAAAATCAGGAATGGGAAGATCCACGAGATTGAAGCCATTGGATACATGGGTAAGCACGGGGTAAAAAACGGCTGGGAATGAATCGATCAGTGCGAGGAGACTGGTAAAACGAGCGCTGTTTGGAGTATCCTGTTGACCATTGCGGCCGCGCGTCTCAGCCGATGATGATTCGCGGTCTGCCTGTGGTTCGCAGATTAGGAGTGTACCGGGAAGACCGGTTGAGTTGTAGAGTTCCAGTAGCGGTGCAGTAACGCAGTATTCCAGGAAATGACGCAGGTTTACTCCGGCACATTGGGATACGCCACCGGGGAACTGACAGGATTGGATACTCCTACTTTTGAGAGAGGAGAGTTGGATCGATATGGCCATGGAGACATGGAAAGACTATTTGCAGAACAAGCACAACAGACCTGCGCCTCTGAAGGGAATCAAGGTACTCGAAGCGTGCACTATTATTCTTGGCCCTGCCGGGCCGTCCTTCCTGGCAAAGCTCGGCGCAGAAGTCATCAAGTGTGAGATCCCGCCGCTGGGTGATACGTCCCGCAATCTTGGACCGTTCGGCGACAATTTCAGAGATCAGGGAACCGGGTTTGTCCACGCAAACCAAAACAAATATTTCATGGGACTCGATCTGCACAAGCCGGAAGGACAGGAGATATTCAGGCAGCTGGCGGCACAGTGCGATGTGGTCGAAGAGAACATGCGGCCGGGAGTTCTTGAAAAATGGAACGTCGGATATCGGCAGCTTAAAGAGATCAACCCGAGGTTGATCTATATCTCGAAGAACGGCTTTGGCCAGTGGGGCCAGTACGCGGTTGAGAACCGCCCTTCGAATGACGGGGCTTCACAGGCCCTGGCCGGCTTCTCGTGGATGTCGTCGTTCCCCGGGCAGAGGCCGTTGAGAAGCAGGCTTTACGTAGCCGACAACTACGGAGCTTTGCTGGGCGAAGTGGCGGTCCTGGCCGCGCTTCACAATCGCCAACGCACAGGCAAGGGGCAGTACATCGAGCTGTCACAGACCGAGTCGCTTATCCGGACGATGTCATGGGTATGGCCGTACCAGGCGATCACAGGCAATACGGCCGGTCCGGAAGGAAACAGGGACGTCTGCGTCTGCCCGGCCGACACGTTCCGCTGCGCCGATGACATCTACGTCGCAATTGCCGCCGCGATGCCCGATGAATTCAAAGGACTGTGCACTGCCATGGGCAGGCCGGAACTGGCCGATGATCCCCGGTTTAGTGACCATTTGACACGGCTTCAGGACGAGAATGCGAAGGAAATCCTGGATCTCGTCGGGAAATGGGCCAGGACGAAAAAATCAGGCGAAATCGAACGGCTGGCAGAGAAGCACGGCTTTGCCGCAACCCATATCCTCAACGTGAAGGAACTCGTCGAAGACGAGAATGCGCGGGAACGCGGCTCGATGGCTTTTGTGGATGATCCGGTGCTCGGACCCATGTACGAATTCGATTTTCCTGTGCTGATGTCGAAGACGCCGCCCAAAGTCCGCTGGTCGGTCAGGGCCGTAGGGTTCGACAATGAGTACGTCCTCACACACATGCTGGCGAAGAACAAGGAACAGATAAAAAAGCTGTATGAATGCGGCGCCGTTGGAAAATGGGCTGATGTTGTGACCCGCCGTCCACCCGACACCTGGGACGGCCAGTCGGGTCTGATCATGTCGAGGGAATCCATGGACATTCCAAAGGCCGCGAAGCAGAAAGGTTAGTGCCCGGCATCATCCCCCCTGGCTGTGCATAGTTTCCAAGGAAAGGGAGGGATTATGACAACCCGAAACGCGTTACTGCTTCTTACTTCTTTCACTCTTATCGCCGTTGCTGCCGGGGCCGTCATTCCGGCCCCGCAGCAGAATCTTGCCCCCTACGTCCCCACCCCGCAGCGTGTCGTCGACAGAATGCTTAAGCTGGCTCAGGTCACTTCAAAGGATGTGGTCTACGATCTTGGTTGCGGCGACGGGCGGATTGTCATAACCGCTGCCAAGAAATATGGCGCACGCGGGGTTGGCATCGACATCGATCCTGACCGGATTAGGGAGTCTCAGGAAAACGCAAAGACGGCGGGGGTGGAAGAACTCGTGAGCTTCAAGGTGCAGGATGCCATGAAGGCCGACGTCTCTGAAGCCTCCGTGGTGACGCTGTATCTATTGTCGTCTTCGAATGAGCTGCTCCGTCCCATGCTGACAAAGCAGCTCAAGCCCGGAGCGCGCATTGTGTCGCATGCCTTCGGTATGGGAGACTGGACCCCTTCGAAGAGCGAGACCGTCAGTGACTCCGACGGGTTCAGCCGCACCCTCTATCTGTGGATTACGGACGGCACGGTTCGGCCCTGAGTCCGGACGGATACCTGGACTGTTTGAACCTCTCTCCGTGATTTTTTGTGAGACAAATGCCTGGATATACGTCTGTATAGTATGGGCCTTCTAATACAGAATTGGAGAAAGACTATGTCCAGGTTGAAGTTCCGCTCGCAGTTAGCCGCCGTCGTGTTTTGCGTGACCATTTCCGGATTGCCGGCGCAGGATGCTGTTCCTCTTGCCGTGAAGAAAGTCGAACTCTACAAGAACGGCATGGGGTATTTTGAGCACCTGGGCACAGTCATGGGGGAGCAGGATGTCGAAATTGTACTCCCGAGTCTGCAGCTCAATGACGTGCTGAAATCCCTGACCGTGCTTGATCTCGGCCATGGCCGGATAGGTGGCGTGAATTACGATTCGATCGCGCCGCTTGACCGGCGTCTATCGGAAATACCGGTCGATTTTGCGTCGCAGACCAGTCTTGTCGGAATACTCAACCAGATCAGAGGCTCTCGTATCGAAGTACAGACGCCGGCAGGAATCGTCGCCGGCAGGCTTTTGGGAGCTGAAATGAAGAATGCCGGCATCGGACCCGGGGCCGCGGTGCAGGAGATTCATCTCAGCGTGTATACCGCCGCGAGTGAAATTCAGATCGTGAGACTCGAATCGGCCGGCGCCCTGAAATTTACCGAACCCGGGCTGGTGGCCGATCTGGGCCGCTATCTGGATGCTGTGAACTCAACTCATCAGCGAGATGTGCGACGGCTGCGAATCAAGACAATCGGGACAGGCGAAAGACAGATCCACGTCAGCTACACGTCGGAATCCCCGATCTGGAAGACCACCTACAGAATCATCCTTGAGCCGAAGCAGAAGCCGCTGCTGCAGGGCTGGGCCATAGTCGACAATACGACGCCGATGGACTGGCTGGACGTGACGCTCACTTTGACGGCGGGCGCACCCATAAGCTTTGTCCAGGAACTGTCGCGCCCGGTGTATGCGCGTAGGCCGGTGGTACCGCTGCCGCAGGGGATACAGGCTTATCCTCAGACGCACGAGGGCATGATCGAGAGTGCAGAGCAGGAACGGTCGCAGGAAAAGCAGGAGGGCATGCAGCAGTTCCAGGGTGACCGCCTGTCCGTCGGGAGAACGCGGTTGATGGAGGCGCCGGCTCCACCGGCGGCGGACGCGGTTGCGGCAGCAGAGCTGAGATTCTCTGACGCGATGCGCCGGCAGGAGTTCGAAACCGCGCAGGCGGGTGCGGTTGCCGAGCAGTTCGAATACAGGATCAAACAGCCGGTCACCATCAGACGCAATGAATCAGCTCTCCTGCCGATCATTCACTCTGAGATGGGCGGAGAGAAAGTCGCCGTCTACCGGGGAGAGGAGAGCGAGCGGAATCCCCGCCTGGCTTTCTGGCTGAAGAACTCCTCGGGACTTGCGCTTGATGCGGGTCCGGTGACGGTGATCGACAGCGACTCGTTCGCAGGCGAAGGGTTGATAGGGACGTTGCAGCCGGGGGAAAGCCGCATCCTGAGCTATGCCGTAGATCTTGGAACCGAGATTTCCACGTCGAGGGAATCTGAAAGAAGGCGCGTTGAGCAGATTGTGATCAACCACGGAACGATGCGGATGTATTCTAAATTGGTTGAAAAGAAGATTTACAAAATAAGAAATAACAATGATGCAGCGAGGACTGTGGTGATCGAGCACCCGGTGCGCCCGAGATGGACGCTGGTGGGGACTGCTCCCGTGGAATCCTCTTCCAACTATTACCGCTTCAGAGTGGAAGCGAGTCCCAAATCGACCACCGATTTTGCCGTCTTGGAGGAACTGCCGCAGGAATCGTCGTTTGCGGTGTCTTCGATCACGCCCGACCAGATCGCGGTGTGGGTACGCGATCGCTTCATCGAACGGGAAACCGAAAAGGCGCTGCAGGCGATAACGGGAAAGAAGAGCGAGATAGATGCTCTGAACGGCCGGCTCCAGGCACTGGAGCGGGAGCAGAGCGAGATATTCAAGGACCAGGAGCGGGTTCGCGGAAACATGCAGCGACTGACCCAGTCCCCGGAAGAGGCTTCGCTGCGCAGGCGCTACATCAGCCAGCTCGAAGAGCAGGAGAACCGGTTGGCCGCAATCCGCACAGAGCGCGCTGCCCTTGAATCCACCCTCTCCTCCACCCAAAAAGACCTGGACACCCATATCCGTAACCTGACCCTCAACAAGAAGCTGTAGGGGACAATTCCTGGACATCTTATTCCTGGACATCCATTTTCGCTGATTTATTTTGGCTCATTTCTCGGGTTCGCCATTACATGGAGAGAGACGGTGAAACAAGGAGTGAGCCATGGGCTACCCGCGCAATAGGTATTTCAAAGAGG
>Ga0123335_1004912_pt1 | contig 16773 bp, 10 predicted proteins | sample BiotimSIPDNA_2_FD_89707 | JGI IMG/M metagenome (GOLD analysis project Ga0123335, IMG submission 89707) | Anaerobic biogas reactor microbial communites from Washington, USA - Biogas_R2 time_0 SIP DNA | ecosystem: Engineered > Bioreactor > Anaerobic > Unclassified | place: Washington, USA...
GCGGCCGAAAAACTTGTAGCTGATGTAACCCGCCAAACTCAGCCCGACGATCAGCACCACCATCCACCATATTTCGCGGGGGTTGAGTACTTTCAGCGCGTCGGCGGTATCGGGGGCAAGCGGGAAGAAATCGCCCGGACCGAGGGTTTTGCTGGGCAGGACGGGTAGAATTATGCAGGTAATCAGGACGAACTGCATGATCGCGCGGACATCGGTGTTACCCAGTTTTTTCACGACGCCGTGCAATTCGGGCTTGAACTGTAGGAGGACGGCCGTTCCGCCGCCCACGGCCACCGCCGCAGCAACCGGTCCGACGACGACCAGCGCGCCGACGGCGAACATCAGCAGCAGCGCGGCGTAGGTGGTCGTGCCCGGCACGTCGTCGTCGTCGATCGGCCGATGGAAGAAATGTCCGACGACGGCGATGCCGGTCACGCCCAACATACCCGCGGCAATGATCCAGCCGCCGAATTGGCCGGCCAACATGGCCGCAATGCTTCCCAGCAGAGTAATCAGCGGGAAGGTGCGCAGCCCGGCGATTCCGCTGGCGGCGTGCTCCCGTTGCAGCCCGACCAGGAGTCCCAGCAGAGCGGCGATAATCAGATGTTGAAATGCGGGTTCCATCACCACAAGTGTAGCACGGAGAACGACCGTTTGGGGGCTGAAGCTTGTGCGGAAAATAGCCCGGCCGATTGAAATATACGCTGACCGCGAACGTTGGGCGAAGCCTGCCCGCCGCGTTTACTTCACGGCCCGGTTTTGCTCGTCGACGTGGACAATCACCGGCCGCAAGCCGCGGGCCTCTTCTTCGTCCACCGCGCAGTACGTGAGTATGACGACCTTGTCGCCGGCCATCCCCAGCCGGGCGGCCGGGCCGTTGAGCATGACCGTGCCCGATCCCGAAGGCGCCTCGATCACATAAGTGGCGATCCGCTGGGCGTTGGAAAGGTTCAACACATGCACCTGCTCGCCGGGGAGCATGTCGGCCGCCTCGATCAAGTCGCGGTCGATGGCGATACTACCCTCATAATCCAGTTCCGTGCCGGTCAGAGTGGCGCGGTGGATTTTGGATTTCAACATGAACCGTTGCACGCGATTACTCCCGCTTTCTTCACAACACGACTTCGCTTAGCCCAATTGCGTACATTTATTCAGTCTCTGTCGGCGTCGCCACAATTCGCGTCCGCAGCCCGACGACCGATAACAGGACGTACAGGGCGAAACCGACCAGGAACGCGGTGACCGGCGAGACGGGCACGTAGTTTTGATAATGTTCCAGGTTGGGGAACATATTGTTCGCCCATTCCCAGTTGGACATCATGTTTACCGCCAGATTGAAGGCCCCGACGATAAAGCCGACAATCCAGGAAATCCAGCCGGCCGGATTGAAGCCGGCTCGCGGTCCGGACCATTTTCGGCCCGCCATGAGATAATCGGCCAGCATCGCGCCGCAGACGGGTCCGAACGAAGCCCCGATCAATACGAAGACCCAAATAACCTGGCCGACCCAGCCGGTGACGGCCAAAAAGGCTGCCGCCAAGGCGCCTAGGCCCACGGAAACGAATGGCGAAATCCGCGGCATCGTCGTCTTGAAGCTGTTGGCGGCGATAAACGACGCGAAGCACGCCCCGGGGAACGCCGAAATCGCCAAGCCGATCATGGCAATATTGGTAAGCGTATCGTTTTTGAAGATGTATTTCATCAGCTTGACCGGGTTGTATTCGCCCACCGCTTCCGGCGGAATCATCTTGCCCCCGTAAGCGAGCACCACGATAAACATCGCGGCCTCGCCCGCCAACACGGTCGGCAAGAGAATACCGCTGACGCCGCCGATATGCACGTCCTCCCTGCTGCGGCTGTTCATGGCAATATCCGCACCGGCCGCGCCGGCCGTGGCGAAAAAGCCAACCACATAAACGCACATGATCCCAAATATCTGCAAAACGCTGGAATACGGCGCCGGCCGAGACTTGTATTCGGCAATTTGACGCTCTCTCATTTTTTGTTGACGCGTGTAGAGTTCAATGTCTTCCGCCGGGGAACTCTCGTCCACCACGATCAGTTCGACCACGGGATACAAATTAATCGAGTTATCCTCGTTCCACTCTTCTCCTCCTCGGAAAGCAAACACCACCAAAAGCAGCAACACGGCGATCGGAATCAACGGCAGATACGTTCCCACGCGGCCGACGTAGCTGATCCCTTTCAGACCGACGAACGCCGCCAGGATGATATATGCCGTAGCAATGATTCCATGCGGCCAGCCGGGCACGGTCCCGTCAATGCCGAAACACCTACAGAGAATTTCGGCCACGAAATAGCCGTTGACGGCCAACCAACCAAATTGCAGCAAGCCCATGAGCAAGCCGGGCATGAACAATCCGCCGGTAGCGCCGTAGGTCGAAGTACCCACGACGTAAAGCGGCAGGCCGGTGCTCATGCCAAGCATCGCCGGCGCCATGTAAAACAGAAAATGACAGATCACCGCGGCGATTATCAACCCAACGAAAGCGGTCACCACACCTTGCGAAAGCATGCCATACGGCGGAGCGGGGTCCATGCCGCCAGTGGGAACGTCTTGCCAAAACACGAACCAGAGCATGACGCCAATGTAGGCGGGCATGATGGTCTTGTACCACGGAGCGCGTTTGGACGCCGGGATCGGTTTCGCCGACGTCAAGTACGAAGGAAGATTAGACATGGATATCCCTCCAAAAAAATACGGTTTCAGTCCTGAAGTATACCTGCTGGCTGGTAGAAGTAAATCACACCCCGCTCTCATCCCATAGCCGGCAACAAAAAGGACGTGTTAAGGCCGCTAGACGCCGAAAATCCACCTTGACCGCCAAAGGCTTTCCAGGGTAGCATATCTCGCCCATTTTCTCAAGGTTGGTTAACGCAAATTTCCCTCTCAATGAATTCCAACTATCGGCGACAAGTAGTCCTCCTGTTGGCTATCGCCTTCACCATTCGGCTGGCAGCCGGCTGGGTCTGGCAATCGAACCTCGAAGGGCGGTTTGTCTTTGGCGACAGCGAAAGCTACTGGCAGCTCGGCCGTGCGATAGCCGAGGGTCGCCCATACGTTTACGGGGTGCAGAACGCTCAAATCTTCCGCACCCCGGGTTATCCTCTGTTGCTGGCCCCTATTTTTCTCGCGACCGACGACGAATTTGCCGCGTTGCTGCTCGTTCGGGCCGAAGCGGCATTGTTCGGCACCCTGGCCGTGTTGGGTGTATGGTGGATTGCCTCGTTGCTGTTCGACCGCCGGACGGCCCTGCTGGCCGCATTGATCGCGGCGTTTTATCCCGGCGCAATTGCACTTAGCGTGCTGGTGCTGAGCGAGGCCCCGTTTTGCCCGATCATGTTGTTGCAACTGGGGTTATATATCCTCGCCTGGAACGCCGCAACCGAGAAAGCAGCCGAGAAATCTTGGTCCCTGGCGCGTGCGTCGGCTTGGGCGTTCTCTGCCGGATTGGCCGGCGGCATCGCCGCGCTGATGCGTCCCGGTTGGCTGCTGTTCACGCCACTGGCCGCCGCCCTGGGGCTATTTCTGTACTGCACCAATCACTCACATTTATCATTCCGTTTAGCGGCCGACGGCACGTCGCCCGATGACCTTTGTCATCAGTCATGCCGGTGGAGGCTAAACGGTTTGTACATATTCGTCTGCATGACCATCGGGTTGGGGGTGGCAATGGCCCCGTGGTGGATCAGAAACGCTCGATTAACCGACCGTTTCGTCCCCACCACGCTCCAAGTCGGGGCGAGCCTCTACGACGGGCTGAATCCCCAGGCGACCGGAGCCAGCGAAATGTCCTTTGTCGACCGGTTCATTGCCGAGGAGCGCGCCGAAAGCGGAGTTCCGCCCGAAATGGTCTCCATCCGCTTCGAGGAGCGGTTGGATCGGCGGATGCGCGATGCGGCAGTTACCTGGACCCGGGAGAATCCGGGCCTAGCGGTGCGATTGGCCATCGGAAAGTTCTTCCGCATGTGGAACCTCTGGCCGAACGAGGAGCGAATGACCGCCTGGCCGGTCCGATTGGGGCTGTTTTTAACGTATACCCCGTTAATGATTTTTGCCATAATAGGGGCCGCCCGAACGATCGGACGAGGTTGGACGTACATAATATGCTGGCTGCCGGCAGCGTATCTAACCGCGCTGCACCTGGTGTTCGTCAGCTCGATCCGCTATCGAATGCCGGCGATGTTGGCGCTGCTGCCGCTGGCGGCAGGAGAAATTATGCGGTTGGTCGGGGAGGCGGGAAGGCGGGAAATCCACAGCCACGGAGGGCCTGTTCCATTTTCACGCGAGCGATAAACCGCTGTTGGTTCTGCTTCAAGTGGATCGTGGTCTCGGCGGTCGTCGCCGGCGCGGTGGCTTTTCCATTTCTCTACCGTCGCGTCAACGAGGAAATTCGCGGCCGCGTCGAGGCGATTATTGCCGAACACTACCGCGGTCTGAAGATCGACCTCCGCTCGGCCGAACTCGTCGAGGGCGAAGGGATCAGAATTCGCAATCTGACAATCTCCGATCCGAACGCCGCCGGGGCCGGGGCGGAACTGCTCCATATCGACGAGGCGATGTTCGAGTGCTCGACCGATTGGCAACAGCTGATCTCCGGCAAGACGGTTGTCGGCCGGATCACGGTCGACCGCCCAACGCTCCGCGTCTTGTGGCTATCGGACGGAAGTTGCAGCGCGGACAAGTTGTTTCCACCGCCCCATTTCAGCGAAGTTCCGCCGCCGATCGTGGTCCGCGGAGGCGTGATCGAACTGATCGATCCGGGCAAGGAGCCGATTTCACAATACACGTTGCGCGAGGTAAACGTCACGCTCGGCGTCCCCGCGGCCGATCCGCGGCGGACCGTCAGGCCCGGCGTCAGGCGTCTGCTGGGCACATTCAGCGGCGACGGCTTGCGGCTTGCGACCGTCGAGGGAGAAATCGACTCCAACTCGCCCTACAGCAAGCTTGCCGGCAAAGTCGAGGGCGTTTACGTCTCGCCGGAGATGCGCGACAGCCTGCCCGGCCGGCTCTCCGAGAGTCTCGCCGCGTTGGGTAATTTGCGCGGCGAGGGCGAGCTGCAATTCGAATTGTGCTACGATCCCGCCGCCGAGCCGACTCTGAAGTACGGTGTGTCGGGCAGGCTCGCCCGGGGCCGGATCGACGACGCCCGGCTCCCGCACGCATTGACCGAAATCCGCGCCGACGTGCGGGTGGACAACGGCGGCGTTGCCATCAACGGCCTGACGGCGCGCGTCGGCCAGGCCACGGTGCGCATGTCCTGCCGCCGAGCCGGTTTTTCCGACGATAGCCCGATGACGCTCACGGCGGCATTGCGGAGTTTGGAGTTGGATCGGGCGTTGTTGGAAATCTTGCCGCTGCCGCTGCAGGAGCAATGGCACCGATTTCTGCCCGCCGGGCGCATCGACGCGGACGTCAAGCTGGCCTTCGACGGCCGCCGCTGGCAGCCCGACATATCGGCCCGATATTTGAACGTCTCGCTGACGCACCACAAGTTCCCCTATCGGCTGGAGCACGGCAAGGGCACGGTCGAGCTGCGCGGCGACGTATTGAAGGCGAACCTTATAGCTTACAGCGGCAGCCAGCCGGTGCGATTGACGACCGAACTTTCCAACTTGTTCACCGAGCCGATCGGTTGGTTCGAGGCCAAGGGGGACGACATCCAACTCGACGAGGCGTTGATTTCCGCCCTGCCCGAGCAATCGCGCATGGTCGTTCGCTCTCTCGATCCGAGGGGGTCGGTAAATTTCTTCCTGCGGCTGTGGCGGCGCCGGCATGGCGAACCGCTGCACCAACATCTGCTCATCGCCGCAAACCGCTGCTCGGTCCGCTATGACAAGTTTCCCTACCCCCTAACAAACGTCCGCGGCACGATCGAGATGATCGACAATAGCTGGACTTTGCGCGATTTCGAGGCGAACAACGGCGCGGCCCGAGTGACCTGCCACGGACAATTCGCCGAGGGACTTCAAGGGAAAGAACTGCTGCTAAAATTCGTCGGCCGCGAGGTTCCGCTGGACGAAGAGCTGCGCGACGCGCTAAACCCGAGCTTCCAGCAGGTATGGTACGATCAGCGCCCCCGCGGCTCGGTCGATCTGACCGCTGATGTCCGCTATCTGGCCGACACTAAGAAATTCACCGTGGCCGTCCGCGCCGAGCCGCGGCCGGAATCGACCTCGATCGAACCGGTGCGGTTCCCCTATCGGCTCGAACGGCTGGAGGGGGTTTTGGAATATCGCGACGGCCGCGTGACGTTTGACCGCTGCAAGGCCGAGCACGGTGCCGTGAAACTTGCCGGCCGGGGTTATTGCGAGTTTCAACCCGACGGCCGCTGGCACACCCGCTTCGACGATCTATCGATCGATCGGCTTACGGTCGATCGCGAGTTGCTGCTGGCCATGCCTCCGCGTCTGAAGAAGGCCGCGACCTCGCTAAACCTTACCGGCTCGCTGAACCTCCGCGGCAATTTCGACATGTGGCGCAGGGGGAGTCCGCCCGAACCGCTCGATATGCGCTGGAACGTGCGGGTCGGACTGCAACAGGCGGGCATCCGCAGCGGAGAGGCCGCCCTGAAAAATATCTGCGGCGAGGTCGCGCTCGCCGGCGAATTCAGCCAAGAACGATTCCGCTCCTTTGGCGAACTTGACCTCGATTCCCTCAGTTGCAAGGATTTCCAGATCACCGAAGTTCGCGGGCCGATCTTGATCGAGGACGAACGGATTCTGCTCGGCTCGTGGGTCGATCGCCGCGGGAACGCCGCCGCGGCGGGCCGAAAACCGCGGCCGATCACCGCCAAACTCTTCGGCGGAACACTTTTCGCCGACGGCTGGACGATGCTCGAAGCGGAACCGCGCTACGGGGTTAACGCAACCCTGACCGACGCCGACTTGGCGATTTGCGCCCGCGAGGTCGTGGCCGGCCCCCAGCGCATGCGGGGAAAAATCACCGCCACGGCCGATCTTACCGGACGCGGATGGTCGCGCAACTCGATCGTCGGACGCGGCGCGATTCGTCTTTCCGGCGCGGATATTTACGAACTGCCGGTAATGATTTCGCTGCTGAAAATCCTCAGCATCCGCCCGCCCGATCAAAACGCTTTCAGCGACGGCAACGTCAATTATCGAATCGAAGGCGAGCACGTCTACTTCGACCAGATAGTCTTTCGCGGCGACGCGATCAGCCTTCGCGGCAAAGGCGAAATGAACTTCAACTCGGCGATCAAGCTGACCTTCTATACGCTCGTCGGCCGCGGTGAAATCGACCTGCCGGTAATCAAGGAAGTATTCCGCGGCGCCAGCCAGCAGCTAATGCAGATCCACGTCGCCGGCACGCTGCAGAATCCCGAAATCCGCAAGGAAGCACTCCCCATCGTCAGCCAGGCGCTGCAGCAGTTGGCCGAGGAATTGCGGAGATGATCGGCGGCGGCAGTTCCGCTCGCCTCGCAATTACGCTTGCGGACCCGCCCCGCCGGCCGAGGCGTCGGCGAACGATTGCAACGCCAAGTAGTTCGGTCCGAAGCGCTTGATGTTGTCGAGCTGCTTGTCGAACTCGTCGAAATGGGCCTCCTCGTCGGTCACCAGCGACTCGAACAGTTGCTTCGACACCGAATCGGCGTTCGCCGCGCACTGATTGGCGTAGTCGTTGTACATTTCGACGGCCGTGTTTTCCAACTCGGCGGCTTTGTTGAGGATTTTTTCCGGATCGGTGATTTTCTGGACCTCTACCGCGGGGACCATTTCGACGTCGCCCTTGAGGAAGAGTATCCGCTCGGCCAGCCGTTCGAGGTGCTGCATTTCGACGATGGCGATGCGGCGCACCATGTTCGCCAGCGGCGTGAAGCCCTGGTCGTCGAGATGGAAATGCCAGTACATGTATTGATGGATCGTGCCCAGTTCCTCGGTAACGGCTTTGTTCAGCAGTTCGATGCTTTTAGGTTTTTTCGTGCCCATGATTTCTCTTTCGTCGTTGGTGGAAATCGGAATACGTTGGCGAAGCCGTTTTAAAGCGCGGCCCTACCCGCCTGTAAAAGTTTTAACGGTTCTGTTCGTCCTGTCAAGACGGCCGGCCAGAGCGCGGCCGACAGGCAGAGTCCCAGGGCGATTCCGAAACCGAGCGAGAGCCTCGCCCAGGGGATGACCAGCGGGGTTTCCAGGCCGCCGAAAAAGCTGACGTATTGCGAAATGCCCGTCCCGCACCAGCCGGCCAGCACGCCGAATCCCAGGCTGAGCAGGCAGGTAATCAGGCCGATCAGCAATCCTTCGGCCAGAATCATGCGGAACAGGGCCGAGCGGGTAACGCCGAGCGACCGCAGCACGCCGAACTCCCATCGCCGCGCGCGCACGGAAGCCATAACGGTGTTCACCACTCCCAGCGACGTTACGAGCAGGGTAATCAGCGGCAACTGGCACATTGCCCAAATCATCCCCGACGCCCGATTGGATATTTGTTCGCGTACTTGCTCGGGCGTGCTGATGCGGACGGCTTCGCCGAACATCCGGGCACCGAACGCCCACGTGCCTTGCGCGTTGACCGGTTGCAGTTCGCCGCGATTCCGTTCGGCAATGTGTCGAATCGCTTCTCCGATCCGCTCGATGCTCGCCGTTTCGTCGATATTCATCCAAAAGAAGTTGATCTTAGTCAGATTAAAATCACGGCGCGCGTCTTCGTAATTGGTGAAGACGATGGCGGCCGATCGCCCGTCGCGCCGCCGCAGGCCGGAAAACTTCGTCATCCAGTGCCAGCCAGGCAGAGCGATCGCTCCGGCGATTTTGTATGTGACGCGGTGGTTCGGCGTTTCGGGTGGAATTGTCGTAAAGCTGTCGCCGACGTTCAGGCCCGTTGCGGCCATGAAGTGGTCGGGCACAATGCACCAGCCGCCTGCTTGCAGTTTAGCAACGGCGTCTTTTCGATTGCCATCGGTGAAGTCGGCCTTGATGAGCGGATCATTGCCGCCGAAGGCCGTCTCGGGGTCGAGTCCGATCACGATTACGTTGCCCTGCCGCGTGACCGAAACCCGCTCGCGGCTGCCGGTGACGTCGTCGGCCAATTTCGGCTGTTCGACGGCCAAGGGGATGCACTTGTCGGGCAGCACGCCCGGAATGTTGCGGACGGCCTCGATTTCGCCGTCGGGAAATCCGCCGACCTGAATGGCGACCAGTGCGTCGGGCACCCAGGGTCCGGGCGTGAAGGGCTGCAACATCGAATAGCCCCAAACTTGCATGGCCACGAACAGCCCCAGCCCGACGCACAGCGCCGCGGTGGTGCCCAGCGTGCGCCAAAGGTTGCTTCCCAGTTGCGAGCGAAGCAAGCGGGGATCGAGCCGCAGCAGCCGTGCAATCGGAGGGCTTAACGCCGCCTCGGCCGACAGAATTGCCGCCGGTGCAAGCAGCAAGAAACCGATCGCCATGCTCGTGAAACCCATAGCTTCATAGACCGCGTAGTGTTTCGCGTCGGGAATCGCGGCGATGAATACCAGCACCGGATTGACGACGATCAGCGCCAAGCCGACGACGCCCAGCAGAATCGCCCTGGCGACGCGCGGATCGCGCGAGCGTTGCGGCGACATGGCCTCGAGCGGTTCGACGCTGGTTGCCCTCCAGGCGGGCAAGACCGACGCGGCCAACGCGCCGCCGAAGGCGCTCAAGCCGGTCAGCGCGACGCACCAAGTTCCCAGCGATGCCCCATTGGCGAACAGGTCGGGCTGCGTTTTGCTGAAATAGGCGAGCAATCCCCATCCGGCCAGCAGTCCGCCGCCCCAGCCGATTCCCGCCAGGATCAAGCTTTCGGCGGCAATGACCATCGCCACTTGTCCGCGCGTCAAACCCACGGCCCTCATCACGGCGAATTGCCGGACGCGCTCGGTCACTCCCATGCTGAGCGTGGTGAAGATGATGAACAGCGCAGCCAGCAGCGACAGCCCGGTTGCCGCCCAGGCCTGACGTTTCGCTCTTGCTGCCGAGAAGCCTTCTTCCATGCTCGAGCGGATGTCGTCGGGGCCGAGGATCGAAACTTTCGGTTCGGCTTCGCGGATGCGGCGGTCCCATTGGTTTAGAAATCCGGCCGCGCCGGCCTTTGCCGTGGGAGTCAATTTCACGTTAACCAGATTGACGGCGGCCTTGCCGCGCGTGAACTTATCGGCCAGCGTAGTGGTTGTGTATAGGGCGAAGGGGGCCGGCGCGGCCCGCAAGCCCGTCGGCGGGGTATCTTCGTCTCCGGGGCGCGGCATGCCAGACCCCGGTATTCTTTGCGCCGGTTCGATAATACCGATCACTTTTACGCGATACTCTTTCATGCCGTTGATGACCAGTATTTCATCGCCCGGAGCGGCATTGTATTGCTCGGCGGCGTCCTTGCTGACGACTACCTCGCGGAGAGTCGGCTTGCTCGGATCGATCCATTTGCCCGCGGCCATCGGATAGGGTGGATATTCGGCATCCGTGCCGACCAGGGTAGGCGAACCCATCATGCCGGGAAAGCCTCGTCGGCCGCGGCCCCTTCGGGGAGGGGGAGAACCGGGCGGCTGTTTTTCTCCGGGGGCGGCGCTCGCCGAGTGAGCAAGGGCGCGGCTGCCCGACGGGCCGCGCCCCTCGCTGCGCTCGGCACGACTCTGCTCGGCGGGTGCATTCGTCCCGCTGCGTTCTCTTCCTCCTCGTGGCCCCCCCGATTCGCCGCCCATCTCCAGCGGAGGAACGGCGTTCGGATTGACGATTCTGATTTTGGTTTGCGACGCCGGACAGACCTCAGCCACATCGGGCGATTCTCGCAACGCCGCGATTAAGTCGGATGATATGACCGCGTTTTCGGCGTCCTCCGGCACGACGAAACAATCGTAACGGCCCAAATAGTCCGCGGCCTGATCGTCGAATTGCGATACCATCGCGTCGTAGCTGCTGACGACCCAAACCACCACGCAGGCCGAGGCGATCATCGCCAGCGATGTCAACAGCATTCGCGCGGGATGGCCGATGGCGTATGACAGAGCGAGCCTCCAAGCAACCTTCATGCTCGAACCTCCCCGGCCGGCGCGGCTCTGACCGCGTCTTGATAATGAGCGGCCAAGGCGTGCGGATCGTTGAACCGATCGGTTGCGAATTCGGTCAATGCGCGGCCGTCGCGGAGCACGACGATCCGGCGGGCCCAAACGGCCACGGCCGGTTCGTGCGTGACGAGCACGATCGTGCGCCCCTGCTCGTCGCACAAATCTCGCAACAGGCGGCAGATGCTCTGTCCGGTGACCGAGTCGAGACTGCCGGTCGGCTCATCGGCGAGAATAATCGAGGGATTGGCAATGATTGCCCTGGCGATGGCCACCCGCTGCTGTTCGCCGCCGCTAAGGGCGTCGGGCTTGTGCCGGCCGCGATCGGTCAATCCCAGCCTGCCGAGCAGTTCCCCGAGCGCGGCCGGTTTGAACTCCCCCCCCCCGTCGGCCAAAATCGGCAGCATCACGTTGTCCCGGGCGCTCAGGGTGGGAATCAGGTTGAACGATTGAAAGACCAAGCCGACGTGGCGGCGGCGGAAAAGCGTCAGCCGGTAGTCGGACATGGCCGAGAGGTCTTGCCCGTCGACCAGCACGCGGCCGGCGTCGGGGCGGGTAAGGCCGGCCATGACGTGCAGCAGCGTGCTCTTGCCCGACCCGCTGGCCCCCATCACGGCGACAAACTCGCCGCGCTCGATCGTCAGATCAACGTCCTTTAATGCCTCGATAATCGTGTTGCCTTGCCGGAACCGCTTGGTCAAGCCCTCGACCCGCAGCGGCGGGGCGGATGTTGTCGATGCCGCGTTCACAAGTTGGTCCTTTTCGATGCGATTTATTTTCCGTCGGTTGTAGTGGATTGTACTGATCAATAGCCGGCGGCTAACAGCCGCCGGTAAGTGGTTGTAGTTTTAAGAATTCTCTCCGGCGGCTGTTAGCCGCCGGCTATTGTTATTGATAATATCGGCGTCAATACGCACTGCCCGAAACGACTTCGCCCCCGTCGCGGGTCCACAGAGCGTGCCACGTCGTCTGGTCGATCCCGTCGCCGATGAAACGCGTGCTGCCGTCGCAGAAGCCGCAATTCACGCCGCCCGGATGTCTACTCCGGGCGGCATTCACCCAATATCGTTTGAAATTGAGATCGGGAACCGCACTGTTCGGCGTAAAGCGGGCCTTCATAATCGAACCAGCCTCCTGATTGCTCATGAACCATTGAACCATTCGGATGCCGTTCCAACCCGACCTCGCCGCAAGCGCGGCGGATGGATCGTTGTTGTCGCACTGCGCGGCAATTCCCATAATATCCACGGTGGAAATAGAGCATCCGTAAACTTGTAGGTCGGGAATTGTCGAAGCATCCGGAGTGTCGCACGGCCCCCGCAAACTTTCTGAAAATGCCACGGTGTTCGACAAGCCGTCTCTGATGTCGGCAACCCTCAAATTCGCGTTCATGTAGCAGATGCCGTCGGGAATAACGCCGCTGGCGGGACTTACGACGAACACGTCGATATTTTCTACCGCCGTGCCTTTGCCGCTCGATCCGTTAATTGCGTAATTGGCGCCCGCGGCGGTGAGCGGAGTCGAAAATACCTTTCCAGCCGATCCCCCGGCCGATGGAGAATAAATGTGAATAACATCCTCGGTATCGCTAGGGCAAACGAAAGTCGATACGATCGTGGCAACGGCGGTTCGCAACGGTTCGCGATCGCTCACCGCAAGCTCCACCTGCAACATATCATATAATGCCTGCTGTTCGAGAAACGGCAGCATAAAGACCTGCGGAGTGAAATTATTGGAAAACACCGGCAATCTGTTGTTTTGCTGCTCGTAATTCAACATCGCCAAGCTAAGTTGTTTCAGGTTGTTCGAGCATTGCATGCGCCGCGCGGCCTCGCGGGCCGCCTGTACCGCCGGCAACAACAGCGCAATCAAAATGCCGATGATCGTGATCACGACTAACAACTCGACCAACGTAAAAGCGCGAGGGGGCGAGTGGCGGAGGGCGGGGGATGGACGTCGGATGGCGAATTGTTGCATTGCCGATGATCGAGCGTGGAACATATCATTCCCGGAACAATAGCCGGGGGCTAACAGCCCCCGGTGGGAAAACGCACTATTCCGATCCCGTTCCGGCGGCTGTTAGCCGCCGGCTATTACGATGTTAATTAGCGGCAATCCTTTGCCCGGACCTACTTCTTTTCCGGCGGGCGGCAATACGTCAGCGACAGCAACGCGAAGGAGGTCGCCAGGTTCGCATCGCCCTCCATCCAACGTTGGTTGTCGTTGACCCAGGAGCCGTTCTCTTTTTGCCGCGCGGCGAGCTCCTCGAACAGTTCCTTGCGCCAGTCGCATTTCACTCCTTTGGCGTCCTCGAACACGTCCTCGCCCATTACGCTCATCGTCTTGGCAAAGGTGTGATAGTAATAGTAGAGACCGGCGTCGCCCATGCCGGGGTTGGACTTTAGGCTATAGTGTTTGCGAATCCACTCTACGGCGGCCTTCATTCGCGGATCGTCCTTGTCCAGCCCGGCGTAGATCATGCTCTTCAGCCCGGAGTAGGTCATCGAGCCGTAGCTTCGCAGTCCGCCGTCGGCGGTTTCGCGGGCTTCGTCCTGCTTGCTCAATACGCCGGTGTAATAGAATCCGCCGTCGTTCACCTTGTCGGCGTATTTGGTGGTGTTGTGCGGGCCTTCGAGGTTCTGGCAGCGCGAGACGAAAACCAATGCCTTTTGTATCGCCGGGTCGTCGTCGGCCGCTCCGCAGGCCTTCAGGGCTTCGATCATGAAGGCCGTATTGGAGAGATCGGGCCGCGACCGTCCGCCGTATCCCATGCCCCCGTAGGCCGGATCGGATTGGTCTTTGCCGTCTTTTTCGCCAATCTGTCCGCCGCGCAGAAAGCCGTCGGCGGCTTTAATAACCTCGTCATACCGGCCGTCCTTGTTAGCTTCCTGAAAGCAGACGACGGCGATGGAGGTTTCATAGTTTGGAATTCTTCCGCCGGGCATGTGAATCCCGCCGGTCTCTTGCGCTGCCTCAACGAGGAACGCCAGCCCTCTGGCCGCGAGCGGATCATCGGCCGTGCGGCCCGAACGCAGCAGGGCCAGCGTGAAAATCGCCGTCGGCCCGATGCCCACTCGGCGGCTGATCGAGCCGTCCTCCTGCTGCTGATCGGCGAGGTATCGTATCGCGCGATCGACCACAGTATGATACCGTTCGGAGTCGGGGCCGACGCGCGCGGCTGCTTCGCCGGCTCGCGCGGATAAACCGCCAAAGAGGATGGAAGATAATACCGCCGCAACAAAAACGCCCAATCCTTTTCGATGAATCATTATATTTCTCCTGGTTCGTTTTACCCATTCGTTTAATGGTATATATACGCAAAACTCATGCCAACAAAATATTATGTTGTTTAAGAATGGATTTCTACTGATCATCCAGGTGTTTATGCTACTATATTCGTGGTGTATACTACGAAGTGCTGTCGAGTCCATCGACACCGCTGTCGATTGAATCGACGATATTTGCACCAGGCGAGACGTTTGCCAATGACCGAAAACGAACAACGCCGCACCTTCGCGCCGTCGAGCCTGCGATGGCCGATCCATTTCCAGTTGCTTGCGCCGATGGTCTCGGTGGTGTTGTTGGCTAGTTTTCTAGCGACGGGGATAACGGCGTTGTGGATCGCCCGCCGAGTGCGGAACGACCAGATTGCCAACCTCGACCGGGTGGCCTCCACGCTCGGCGAGGCGGTTTTTCCGCTCACCGCCCCGGTGCTTTCGCAAGTCAAGGGCTTTTCGGGCGCGGAGTTCGTGCTGGTCGGCGCCGATGGCACACTCCGCGAAACAACATTTCCGATCGAGCGAGGCTGGTTGGACCGATTGGGCGACGTGCGGCTCTCGACCGGCGAGGGGCGGCGGGCCGGCAGCCAAGTGATCGCCCTCGGCGGACATAATTTCCTGGTCCAAGGAGTCCAAGTCGAGGGACGACTCCGTTCCGGCGAGGCATCGACGCTCTGGATTCTCTATCCCGAGGATCAACTGACTTCGCGGGTATATCAGGCGGTGCTTCCGGCGGTGATCGCCGGACTGGCGGCGGCAGCGGTCGCCGCGGCGATAACCGGTTGGCTCGCCCGACGCTTGACCAGGCCGTTGGCCGAACTGGCCGAGCGGACGGCGGCGATTGCCCAAGGCGATTTCGCGCCGCTGCCCGTCGGTCGGCGAAACGACGAGCTGCGCGATTTGGTCGAATCGATCAACAGCATGACCGAGCAGTTGGCCGAATACGAACGGCGGATTCGCCATCAGGAACGACTGCGGACGCTGGGGCAACTTGGCGCGTCGATGGCCCATCAACTTCGCAACGCCGCCGCCGGCGGACGGATGGCCATCGAGTTGCATCGCCGCGAGTGTTCGGCCGGCGCGGCCGACGAATCGCTGGACGTGGCCCTGCGCCAGTTAAAACTGATGGAGTCCTATCTGCGGCAGTTCCTTTCGTTTGGCGAATCGGCCCCGCCCGCTCCGCAAAAAGTAAATACGACCCTCTTGGTCGAGGACGTATTGAGCCTCGTTCGGCCGTCCTGCGTCCACGCCGGCATAAAGCTCTTATTTACCCCGCCCGAGACGCCGATGTTCCTTAGCGGCGATCCCGAGTCGCTTCGCCAGTTGCTGACGAATCTGGTGCTGAACGCCTCCGAGGCAACGGGCGGCAAGACGGCCGCGCCACAAGTGTCCGTCGAAATCGCACAGTTACCCGATGGCCGGGGAGCGATCCGAGTGATCGACAACGGCCCCGGCCCGGCGGCGGAGGTCGGCCCGCAGTTATTCGAATCGTTCATCACGACCAAGCCGGACGGTTTCGGCATCGGCCTGTTCGTAGCCCGGCAAATCGCCGAGCGGCACGGCGGCCGCCTCGACTGGCGGCGCGAGGGAGACGCGACCTGTTTTTCCTTCGAGTTCCCGTCGGCGTAACCGTGCAACAGACCACGGCCAGCATGATTAAAACGGGGACTGACTCCGCAATTATTGATGTTCAGATTAACTGACGGTCAATAGTTGCGTGAAAACGCTATATAACGCTATATATTGCGGGACCCGTCCCCATTTTCACATCTCAACTCTGATACGGCGCCGGGTCTTTACAGCCCGCATCGGCGAATCCCTTTAGTCGCAAACGGCAGGCATCGCAACGGCCGCAGGCGTCGCCGTTCGGAGCGGGGTCGTAGCAGGAATGGGTAAGTCCGAAATCGACGCCCAATTCGATCCCGCGACGAATGATCTCGGCCTTGGTCATCTGCATCAATGGGGCATGGATTTGGAAGTTCAGACGCCGCTGGACGCCCGCCTTGGTCGCCAGATTGGCCAGCCGGCCAAAGGCGGCAATGAACTCGGGCCGGCAGTCGGGGTATCCACTGTAATCGACCGCGTTGACGCCGATGAATATGTCGGCCGCCCCGATCGCTTCGGCCCGAGCCAACGCCAGCGAAAGCAGAATCGTGTTCCGCGCCGGTACGTAAGTCGCCGGAATCTCGCCGGACATCGCCTCGATCGCCCGATCCTTCGGAACCGCCACATCGCCGGTCAACGCGCTGCCGCCAATCGCCGAAAGATCGGCGCGTACTATGTCGTGGTATCGGATACCGAGCGACCGGGCCACGCGCCGTGCGGACTGAAGCTCGAACCGGTGCCGTTGGCCGTAATCGACCGATAGGGCATGGACCTCATACCCCTCGCGCCGGGCAATGGCGGCGGTTGTTGCCGAATCAAGTCCACCCGAAAGA
>Ga0123335_1004913_pt1 | contig 16773 bp, 14 predicted proteins | sample BiotimSIPDNA_2_FD_89707 | JGI IMG/M metagenome (GOLD analysis project Ga0123335, IMG submission 89707) | Anaerobic biogas reactor microbial communites from Washington, USA - Biogas_R2 time_0 SIP DNA | ecosystem: Engineered > Bioreactor > Anaerobic > Unclassified | place: Washington, USA...
AAAAAAAACATCAGGAGATCTCCCTGGAACGCCAAAACGCCCGCCAGAAGGCCCGGGACGAGGCCAAGCGCATCCTGGAGAGGGCCAAGCGGGAGAGCGCCGCGGTGTTAGAGGAACTGAGGTCCCTGAAGGTCAATGACCCGGAGGCGGTGAACCGTCTGCGCCGCCGGATGCGGGATGCAGAAGGCGAGCTGGCGGATTCCCTCCCCGGCCTTGAGCGGGACGGTGACCTGATGCCTGATGAGCTGGCAGTGGGGATGCAGGTGCGTCTGGCTGTTAACAACGCCCCCGCCACCCTGCTCTCCTTGCCGGGCGCTAAAAACGAGGTGCAGGTGCAGGCCGGCGCGGTTAAGATGCGGGTGCCCCTTAACCAGCTTGTCAAAGCACCCCAGCAGCAGGAGAAAAGAAAGACTGTGGTGCGCTCCACCACCGGGGCCGCCCAGCGCAGCGTTAAAATGGAGTGTGATGTGCGCGGAATGTCGCTGGAGGAGGCCATCGCGGAGGTGGACAACTATCTGGACAACGCCGTCCTGGCAGGCCTGCACGAGGTGTTCATCATCCACGGCAAGGGCACCGGCGCCCTGCGCAGCGGGCTGAAAAAGCACTTCAAGCGCCACCCGCTGCTTTTGGACCTCAGGGACGGGCGTTATGGCGAGGGTGAGGCGGGCGTGACGGTGCTGACGCTTAAGTAAGCGCAAAGGGAAACAAGCGAGGTAAAAACATGAAGCAATTGGTTATGGTTGTGGACGATGACATCAACATCGCAAAACTGGTAAAGCTCTATCTGGAAAAAGACGGCTATGAGGTGGTGCACAGCGCCCGGGGGGATGACACGCTGGCGCAGCTGCGCAAAATTTCACCTGCCCTTATCCTGCTTGATATTATGCTGCCCGGCATGGACGGCTGGCAGGTGTGTAAGGCCATTCGCCTAAAAAGCAAGGTGCCCATCATCATGCTCAGCGCCAAGGACGAGACCATCGACAAGGTGCTGGGGCTGGAGTTGGGCGCGGATGACTACATCACCAAACCCTTTGAGCCAAAGGAGCTTTTGGCCCGGGTGAAGGCCGTTTTGCGGCGCGGCGCGCCGGATGAGGACAGCAGCAAGGACGTCCTCTCTTTTCCGGGCCTTAGCATTGATCTGACCAGCTATGAGGTGATCTATGAGGACCAGCCCGTCCAGATGCCGCCCAAGGAGCTGGAACTGCTGCACTTCCTGGCCAAGAACCAAAATCACGTGTTTACCCGGGAGCAGCTGCTGGAAAAGGTCTGGGGCTTTGATTATTTTGGCGACAGCCGCACGGTGGATGTGCATATCAAGCGCCTGCGGGAAAAGCTGCCGGAGAGCGAGAAGCACGGCTGGCTGATCCGTACCATCTGGTCGGTGGGATACAAGTTTGAGGTGAAGCGGGCTTGAGCCGGGGCATCTTTGGAAAACTGATGGGCCTGTTTATCGCGGTGATATTGATCTGCGTGCTGTTAATGCTGGGCGTCTTTGGCATAAGCGCCCGGGACGCCCAGATCGCAAGCCTTATTCAGGCGCTTAAAATCCAGGCCTATGACATCGCCTATCTGGCCTCCGTGCCCCAGCCCCTGGGCCTGAGCGCCCTGTTGGAGACGGACAGCAGCTCCACCCGGCGCATGATGGAGCGCAAGCTGCGGGGCGTTTACCAGGATTACGGGGCCTACGCCCTGGTGGTGGACCGGACAGGGCAGGTGACCTCCTATTTCTCCTCCGTGCTGAATGAAAATAAGGAATTGGCCGCCTCTTTTGAGCCTAAAACCATCGTGGACACCTTAATCCAGGTGTTGGGCGGGCAGGAGGTGGTGCGCCAGACCGAGGGGCCCGAGGGCACCATGATCACCATGGCGGTGCCCTGGAAGCAGGACGACCGGGTGCTGGGCGCCGTCTACATCCAGACCGCGGCCCAGACGGTGCGGGAATCCTATGAAGATATATGGCTTAACGCCGCCCTGGCGGCGCTGGCGGCAGCAGTCATCGCCGCGGTGATCGCCTATTTTTACACCCGGCGTCTGGTGCGCCCCCTTGGGGAGATCGCCCAGCATGCGGGAACCATGGCCCGTGGCCTGCCGGTGCCCCAGATATCAGAAGCAGGCGCCAGGGAGGTGCACGAGCTGGCGGTGTCCTTTAACCACATGTCCCGGCAAATTCAGGACACCGAGCGCATCCGCCGGGATTTTATCGCCAACCTCTCCCACGAGCTGCGCTCCCCCATGACGAATATCCAGGGCTTTATCCAGGGCATCATCGACGGCACCATCCCCCAGCAGGAGGCAAGGCCCTATCTGGAAATTGTGCTGAGCGAAACCAAGCGCCTCAACACCCTAATCGCCGGGCTGTTCAAGCTTTCTCAGGCGGAAAGCCCGGAATCCCCCCTGGAGATGAGCGATTTTGACATCTGCGAGCTGGCCCGGCTGGTGGTGATCACCAAGCTGCCCCAGATTGAGGGAAAAAGCCTGGAGATTCAAACGGATTTTCAGGAGGATAGCCTGTTTGTCCGGGCCGCCAGGGACCAGATCGAGCAGGTGCTGATCAACCTTCTGGACAACGCCATCAAATTCACCCCCAGCGGCGGGCAGATCCAGGTGCGCGTCTACCAAAAACCCGGGCATCTGATCGCCGTCAAGGTGCAGGACAACGGCATCGGCGTGCTGCCGGAGGAGAAAAACCGCTTGTTTGAGCGCTTCTACAAGTCCGACCAGGCCCATGCCTCCGGCGAGGGCAGCGGGCTGGGCCTGGCCATCTGCAAGTCCATCATGGACCGGCACGGCCAAACCATCCGCCTTGCGGACAGCGCCCGGGGCGCCGCGTTTGAGTTTACCCTGATGGCGGGGGAGGCGCCCAAGCGGCATGCAGATTAAAGCCAGGGCCAAGATCAACTGGGCGCTGAATGTGCTGGGGCGAAGGGCAGACGGCTATCACCAGCTGGAGATGGTAAACCAGCGTCTTTTATTGGCGGATGATGTTTATCTCAGCCCCGCGCCCGCCATTTCCCTTGAAGTCGAGGGGAGCCCGGATATCCCCGCGGACGCCAGCAATTTGGCCTGGCGGGCAGCAATGCTGCTCAAGGCCCGTTTTGATGTACCGCAAGGGGTTCATATCCGCCTGGTCAAGCGCATCCCCTCCGGCGCGGGGCTGGCCGGCGGCAGCGCGGATGCGGCGGCCGTGCTGCTGGGACTCAACAATCTGTGGGGCCTGGGGCTTTCCCTTGCCGCGCTGCGTCAAACAGCAAAGGAGCTGGGCGCGGATCTGCCCTATTGCCTGGCCGGGGGCTTTGCCAGGGTAGGCGGCATTGGAGAGGACATTACCCCGCTGTCCCGGGCGCCCCTGGTTGACCTGGTGCTGATTCAGCCCGAAGAGAGCCTTTCTACCCGCCAGGTGTTTGAGCGCTTTCGTTTTGATTCCGCTGGCCCGCCCGCTGAAATCCCTGCCCTTATCCAGGCCTTAAGGGAAAACAGGCTGGAAGACTGTCCGCTTTATGCCCGCAATCAGCTTTTGTCCGCGGCGTCCGCCCTCTGCCCCGGGGTGCTGAGAGCCCGGGAGGCCCTTATGGCTCGGGAGGCGGTTTTCGCCCAGATGTCCGGCGCCGGCTCCCTGGTCTATGGCGTGTTTGAGAACGCCAACAAGGCCCTGCTGGCGCACCAGGAGCTGCGCCGGAATTGGCCTGTTTGCCTGATAAGCCAGACTGTGGCCGTATAAAAGCTATTGCGACAAAATGGTCTGAAGCGCTGTTAAATGGGTGAGGGTGGTGGTGCGGATGTCCAGCGTGCTGGATGTGGCCGTCTGGATGAGAGTTTCGTAGATATCCAGATCATGATACAGGGCGGTAATCGCCTCCGTGGGCACGATGCGCCCCTCATCGCCAAAAATCTCTATGGCGATGTTGTTCATCTGATCGATGTTGTATACATATTGCCGCACCAGCGCCAGCTTGCTGCTGGTGTTGGACTGCACGCCGCCGGTCAGCCGGCTCACCTCGTTGATGGCGTCCATCAGGGAGCTGTTGATTCTGCGCACCAGGCGTTCCTGGGTGCGGTTGATGGTGGCCGCCTGATTCAGCCCCCAGATGCTAAGCCCGATAACCCCCAGAAGGAGCACAAGACAAAGCCCCACCAGCACACGCCGCTGCAGTTTGGTGCCGTACTGGGTCATGGTGGGCTTTTGCTGATAACGGTAGCTGTTCATGTCACCTCTTGGCATCTTTATTCCTGTGCAAGTCTACCATGTTTTGTCGGCCGGGACAATGCGCAGGTCACAACTTGAGTTTCCGTATGTTCATTAGCGCATGGCAAATCGTCCCAAAGAGTGAGTGTTGTTGCATGATGTACAATTCACTCACCTATGGAATAGCAGATAGAAATCAAAATGTTATGGGACAACAAAACAATCTAATGATGCACGAAATGCCGATCACTCAAGACGCGCAAGACAGTGCTTATCCATTTGCGTCAAAGGACGTATATACAACCAGCAGGCTGGGACCCTCTGGGATAGCGGAAACATAAATCTGATAAAAATCCTCCCGCCCCATGACAAACCCCCAGTAGGGAGTCGGTATATCATCCTTTCCGTGCGATACACGGACGAATTCCGCACTGCTCAGGGGATAATCCTCCTCGTTCCATCCGCCTTCGCCGCCATATTCTTTTTGCAGAATATCTTTGGCGAATGCAAGCGCGTCCTCGTAAGAGACCTCCTCTTCTGTGGGCAGGCTGTAGATCATATATGTCTGGTCAGCATTAAATTCCGGATAGAGCGCCATTAGTTCAATAATCTTGTCACCGTATCTTGCTTTATCCAGGTATGTCCACTCTTCCCGATCCTGCGGAAGGGTGTAACTGAACTGTTCCAGAATTTCTTCCGGCGATGGAATCGCTGTATTGTGATCGTAAAGAAGAGTGATATCCCCGCCACGGGCGGGCACCAGCAGGCGGTACAGTCGATTTTGTGCGATGTAGATGCCATCATAGATGGTAATCATCCATTCAGGCTGGTCGGGAATATCCACATAGAATGAGTAAGTCCAGGTATATTCCTTGAGCGTTTCCGCATTTTCCTGCCCGTCCTGGCTCAGATATTCAATGACAGCTGCTGTCGCCTGCTCCTGGGTAAGATCGGCTTCTCCAGGCAAGCCATATTGATGCGCCAAAACCTCTTCCAAGCTGGGTGAAAACGAAACATCCGCTTCATATTTTTCAATCAATGCCGGAAGTTCTTTGGAGAACGCATGCTGCACCTCAACAGGCCATGCGCGGAAAGGCATGCCGTCATAGTAGGTGTCATAATATTCATAGAGGGAGTAGCTATCCGCAAAAACAGAGGGAGAAAGGGAGATTAACGCGATCATCACAGCAGCTAAGACGGTTTTGATTTTCATGCTACATATCCTTTCTGAGATAGACTCTTACTTCACGAGGGGGGATTCAGACATTGCTAAGTTCTTTGTTCGGAAGTTTGATACACAAGCGCCATAACAACCCTCCACAATTACAAGGATTGTTTAGTGTATAATTAAAATTATAACTATTAATTTGAGATGTCAAGTTCTTCCAAGTTCATGTATAAAAACGCAAGTCACAAGGGTTTCACAGTTTATTCACGCTGATCGGGCTTTGGCGTGCTATAATGCGGCCATCATGACGGAGGTGGGCACTTGATTCAGGCGGAACATATCACCAGGCGCTACGGCGCCTTTGAGGCGGTCAAAGACCTTTCCTTCTCTGTGAAAATCGGGGAGGTGGCGGGGCTTTTGGGCCAGAACGGCGCAGGGAAGACCACGGCGCTGCATGTGCTCTCCGGCTATCTGGCCCCCAGCAAGGGCACTGTGAAGGTCAATGGCATTGATCTGCAAAATAAGCCCCGGGAGGCCAAGCGCCACATCGGCTACCTGCCGGAGACCATTCCCCTGTATCCGGAGATGACACCCCTGGAATACCTGCGTTTTTGCTGCGATATCAAAGCGATCCACCCCCAGGACAGGGAAGCCCATATTCAGGATATCATGGCGCTGACGGACCTTAGCCAGGTGGCCCATCAGTCCTCCGGCACCCTGAGCAAGGGCTACCGCCAGCGCCTGGGCTTGGCCCAGGCGCTTTGCGGCGGGCCAGAGGTGCTCCTTTTGGATGAGCCCACCGCGGGCTTTGATCCGGTGCAGTCCCACGCCTTTCGCAAGCTGATCAGACGCCTTGCCAAAAAGCACGCGGTCATCCTCTCCTCCCACCTTTTAAGCGAAGTGCAGGAGGTCTGTGACCGGATTTTGATGATCTCGGCGGGTCAATTGGTTCTGGATCGTAAGGCCGCCCAGGGCTCGGACAAAAAGCCCCGCTTCCGCCTGGTGGTGGCCGCGTCAAGCGCCCTGGTGCTCTCCCCCATCCGCCAGCTGCCCAGCGTACGCCGGGTGGAGCTTGTGGGCAAGAGCAGCCCGGAGAAAACCACCCTGCTCATTGAGACCACTGAGGGCGGCGCCTTCCAGCACGCCCTGTTCAGGCTTTTAAGCGGTCTTTCAGCCCCCATCCTGGAATTAAGCCCCCTGGGCGACACCTTGGAGGAGCTGTTTTTAAGGGTATCCAGCGACCAGATGCCAAAGGAGGGGCCATGAGCGCGGTCTTTCGCCGGGAGTTGAGGGGCTATTTTTTAACGCCCACCGGCTATCTGTTTTTAGTGGTTTTCTTAGCGCTCAGCGGGCTTTTGTTTTATCTGAATAACCTGCTCACCCGCAGCTCAGACCTGATGCCCTTTTTCTCCATGCTGAGCTATGTCTGGATGCTGCTCTCCCCGGTTTTGGTGGTCAAGCTGCTGGCGGGCGAGCGCCAGAGCATGACGGATCAGCTGCTGATCACCTCTCCCCTATCCTCTTTAGCCATTGTGCTGGGCAAGTTCTTTGCCGCGGCCGCTGTGCTTTTGATCTATGGCGCGCTGACGCTGGTCTATCCCCTTTTAGTGGCCGCCTACTCCAGGATTTGGCTGGGGGAGGTGTTCACCGCTTATCTGGGCTTTCTCCTGCAGGGCCTGGCCTTTGTGGCCCTTGACCTGATGGTGACCGGCTTTATGAAGCGAAGCGCCTCCGCGGTGGCTGCCGCCCTTGGGGTCAACCTGTTTGTGTGGCTGATGGGGCTTTTGTCGGTGGCCTCTTTTATCCCCAGCGCCATCAGCCGGATCATCGCCTTTTTCAGCCTGTATGAGCGCTTTGTGCCTTTCCTCTCAGCCCAGCTGAGCTTTGCCAACGCGCTCTATTTCGCGCTGTATTCCGCGGTGATGCTGGCGGTTGCCATCGCCGCCATGGAATTAAGGCGGGTGAAAACCACATGAAAAAGCTGATGCGTCAGATAAAAAACCTCTCCCGCAGCGGGGGCATTCTCCTGAAGCTTGGGTTGTTCATCCTTTTGGCTTTGGGGCTGTCCCTTGCCGCTGATTATGTGGAGAACCGCTACGCCCTGCGGGCGGACCTGTCCTTTAACCGCCTCACCACCCAAAGCGAGGCCACGGACGAGGTGCTGGCCGCCCTCCCCCACGACGTCCATGCCTACGCCCTTTTCAGCGCGGGCAGCGAGGATCAGGCGTTAATCGGGCTGCTTAGTCGGATGGCGGCCAAATCCCCTCGCTTTACATATTCGGTGGACAGCCTGGTGAAAAACCCCCTGCTGGCAAGCCAGATATCCTCTGACCTCAGGGATCAGGCGGTAAGCGCGGACAGCCTGCTGATCGTCTGCGAGGAAACCGGGCGCAACCGCGTGCTTGATATCACGGACTATGTCAGTCAAAGCTTTGACAGCGAAAGCCAGGCATATTATATCTCTGGCTTCCAGTATGAGAAGAAAATCGCGGAGGCGCTGGTGTATGTCACCACCGGCCAGGTGCCCCAGGTGCAGCTGCTGGACGGCCACGGGGAGCTGGGCCTTGAACAGACAGCGGCCCTTGAAGAGCTGCTTGGCAGCTACAACTACCAGGTTTCCCGGGTCAGCCTAATGCGCGCCGAGGAGCTGAACCCGGAGCATCCCCTTTTGATCCTCTCCCCGCAAAAGGACCTGCTGGCCAGCGAGCTTACCATGATCCAGCAGTTCACCGCCAAAGGCGGCTCCCTTCTGATCACCTGCGACTATGGCGACCCGGACGACCTGCCCAATTTTGACGCCCTTTACCGCAGCTATGGCTTTGAAAAGATCAACGGCATCGTGGTGGCGGATGAGGAGGACACCGCCGCCTACATCAACAGCCCCATCTACCTGGTGCCCTATATGGGGCTGTCGGAGATCACCATGGAACTGATTGCCTCCAGCCACACCATGCTGCTTTTGCCCGGGTCCCGGGCCTTTGAAGCGCCTGATGCGCAGCGCTCAAACCCCCTGGTGACGCCTGTTCTCACCAGCGGCTTTGCCTATATCAAGGATGTGAAAAAGCCTGGCGCCACCCTGCTGCCAGAGGAGGGTGACCGCCAGGGCACTTTTGAACTGGCGCTTCTGTCCAGCCTGGCCCATCAGGACGGCAGCCGCTCTCAGGCGCTGATTCTGGGCAACTCCGGCATGCTCACCGATTCCTGGCTGTATGAGAACACCTACAGCCGGGAGTTCCTGCTGCACGCCCTCTCCTACCTAAGCCCCCATAAACCCATTGAGCTGGACATCGATCCCAAGGACGCCGCCCGGCCCCAGATGGTGATTCCAAACCCGGGCCTGCCCTTGTTTGTCATCATCCTGGTTCCCGCTTTGGTATTGGGCCTTGGCGTGGCGGTGCTCATAAAGCGCAGGAGGCGATAATCATGCAGCCCGTCCGCAAGAAAAACACAAAGCCAAACAGAAGGCGCCTGATTCTTATCCTCATCCTTTGCCTCATCATGATATTGGCGGCCCTTCTTTTTTGGTTTTACTTTAAGGGCAAGCACGCCCAAAGCACGCTTCCTGAAGTCAAGGCAGCGGAGGATCAGCAGATCACCCTCATTGGCAAAGCGCCGGAGGATTTGATGGCCTTTGAGGTCTTTCCCCCGGGGCATGCCAGCTATCGCCTGGTGCGGGAGGGAGACCTTTTTCAGGTGGCTGATAGCCCGGAGTTCAGCTTAAACGCCTATATGATTGAGCAGATGGCGGAGGATCTTACCTCCCTAAGCGCAGAAAAAATAGGCCTGATTGAGGAGGTGACCGGAGGAGCGGAGGCCCTGGGGCTGGTCGGGGAGCATTTCCGTGTAATCGCGGAGTACAGCGACCACAGCAGCCTCACCCTCTCCTTTGGCAACGCCGCCTACACCGAGATTCCCACGGACTATTTTATGCTCTCTGGAGACAGCTCGGTCTATCTGGTCTCTCCCCAGATTCGCAGCAACCTAGACTTTCCCTTGGGGGCCTTAAGCCCCCTGCCCCGGATTGACTTTAGCAGCGATTTATTGACCTCCCTTCAGGTAACAGAGGAGGAAGCCCCCTTCACCCTTGAGCTGACAGGCGGCTTCTGGCAGCTTACAAGCCCCTTGAAGCATCCTGCGGACCTGGGGGCGGTGGCGACCCTCATAAATGACATCGGTGACATGCGCCTGGCGGTCTATGTGGGCGAAGCGGAGGAATTGAGCCTTTCAGACTATGGCTTAGCCCGGCCCGCAAGGGAGGTGGCCTTTCACTTGGCGGAAAGCCTCATCACCACCTACGCAGAGGACGGCCAGCTGATGGATTCCCAGGAGGTGGCGGCCCAAAGCCTGCGTTTTGCAGTGGGCGATGACATTGACCGGGTGGGCTTCTACTGCCTCTATCAGGGCGCGGTCTATCAGGCCAGCTACGCCTCCATGGGCTTTATCACCACCCTTCAACTAACGGACCTGCTGGCTAAAAAGCCCGTGGTGATCCCCATCAATCAGCTCCTCGCCCTTGCGGTGGAGGAGGCAGGAGAAAAAAGGCTCTACCAGGTGGAACTGACAGAGCGGATAGAACAAAACAACGAGATCGCCCTGGATGAACAAGGCCAGCCCCTGTATGACCCCTGGATTATGCTGGATGGCGTGGAGATTGATTCAGAAGCTTTTGTTCTGGAATATTTAAAGCTGATGGATCTGTCCGGCCAGGGGAGGCTGCCGGAGGGCTTCAGCCCCTCAGGCTCCCCTCTTAAGCGCTTTTCCTTTTCCGCAGAGGGCATGGCGCTGGAGTTGGCCTTCTACCCCTATGACGCCCTGCATGCGGCCATGGCGGTCAATGGACAGGCCTTTTGGTATGTGAATACCCAGTCGGTGGAGGACATCGCCCTATAGCGCGGCGGTGATGATCCCGCCGCCAAGGCAGCGGTCCTCAAGGTAAAACACCGCGCTCTGGCCGGGCGTCACCGCCCGCTGGGGCGTATCGAAGATAAGCTGTCCCGTTTCATCATCAGACAGGGTCAGGCGCATCCCCTGGTCCGGCTGGCGGTAGCGCAGCTTGGCCTTAAGGGAAACGGGCACGCCCGTTTCACCCGGCGCTTCCTTAACCCAGGTGATCTGCTCCACCAGGGCGCCCTGGCTAAACAGCCGGGGGTGATCCTCCCCCTGCACCAGAATGAGGCGGTTGTTTTTTAAGTCCTTTTCCGCCACAAACCAGCTGCGCCCATCCCCGCGGCCTCCGATGCCAAGCCCCCTGCGCTGGCCGATGGTATAATACATCAGCCCCTCATGGCGGCCCAACACTTCGCCCTCTTGCGACACCATCTGCCCCGGCTGGGCGGGCAGGTACTGCTGCAAAAACTGTTTAAAGCGCCGCTCGCCAATAAAACAGATGCCGGTGGAATCCTTCTTCTCAGACACAGACAGGCCCGCCTCCCGGGCGATCTGGCGCACCTGGGATTTTTTCATTTCCCCCAAGGGAAACAGAGCGCGCTTCAACTGGGCGGCCTTGGTCATGTATAAAAAATAGCTCTGGTCTTTTTCAGGGTCCGCGCCCTTCATGAGCTGGCCCGTTTCATCCCGGCGTACAAAATGCCCCGTGGCCATATAGTCCGCATCCAGCTTAAGCGCATAGTCCAAAAAGGCGCCGAACTTGATCTCCCGGTTGCACAGCACATCCGGGTTGGGGGTGCGTCCCGCCCGGTATTCCGCCAAAAAATGGGCGAACACCCGGTCCATATACGCCTGAGCGAAGCTCACCGAATAATGGGGGATGTCCAGCTGCTGGCAGATGGCCCGCACATCCGCCCAGTCTTCCTGGCTGGTGCAGGCGCCGGATTCGTCCGTCTCCTCCCAGTTGTCCATGAAAAGCCCGATAACCTCATGCCCCTTTTGCTTAAGCAACAGGGCCGCCACAGCGGAATCCACTCCGCCGGACAGCCCCACCACCACCCGGCTCATCCGATGCCGTCCCGCCTAAGGCGCTCCATGACGCTGCGGAAAACCAGCTCCGCCGTGTCCTGCTTTTGCCCGGTGGCCTGCACCACCAAAAACCTGTCCGGCTCAGCCGCGATCAAGGCCTGATAGGCCGCGTCCACCCGCTGATGAAAGGCGCTGCCCGCCAGCTCCAGACGGTCCTTTTCCCGGGCATGCTGCCGCTTTTGGGCCTCCTGGGGGCTTAGGGCTAAAAACACTGTGGCATCCGGCATCAAACCCCCAATGGCCGGGGCGTTCATCTGCCGCACCACCTCTGTTCCCAGCTGGCGGCCTGCCCCCTGATAGGTGATGCTGGAATCCACATAGCGATCGCTGATGATGACCTTCCCCGCTTTAAGGCCGGGCTGAATCACCTCCCGGACATGCTGGGCCCTGGCGGCCGCATATAAAAGGGCCTCGGTCTCTGGGGCCATGCCTGTATTGGCGTTTGAAAGCAAAATATCCCTGATCTGCTCCCCCACCTGGCTGCTGCCCGGCTCCCGGGTCAGAACAAGCGGATAACCCAGGCGTTCCAGCCGCTGGGCCAGAAAGCGGGCCTGGGTGGACTTGCCGGCGCCGTCGTTGCCTTCAAAACTGATAAAATAGCCCCGCGGCTCAGGCCTTTCCACGCCCAGCAGGGAAAACAAGGCTTCCGGATCATCCGCCAGGGCATCAGGCCGGGCTTTGATCAATTCTTCCCGGTTGCCATAGCCATAGCTCACCCCGATGCTGGCGATGCCAAGGGCCTTGGCGCCGGAGATGTCCGTCTCTCTGTCCCCCACCATCACGGCGCGCTTCCCTTCAGGCAGCACCCTTTTAATCAGGGTCGCCTTGTCAATCAAGGGATCGTCCTCCTCAAGAGGGCCGGACACCGCGTCAAAAAAATGCCATAGGTTCAGCGCCCGCAGGACGATTTCCGTGGCGATCTGGGGCTTGCCGGTGGCGATGGCCAGATAGGCCCCCTGGTCTGACAGCGCCTTTAAAAGGGCTCTGACCCCTGGAAACACGGTGTTCTCCAGATGCCCCCGCTCATGATAGCAATCGCGGAAAATCCGGAGCACCTCAAAGGCCTGACCCTCGTTCATGCCATAGTGCCTTTGAAGCCCTGTGATAATCGGCGGGCCCAGAAATATCTCCCGGACAATCCCCTCCCCCGGCAGCGTCAGCTGCATCATCTCCAGCGCCTGGCGCAGGCTGTTGACAATGCCCGGCGCTGAATCCGTCAGCGTTCCGTCCAGGTCGAATATCACGGCGTCATAGGCTAAGGTGCTCACAGATTCTCCTCTTTCAACAAAGCATTTATAAAGGCCAGGGTGCTCTCCGGGTTGTCGCAATAGTAGGGGACGGAGAGAAACACATCGCTGCGGGAAAGCCCCAGCATCCGGGCGGCACCAGGATAACCGGCCAGCGGGATGCCATACAGCCGGCTTTGGGCGGCGGGCTTTTCCGTTCCGTCCTCCTGAAGTTCCATGGCCCTTATATAGCCGGCCTTAAGCTCCTCTGCCTGAATATCAAGGGGCACTTCCTCCCCGTCCAGGGGCATGAAGGCGCCCTGGGCGGCAAAGCGCTTGAAGTCCTCGGAAGCCAGCACGTAGATGTCCCCTTCTCTGGCGGAAAGGTAGGTAACCAGCTGCACCCCCGCGTATAAGTCCTGGGCTTCAGCGGGCAGGATGGTCATCACGTTGACCTCCTCCACCTCAGAAGACGCCCGCTCCCCCATCGCCTGAAGCGCCTCTATGCCCTCCTCGCTGATGACCCCCGCGGTCTGCACGTACAGATCAATCCGCCTCTCCCCCGGCGCCCGGTATTCGGTCTGGGTATAGATCAAATTCCAGACAGCAAAAGACAGGACGATAATCAGCGCATACTGCCACCAATGGTAGCTGAAGTGATGCTTAAGCGTCCTGCCATTCGGTTTGAGGTTAAACTTCATTTTTCTCTCACGATTTACTTTACCCTAAGGGCTTCATGGTGGGGAAGAGCAGCACGTCCCGGATGGAGGGGCTGTCGGTGAGCAGCATGATCAGCCGGTCCACCCCGATGCCCTCCCCCGCCGTGGGGGGCATGCCATACTCCAGGGCGTTGAGGAAATCCTCATCCACCTGAGCCTTGGTGCCGCCCAGCTTGTGCCGCTCGGCCACCTGGCGCTCAAAACGGGCGCGCTGGTCAATGGGGTCGTTCAGCTCCGAGAAGGCGTTGCCAAACTCGCTGCCGCAGATGAAAAACTCAAAGCGCTCCGTCAGCCGCGGGTCATCCGGCTTGCGCTTGGCCAAAGGCGATATCTCAACCGGATAATCCGTCACAAAGGTGGGCTGGACCAGGTTCTTCTCCACAAACTCATCAAACAGCTCCGCCAGGCAATCCCCCCGGGTGAAATGGGGCTCCGGGCGAATTCCTTTATCCCTTAAGGCCTGACGGGCCTCCTCATCGCTGTGCCAGTCAAAGAAATCAATGCCTGAGGCGTCCTTCACCGCCTGGGCCATGCTGATGCGGGGCCAGGGAGTTTTTAACTCAATCTCCTTCCCCTGATAGCTGACCTGGGTGCTCCCGCAGACCTCCTTTGCCACGGAGGAGATCAGTTCCTCCGTTAAGGTCATGAAGTCCTCATAGTCCGCGAAGGCCTGGTAAAACTCAACGGAGGTGAACTCCGGGTTGTGCTTGGGGCTCATGCCCTCGTTTCGGAAAATGCGGCCAATCTCATACACCTTGTCAAAGCCGCCCACAATCAGACGCTTAAGGTAAAGCTCCGTCTCCACCCGGAGAAACATTTCTATGTCCAGGGTGTTATGGAAGGTGACAAAGGGCCGGGCCGCAGCGCCGATCTCCAGGGTGTGAAGAATGGGCGTGTCCACCTCTAAAAAACCCCGGCTGTTGAGGAAATTGCGGATGGCGTTGATGATGCGGGTGCGCTTTAAAAAGGTGTCCCGCACAGAAGGGTTCACGATCATGTCCAGATAGCGCTGGCGGTAACGCAGGTCCACATCCTGAAGGCCATGCCATTTTTCGGGCAGGGGCTTTAAGCATTTGGCAAGCAGGGTGATCTCCTCCGCGTGCACGGAAACCTCCCCGCTGTTGGTCTTGAACACCTTGCCCTTAATGCCCAGGATATCTCCAATGTCATAGGACTTAAAGGCCTGGTAAGCATCCAGGCCTATGTCGTCCCGCTTAACATAGCTTTGGATCAGCCCCGCGCTGTCAAGCAGGTGAGCGAATGAGGCCTTTCCCATGATCCGGCGGCTGGTCATCCGCCCGGCAATGGCCACCGTCTTCCCCTCAAGGCTGTCAAAGCCCTGGATGATCTCCTGGCTTAAGGCATCCACCGGAAAATGCGTGATAAGCCAGGGGCTCTTTCCCTGGCCGATCAATTCCTCCAATTTGGCCCGGCGGATGGTCTCCTGCTCGGAATAGCCCTGGGAATGACTTGCCTGCTCTGACATTTCTTTGTGATGCTCCTTTTATTAGCGGTGGATATCCAGCACCTTTAAGGTGATCATGCCGCCCGGCGCCTGCACCTTGACGGTCTGGCCCTTCTTCTTGCCCAGCAGGGCCGCGCCCATGGGGCTTTCGTTGGAGATGCGGTTGCTCATGGGGTCGCTCTCCCGGGCCCCCACGATGGTATACTCCGCCTCCTCCTTGAACTCCGAGTCATACACCCGCACCGTGGTGCCGATGTTGACCCGGTCGGTGGACACCTCGCTGTCATCAATCACAATGGCCGTGCGAATGGTGTTCTCCAGGTCGATGATCTCCGCCTCCAAGCGAGACTGCTCGTTTTTCGCCTCGTCATACTCCGCGTTTTCGCTCAGGTCCCCAAAACCCCGGGCCACGGCGATCATCTCCGCCACCTCAGCGCGCCTGATGGTGGTCAGGTACTGGAGCTTCTCCTCCAGTTTCCGCATCCCCTCAAGGGATACCACGGTCTTGTTGCTCAGCTCATGCTGCTTGTTGCTCATTGTTTCTACTCCATTCGTTGTGCACATTATTTTGATGCAGGCATCATCAGCCTGCAAAAATTACGCGTTTTTCTGCATTATCTGCAATAAAAAAACATGCGCTATCCAAAACCGCACACGGTTTCAAGCTGCGCTTTCATAGTATACGATAAAACCACGGTTTTGGCAAGCATCAGACGCTAAAATCACGCCCCAGCAGCTCCCCTGCCGACTGCCTGGCCCGGGTCTTGATTTTTTCCTCATCCAGGCTGAGGTATTCCCCATCCTGATAGAGAACGCGCCCGGCGGACATGGTCATGGACACATTGCGGCTGCCGGCCGCATAGACCAGGGTGGCCGGGATATCATGGGCGGGCAGGGTGTTGGGCAAACTCAGGTCCATCAGCACGCAGTCCGCCAGCCAGCCCTCACAAATCAAGCCAAGACCGTCAAAACCCAGCGCCCGGGCGCCGCCCAGGGTGGCCGCCTCCAGGACCTGGGCAGGGCTTATAAGGGTGGCATCCCTCCCCGCGCCCTTGTGGAGGAGGGCCGTCAGCTTGATCTCCTCCCAAAGGTCCAGGTTGTCGTTGCTGGCAGCGCCATCCGTGCCAAGCGTCAGGGGAATGCCCCGGGAGAGCATCTCAGGCACTGGGGCGATGCCGCTGCCCAGCTTTAAGTTGCTTATCACCGCATGGGCCACCCTCACCCCATCCTGGGCTAAAAGCGCCATATCCTCTTCATCCACCGCCACACAGTGGGCGGCGACCGCCGGGCCATTAAACAGCCCCAGGTGATGGAAGTATTGAACGGGGCTCATCCCGTGCCGCTGCCGGCAGGCCGCCGCCTCCTGCTGGGTTTCGCTTAAGTGGAGGTGCTGAATGTTATCCAGCCCCTCCGTTGCCCTCACCAGCTTTTTCACCAGTTCCGGCGTGGTGGTGTACTCCGCGTGCACGCTGACGCTGGCCCGGATGCGCCCTTCTTCTGCGCCGTGATAATCCCGGTGAAAGGCCAGCGCGTCTGCCAGCTGGGCCTCTCCCTTTCCAAAGTCCACACAGGCGTTGGAGATCATGGCCCGTCCCCCCGCCTCCATGACCACCTTGACGGTCTCCTCCGGAAACATGTACATGTCGTTGATGGTGGTGACGCCAGAGGCAAGGTACTCCAGCATCGCCAGCGCCACCCCGGCGCGGGCCTGCTGCGCCACAAGGCGCTCTTCCAGGGGAAAGATATGCTCCCTGAGCCACACCTCCAGCGGCTTTTCACCCCCCACGCCCCTTAGGAGGGTCATGGCGCTGTGGGTGTGGGCGTTGACCAAGGCGGGCATGAGCAGCCTGCCGCCAGCGTCAATCACTTTTTCCGTCCTGCCCGCAGGGCAGGCCTCCTCAGGCCCCACATAGGCAAAGCGATTCCCCTTGATCAGCGCGCAGCCCGCTTCAATCACCGGCTTTGCCTGGCCGTCCTCAACGCCCGGAAAAATCCGCGCGTTTTTAATCAAGGTTTTGCTGATCTCCATCTCCGCT
>Ga0123335_1004916_pt1 | contig 16755 bp, 9 predicted proteins | sample BiotimSIPDNA_2_FD_89707 | JGI IMG/M metagenome (GOLD analysis project Ga0123335, IMG submission 89707) | Anaerobic biogas reactor microbial communites from Washington, USA - Biogas_R2 time_0 SIP DNA | ecosystem: Engineered > Bioreactor > Anaerobic > Unclassified | place: Washington, USA...
ACTCCCAGAATTTAACTGGGATAGTCTTTGGGATAACATAACAGGCAATCCATTACCAGTTGAAATTAAACTCTCTTTGGTTTCAACAAAACCGTGTTGCCACTAACTTTGATACGATGTCCAAAAATACATTACAGAGCGCTTATACTATTTACAGTAGATTCTGTTGCAACCCAATCCAACACGATTTCTTTCCCTATTTGCTTCTCATTTAGCTCAGATAAATCTGTAACAAGTTTCATATTCTGCAATTCAGTTTGAATGTTGCTGAAAACTATTTTTTTCCCAAGCAAATGGAATTGCAGGTCTTTATCTGTGCATTTAATTGATTCAACCGGATTAGGCTTCTTCTTTAATGACCTGTACAATTTTGAAGTCAGAATAAGAGTTGCTGCTACAGTTGCTTTTGGGACAATTACTTTCATGCATCCTGTGTCAATGAATTCACATAATGCATGAATAAGAGCTGCATCGGAATCGCTTATGGATTGTACATCTTCGAAAAGATAGTCGATTTCGAAATGAGTACATATTTTGTTTAGCTTGTTCAATAGCATTACATATCTAAATATCTCTTCGAATTCTGGAAATTTCTTCGGCACGATCCTGATTGGAAAAAGTGGCTTACCGTTTGTGCTGACATCAAACTGAATATCCAGATTATCATTAAACGCCTGAAATATTGATGAAATCTGGGATATATAGGGTAGCTCTGATATTTTATATCCATTCCAATTATCCAAATTAGTGTCGAATTCCATATTGCCGCTAAAAACGATTTTGCCTGCTTCTTGTTTCATTTTTGTACTGCATTCGAAAGGGGAGCTTGGGAGACAGATTTCCAATTTGAAATGAGTATTGCCACCAATTAATTCCGCTTTAAATCCATGAAGTATTAATGGCTTTTTTGCCGATATCCTGGCAAACACATCCACTTTCATACGCTTCTGATATGTGAGTTTCACATCACCTTTGTATTCATGGGTAAAATAATCGAATAATGGGGACCCTTCGATCAGCAGATCTGTATGAGGAATTGATATCGGTTCACCGTGTGAAATCAACCGTGTTAACTTGTCCTTATTTTTGATTGAGTTCTTGAATCTGAAATTGATATTTACATTAGTATTAGTATGTAAATTATAGCTTGTCTGCCCATCTACGTATTGGATATCAATTTTGAACCGGGGATCTAAATTATGAAGTTGTTTCTGATGGTAGTGCATTGTAGGTTGGATATTTCCTGGCCACCGATCACGCATGAAAGCTTCAGCTTTTTCTAATTCTTGAATAAAGCTTTCTGGATCAGTAAAAACGCTATCCAGCGGTACTTTTATGGAACATGTTCTTCGTGCTCGCCAGTCGTCGGAAGGAAGATTCAGAAGGTATTCCTGCAAAAATAACCAATAAATTTCCTTTAAGGTGGTATTTGCAATAAAAAGAAAAATAGGCTCTTTTATCTTATCAACATAATAGATAAGGTGTTTGGTTTTCATAGGTTGCACACAGAATAAGCCTGATACCTTTGGGGCCTCATGACCTTTGAGCTGAACGCAAAAATTCCGCCCTGTTGGTTCTTTATCTGCTATTTCTATGCGGAAATCAACATGGAAATCGGGATCTTGTTTTCTTATTAGCCATTCGTTTGGAATGATAGCACGCAAAACCTTATCTGCTTCAACGTCGATTATATGGCTTCTTGAAATACTGCTCATGATAGAAAAGCTATACTCCTTTACCTATGCACCCCAAGACACAATTCCAAGGCGGATTACAGCTCAGGTCATCTTTCATTGCTCTTTTTTAATGCATTTTCGATGCGAGCAGCGATACTCTTGAAAGTGGCCCAAAGGTGCGGCGATTCAAGTACTTTGATTGAATCATCTTTGAAATTATCGTGAAAGAAGAATGTTCGGTCACCAGAGTGATTCCGTTCAAATGCAATTTTTAAGCAATCTGAAATACTTTTGTTAGTTTTAGTTGCATACGCCAACATATGATCAAGATCGTAGGCAGAGATTACAAATATCTTATCCGGATTAAGTGGAAGATCTTCAGCTACTCTTTTTTCTAGCATGCTATTCATGAAGTCCTTCATGAACTCCAACCAAATATCTTCCGGGTCACCGAGAAGGAGATCTTTGAAGGTTACAATAATTCCATATACTTCTTTACCTTCTGTGAAAGGGTCTTTCCTTTGTCTTAATGTATCTACCAATGTTATTATCTGCTGATATCCTGAAATTAGAGAATTCTGTAGAGTTCTTTTCAAATATTCTTGTTGCGGGTTTTGGCGTGTTAGGTAATGCATTTCAGCAGATTTAGCTTCCAGGAAAATGGTTGTATCCTTGTCATTAATAATGAAATCACACACTCTATCTCTGTGCGCATAGTGTCGGATCTCATCTTCTCTCATTGCTTTAATTCTAGCATTTTGTAATGCGATATTTATGTATTCTTCAAATGCATTCCCAAACGGTGAGCAGAAATTTTCCGGATCCGCTTCTTTGAGAATATCATAGACCCCAAACTCGATATTCGCTTCGATTAAGGCTGTATGGTAAGGTGTAAACCTATGGCGTTCACGGAAAAGAGGTTTTTTATACAAAGATGAAAGAATTGCATGCTCGTACTCTGGTTTCCCAATCCGTTTATGATCATGTAAGAGAAATCCTTCAAGTTCCCTAAAGTCGCAAGAGTTTAATTGCAAGAAATTTAGTATCTTATCTTTCCCGTATTCAGAAAACAGGTTTTGGAAATAGTTAAGATCAAATGTTCTAAGTTTGGGGTTCATAACAATTGATTCTAATAGGATCAATTGCAAAGTGATGTATTCCTGAATTGACATCCCACAGATCTGGTTCATTGATCCATCAGAATCGTATTTCAGTCCAATTTGAACGAAAATAATTTCTAATAATACAAACCCATGTAGTCCGCTTTTTTTCTGATAATTCAATTGGTGAGACATAATTGCTCGAGTGATCTTATGAATTGCTAGTGGATCACCACTAGCACACAGTTCATTCAAAGCAGATAGATTGGAAATATCCTTATAAAATTGAAGGAATTCATGTGAACTGAAAGGCTTTCTTGCATTATGTGGGTGTTCTCCATAAATAAGCCCCCATTTTAGTAAGGATAATACATGCATAGGATAAGGTAATTGCTTCTGGTGTACATCCCAAAGGTGTAGCCCCCAGACTTGAGCTAAGGCATCCATACAAAGATTGAAAATGTCAACTTTTGAGTAGGCTTTCATTCTATTTCGGATTTTCTTGAAATCCTCATAGAAACCCATAAATGCCCCCTGTTGCAAGATTCTGTTTTGATTGCCTTTTTAAGCAGTACTGTGTGGTGTTTATGTATTAATTTATAAACGAGTGCATATAAAATCCCGTTTATGATTCCATTCTTCCGCCACCAGCGGCAGCTCATTAAGTTCCTCACGAGCCTCCCGCCAGGAAGGATAGTATTTATCCATAAGTGCAGTAAAATGATCGCTATGAGTGGGTTCTACCAGGTGCACCATTTCATGGACAATAACGTATTCCAGCAGATCTTTTGGCTTTTTAACCAGCTCTGTATTGAGTCGAATATGCCCAACCCGGTGATTGCAGCTACCCCATTTTGTTTTCATTCTCTGGAGAAAATATCCTGAAACGGAAACCCCAAGTTTTTGTTCCCATTTATTTATTAATTGAGGTACTGTCTTATGAAGAAGTGATCTGTGCCAAGCATGTATAATCTCAGCACGCTTGGCTTTATCAAATCCAGGCCGCACACATAATATGATCCGCTTATGATCAAGTTTTACACTGGGTTTTTCGTCTTTGTATACGACTTTCATCAGATAACGTCGTCCCCAGAGATAATGGCTCTCTCGTCCAATATATTGCCTTGGTGTTTCCCTTGCCTGGTTCTGGAGTTTTTGTTGCTGTTCCCGTATCCAGCTTAGTTTACTGGCTGCATAAGCCCTGGCTACTTCAAGCCGTGTAGATACAGGTGCTGCAAGTTTAACTCTGCCATCAGGCGGATATACTGAAAGGTGAACATTTTTTATATTTTTGCGTGTTACTGCTATAGAAATACTGCCTAATCTAATTTCTTCTGTCATTTATATCCCGGTTGATTTTTAACGATCTCATGAATGTGTCTTGTTGCATCTTTATCGCGAGATAACTTTCGATAGAGAGCATTCATCACCTGTTTTTCCCGTGTCTCGTCACCCTTCCATCCGGCAGGTGCTTCCACCCGGATTATTCTGTCAATTTCAAGCGCAAACCGGGCCAATTCTTCAGGAGCAGTCGGGTATTTGAATGAAGATGATGATGGAATGCTATCAATGTTATTGTAGATTGCAATTGCTTCAGGATTACCATTTAGTATCGAAGGAATTCCAGAGGTAGGTTGCTTTCTTGCCAGTCTCTTTACCAGCTCCTCAGCATTTTTTAGGAATTTTTCATACGATTCAGTATCGTCATACCTCTGTTTGATAAGATCCTCAAGAAGAATTGACATTTCTTTGTAAAAACGCGGGTCAGTAAGTTGGTCCCTTATGATTGTCTTACGGATATTGTTTATTATGCTCTCGGCAATCGCATTCCTGGTCAGATTGCCTTTTTCATTTAATCTGTGCGCAATAGCATCATGAATACCAGTTTCAATTATCAGTTCTGTAAGTGTCAGCGAATTCAGGTTTCCCAAGTCTTTAGCAGGGTCGGCCTGGATATAGGTATTTATAAGATGGCGCATATCTGCCTCGTAAGGCTTTATATCCAGTTCTTCACCCGAATACTTTTTAATTGCCTCCCTGATATCAGCATAGAACCTTGTTTTCTTTTCCAGTGCGGTGATCTCAGCATCCGTATAACCAGCTTCACTTAGATTCTGGGCAATAGCTGCATAGGCACGAAGGAATGTTACGGATGCTTTATAGAAGGAAATGCGCAGCGGTTCAGTAATATTCAGGGCATTCGCATCATTTATGTCACCGCAGAAATAATGAAGGTACTGCTCCACCTCACGCGGTTGTGATACCGGCTCACATAGATACCGGATCGCTTCACGGGCTGCATCGAGGCGTTCCTTACCTTCCTTCAGCCAGTCTTTTACAATAACATTTCCGTCATCACCTTCTGTATCCACGTCCAACTTATCAGAATTGTAAACTGCAATTGACTCCTGTACCTGCTCGAACAATTCTTTAAAATCAACAATGAAACCAAAATCCTTATCATCACCATCAAGGCGATTTGTTCGGCAGATAGCCTGAAACAGGTTATGGTCACGCATTTCGTTATCGAGATAAATATAGGTACAGGAAGGTGCATCAAAGCCGGTTAGTAGCTTACTTACAACTATCAGCAGTTTGCAGTTAGCCGGTTCATGTATGAAGCGGTTTTTTATTTCATCTTCGTACTGTTTTGTGGTCTGATTATTCTTCAGCACATGTTGTGTATAGGTATCAAATTTATAGCGTTCATCACTGTCCGCTGGTTCGCGGGAGATAGCATTCTGGTTTGGCTGATACGATGTTATAATTCCACAGTATCTGCCGAAAGTTGTATTAAGAAACAAACGATAATAATGGCAGGCATCGTAAATAGAAGCAGCTACAAGGATTGCTGTTCCACGGTCGTTGTTCAGACGTGGTTTTACGGCAAAGTCATGAATTATGCTTGCAATAATCCGCTGTTTGCGTTCGCCAGCACTCATCAGCTCTTCCAATGTTGCCCAGCGTCTGCGAAGTACCGATTTCTGGAAATTATTCAGTCCTCTGGTCTTCTGGTCAAACCAGTCATCTATTGCCTGGCGTGAAGTCAATCGTTGCGGAACATTACGGGCTTCGTATTTAAGGTCAAGAATAACTTTATCAGTAACGGCTTCATGAAATTTGTATGTGTGTATGTTGGAACCGAAGACCTCCCGGGTGGTCTTTTTATCTGTACGTAACAATGGTGTACCTGTAAAGCCAATGAAAATGGCATTATTCAGCCATCGTTTCATTTGCTTGTTCATGTCGCCGCCCTGGGAGCGATGGCACTCATCTACAAAAACATAGAAATGGCCATGAATTGCAGGTGGTGCACCGGTCAGGTCGGGTTCGAACTTGTGGATCAGGGCACACATGAACCGGGGCAACGGATCACCAAGCTTCTGTACAAACTGTGCTCGTGAAGTAATACGGGGTTTGGGGGAATTTTCACCCACAATACCTGCATTAATCATCACACCTTCGATCTGTTTATCCAGCTCATCCCGGTCTGTAACAATAAGTATACGTGCTTCTGGGTCGTGCTCCAGAAGCCATTTGGCTATAAGCACCATGAGAATGCTTTTACCACTGCCCTGGGTATGCCATATTACACCACCTTCACGTCTGCGGAGGTGTTCCTGTGCTGCTTTAATACCTGCATACTGGTGAGGGCGTGGAACTTTTTTGAGACCGGCATCAAATATTATAAAATTGTGTATGAAATCGAGCAGACGGGATTTTTCGCACATTTCAGCCAATGGCTTGTCAAGGATATCCCCGGTTTCTTTCTTAAATACGCCGTCTTGTGCTTTCCATTCAACAAAGAATTGTTCAGGAGTTCCGGTCGTACCATAATGCAGGCCCTGGGAGTCGTTACCAGCAAAAACTAACTGTACAGTGCTGAAAAAGTTCTTATTGAATATTTCTTCCTGGTTAGTAATAAGCTGCCTAATCCCGTCTGCGACTTCTATTGAACTTCGTTTCAGTTCAATGACGGCAATTGCAATTCCATTAATGTATATGACAAGATCGGGTCTCCGCTCATATCCGCCACGGAGTGTAACCTCTTCTGCAAGTGCGAAATCGTTGTTTTCAGGGTTTCCCCAATCGATGAGATGCACAGTATCATGGTTACTTCCTGCACCAGTTTGAATTTTGACACCATAACGGAGGAGCTGGTATGTGCGGAGGTTAGCCTGGTAGAGAGTTATTCCGGTTGCATCGGCAGCAGTTGCAAGCTTCTGTAGAGCACCAGAAATGTGGGAATCAGAGTAACCTCGTTCTCTCAGGTTATCAACCAGCAATCCCGCCTCTACAGGGCGGTTGTTATCCCGTTCGTTCCAGTTTCCAAGGTAGCGATATCCGAGATATAATGGGTGGTTATTATCAGTAAACAGGTCAATAATGCGGTCTTGCGTGTGGCGTTCTGTGCGGGGTTGTCCGGGCATATTTGCGATTCCTTACTCTGTCCTTGCGTAACGCGGTTAATAGAAATCTTACAATAATATGTAATCTTGACTAAATTGCCCTATTCAATAGGCCGTGGCAGTTTTTATCATTTTACATCCAAAACTTACAGTAATGCAATCATCAATAACCAAAAGGCTGAAACGCATGCTTAAAGCATGTACATTTCTCTGTACCACTTTGCCCACGCACTGGTTTGGCTGTCTTGAATTTTTTCAGCGCTTTTGATCAGCTCTTCTGAAGTAAAAACCGAGAATCGCGGGTTATGGCCGGTTAATTTTTGAAAATCACTTATACTTTTATCAAGATAATAGGTATTTAACGGGTGTTTCACAACAGAAAATGTTACATGGACAAATTCGTTAGAATTATCCTGTTCCAGAGCAAGTGCCAGAAGAAGATTGCGCCAAAGCTGGTTCATGCCGCCCTGAAAAGGGCATTCAACACGTTCTGAGTGGTTCAAAAAAACATCTTTGTTCTGTTCTGTGATATCCCAGTATTTATACCCGCATTTGTCATGGTAGTAGCAAGCTGACTTGTTTTCTAAGATTTGCCTGAATTTAAGGGAGCAATCATGTTTTTGCTTATCTGTTCTACCCTTACTTTTGTATCCACCGCAGGATGTAAACTCTTCCTCTGTCAATTTGTGCTCAATAAGCCAGAGACAAAGCTCGTTCTGGTGGTTGCGGTAAGCAATAGCTATATCTGCATCTGTGCCTGCTGATTTTGATTTATCTCCTAACAGCCCCGTTTCCACACAACTCTTGTTAAAATTACCACCCCAGTATTCAAGGCAGTAGCCGTTATGAAGGTGGTCTACTGCTAATGACCTAAAATCATCTTTAATGCTACCCATAATTACATTTACATGTGGTAAATTTAGAGCTGGAAGGAATAGGTTGATATTTGCTGCCTGTGAGCTGACAACATGGTAAAAATGGGGGTGTATGCGAAACGGGTTAACGTTCCTGTGAGTATTTAAATGTTTTCTTACCGGCTCGTAAATGTGAGGCATTATTCCTTGCTGCACATAAGCATCAGGTAAAATCGCATCGTAAGGTAAATCTTTATAATACCCTGGCTGCACTGTAATGTGTTCCCATTTCCACTTGATCAGGTGTAAATACATATGCAGCTGAAAATCATTTAGACCATTGGGGATACGATAGTCCTTTTCATCTATGTGCAGAATTTTCATACCAAGCGTGTTCTCCCGGTAAGAAGTTCCTGCATCATGGCTTGTTTGAGAGCGCGGGTTTTCTCACGACGAACTTCCAGGGCGGAGATTTCTGAATCCATATCAGAGAGGACTGCAGCGATAGCTTTTTGTTCTTCCTTTCCAGGTACCGGAAATGTTAGTTTAGGAATATTTGATTTACTTATACCAGTAACTTTCGTTCCCACTGCATAAAAAAGGAATTGTTGTTTAATAGCTTTTGTCTGAAAACAGAAACGTCGGTATTCATGATTTATTTCATCCGTTTTACATTTTGCAGTTATTGTGTGAAGACCTGCAATAAATGGTACGTTTTTCTTATTTTGTATTACAACATGTTTACTCGCACCATCATCGTCCTCTGATGCATCTACAAATACAACGTCCCCATCTTTGAGCAACGAGGTAGATGCAATCTTTTGTAAGGGGATATCAAGCTTTGGTATTGTCAGATATTCAGTTTCTACATTTATGTATGTTTTTGATGAACAATGGATATCACCATAATGAAGATAGCAATACCCTTTTGAAGAAAGTTGATCGCGTGATGCTGAGTAGCCCCCGCTAAAGTCAAACAACTCGCCAAATGTTTTTACCTTCCACTCCCCCTCAAACCCCGGAAGCCTCTTTTTCCCCGTAAGCAACTGCTGCATAGCAGCTTGTTTGATATCGCGCTTTTTGGCAATGAGCCGGTCTAGTGATTCTATCAGAGTATCCAAATCGCTTAATGCTTCGGCTATTGTGCGTTGTTCTGTTATTAATTTTGGAACAGGAATTTTTGTATTTCTTATCGTTTTTAATCCTAAATTACCAATAGTAGAACCTGTTAAACCATCATAAAACTGGCGCTTAACAAATTCAGTTTGGAAAGAATAGTACATAAATGTTTTGCAAAAGTTTTTACATACATTTAAATAAGCCGCACTTTTGCCAAGAATGACTTGCTCCCCATTAAATAGGGCAAGGTTGCCAATTGTACCATTAATGGACATCAATATTGTTCTACTACTTAAATTTCTCTGGTGTTTCACAAATTCTAAGTGATCAACTTTTTTTGTCTCTTCAGAAATAATCAATTTCCCATTACTTAGATTATTTCCGTTGATAAAAAAATAAGAACCATTTGGAGAGTATATTGGTGTACCGTGAAGGCCATCACCAATATCAGTCGTAATTTTTTGTAATAGTAATACATCCCAATCCACCGGAATTATCCCTAATTCAGTCTTCTTATACCCCTTTCTCAGTTCCATTCAATCCCCATTTTTCTGAGGTGTTTATCAACACGGGCAGAAAGCGTTGCAACTTCCTCAATTATCCCCGGCAGCGGTGTTTCATACCTTTCTGCAAGCTGGCGGATGCGGTTTGCGAGGTTTTGTGATACTCGGTCAAGCTCTCCCTGCACTGCGGAAGCAAGACTCGTTACCCATTTATCATCTACAACAAGCGATTTTATCTCTTCGATAGTAAGTTTGGGGTATTTACTTAAAATTTTTGCAGTGAGCGTGTCTTGGCATGTTTTGAGTTTTACGTTAAGATCCGATTCCTGCTCTATCAATTTCAGGTATTTCTCAAGAATCTTCCGTTCTTCTGCTGCATCGGGGTCTTTTTTAATCTCTTTTAACCGTGTTAAAGCCCCAGCTCTGGTCAGTTTACCTTTATCATTTAAAGAATCAGAAAGGAGCCCATCTTCAATGCCATGTTCTTCAGTAATCTCCTCTATTTCCTGCTGGATAGTTGCGATTTCAGATTCCAGTTTATCAATTTCCCTCTGCTCTATTGAAAAATATCGCGCGATAAGAAGTGACGGCGGCAGCAGGTCAGTAAGGAACTTTTTCTTTCCTACCACCAGGTCTGGTTTTACTTTGGATTTATTCTTTTTATCTTCAATAATAAGCTGTGGTTGGGAAGCTTCTTTCCAGCCATCTGCAGAAATGAGGTAGCAGTCGTCCTGCATCGTTTCTGCCCAGTAATCCATCAGATGTTGGTATATATCGTATGCATCAAGGAGCGGCGCTTTGCGAAAAATGGCAAGCAGATCTTCACTTAATTTCTCAATAAGCTGTTTGGGGTGGTCATTTTTATGAAACTCTTTGAGAAAGGGAACATTTTCCTTTTTCCACTTTGCAAATAATTTATTAACTGTAGCAGTAAAGGCTGTGAATTCTTCATGTTCGAAAATTGCTGCTTTTACCTCTGATATGGGAAGTTTTAGCTGATGATAACCCTTCCGTCCTGGACCAGCCTTCTTGAACAGTTTTTCACGTACACCGGGCAGCACCTGCCAGTACTGGTATAGGTCATCAATATCGCGTTCCGGTATGCCACCCCTCAGGTGGGCTTCTATATCGTGCAGATCTTCAGGTTCAGTACTATCGATATAGCGCGGGAGATTGAGGTTGTAGTCGTTTTTAGGGTCAGAAATTTCATCAAAACTCACCATGCGGGCATAACCGGGTACATTGGTTTGTTTTGTAAATGTATCCACAATGCGGTGGATATCCTGCTCGCGCAGACGGTTTTTGTTACCATCTTTCTTAAACCCTTTTGAGGCATCTATCATAAAAATGCCTTTGCGTGCATTTGCGTTCTCTTTATCGAGTACCAGAATGCATGCAGGGATACCGGTACCATAAAAGAGGTTAGCAGGAAGGCCGATTATCCCTTTAAGATAACCGGACCGTACAAGTTTTTCTCGTATTACCGCTTCTGCATTGCCCCTGAAAAGGACACCATGCGGTAGAATGCAGGCTCCTTTGCCTTTACCTTTTATTGAACGGATTATATGCAGCAGGTAAGCATAGTCACCCTGTTTTGCAGGCGGTTCTCCCCAGGTAAAGCGCTGGTACAAATCACTTGATGGAATTATACCTGTGCTCCAGGTTTTATCGGAAAACGGGGGATTAGCCACTACATAATCATAGGTACGTAACTGTTCCCCATCTTTGAATTTTGGGGCAGCCAGTGTATTACCGTTTAGAATATTGGCAGTGGGAAAATCGTGCAAGATCATATTCATGCGGGCCAGACCGGCAGTCGTTACATCTTTCTCCTGCCCTTCGAGCGTAATGTGTCTGCCTGCTTCAGCGGCCACTTTTAATAAGAGAGAACCTGATCCGCAGGTAGGGTCATAAGCTGTTGTTGATGCTACAGTGTTCTGTGGCGAAATACCAATGACTTTTGCTATAACCCGGCTTACCTCAGAAGGTGTATAGAACTGCCCCTTACTCTTTCCGCTCTCTGTGGCAAAATGCCGCATCAGGTACTCGTAGGCATCACCCAGTATATCGTCATGTTCCGCTCGGTTCTTTGAAAAATCCAATTCAGGTTTTTCAAAAATACTGACAAGATTTGTGAGGCGGTCTACCATTGCCTGCCCCTCACCGAGCTTGTTTGGATCATTGAAATCCGGGAAATCGCTGCGGGCAAGTCGTGTATTGGAATCGATCAGCGGCTGGATAACACGAGTATTGATCTTGTCGCCAATGTCGCTTTTACCCTTCAGGGCGACCATGTCCTTGAAACTGGCTCCTTTTGGTATGGTTACAGGCGGAGCAAAATCATCACTGTCGCCGTATTTATCAGAGATGTATTTGATAAACAGCATGAAAAGTACATAGTCTTTATACTGGCTGGCATCCATACCGCCGCGAAGCTCATCGCAGGACGCCCAGAGCGAGGAGTAGAGATCAGATTTTTTGATGGCCATTGGTGAAAATTCCTATCATTATGCGTATTAAAGCCCGATTGCAGTTATAGTTTTTGGTACAGAAATGGTTTAGCTCTTGTATATTTCTACTGTGCAGGTTGGGAAGAGGGTTATTATACATGGTATCGAGAGCTTAAAGTTTAAAGAGATAAAATGAATTGTGCGGGAAAAAAGGGCAAAATCATCAGCTATAATGGGAAGGGAAAAAATGACAGATATTGTTGAAGATGGGCACCTTACTATACCTCTATACCATGGTACTTCGACGATTTTTATTGAGAGTATTTTAAAACATGGCTTAGCTGGACTAAATCCAATCAAGGAATGGGATGTCATCAGTTTTGCCCGATGTGTTTTATCTTTATGCGAGACGCACTTAAGTTATTCAGATTTATATCAACTACGGAATGCATCCTTCCGTGCTATGACTGAGCAGAAAGTGAACCATTTCAATTGGCAACATGGTGATACGTATTTGTCACCTGCAGATTCAACAGCGATAAGATATGCTGTTAATTCCCAATATGGATCTGAGTTGTTGAGTTATACTATTGATTTTTTAAAAGAGCTTTTAAGAATGAAAGTACCTGGTGTCAGGGATGATTTATATAATAAGTATACACATATTTTTAACCTTATCGATGTTCATTCTGCACCAGTCCTTATCAAAATTACTGATGTACCGATACAAGCACTTTCTGGGGAAAATGGGAGTGATCCCCTGGAAGCGATAAATTCCATACGCAAATTATATGCAGATCAAGCAGATATAGCTGATACATTGGTTCAGCAATTTAATTTTCGATTAACAAAGGCTATTCATAAAAAACAAATAAACATATGGATTATAAACGTCACCAGATATGATCCAATTTTTCCGGAATACAAATTATACGAAATCAAAATTGATTAAATATGTTTTGATCTGGTCATATGTTTGTGATGAATTTTATCATAATGCCAACCCGAAATTATCATATCGATAATTGATACCTGATATCTTTACCAACGCACTTATCTCCATCCGTTATAAATTGGCATCTTTGTTGCACACTTATCCCCATTTACTTCATGGGAGTGTAAATGCCAAAAGGAATTCAACTCAACCTCTTCGGCGATTATATTGCCTTAGATACCGATCCACCACCCACAACGGAGGTCACCAATGCTCAATCACTGGTCAAAAATGGCCAAATCCCACTGGAAAGAACATCTTCCGGGCTACTATCAGAAACTGCAGAAAGAGGGCACTCTGGAACAGAAACTCCAGGAGGCCGGGGAGAAGGCAAAGGAGATGTTAGCGGAACTGATGGAGCAAGGGATGAGAAGGAACGAGGCACTGGAGATAGTTCTTCCACAGTTTATTCTACTGACACCGGAGAAAAACCTGGACTGATCCTTTACCACGGTACCAGACGTGGGAATATTATTGAGAGCTTTAATTTTGAGAGTGTCAATTACGGGGTAAGCGCCAATGCTTTTGCACAAGGGAACTCTTGTGTTTACTTCACAGAAAACTATACTGCAGCGCGGTACTTTTCCCGCAAGGCCGGACAGTTCAATGCTCTTCGGGACCATGATAACCCTCAAGTTTTAGACAATGCCTGGGAGATGCTCTTTGGTGAAAACGATGGAAACGTTGTCATCGTAAGATTACCAGAAGATACAAAGATAAAGGAACTGGATTATTATCCCGATGCGGAAGAGATCCAGAAAATCAAAGAGCAAGGGTATGACGGGGCGACTTTCCTGGAAGTGGGATTGAAGCATGTAGAAGATTATCCTCATAAAAGGCTTCCAGCAGGAGAAGATGTTTTTAATTCAAAGACAACGGTTGTTTTCTATCCCGAAAAGATTCAGGTCTTAAGTAACAGCGAGTTATCACCAGACAATAATCCCAGGTCCACTCCCCTGCCCCGCTCCCCCGGAGTGCTTCGTAACGGCCATACAGATGACAGGGGCAATTATCATATCACTTCAGATGACCGGATGGGTGCCGGGGGAAAAGTCGCCAAATTCGAGGCTAATACAGAAGCTATCCGCGTTCTTAAGCTGCTTGAAGAGCAAAAACGCTACGCTACACCGGATGAGCAGTCAAGGCTTGTGCAGTATACGGGCTGGGGCGGTTTATCGGAAGTATTTAAAAGAGAGCCGGAGGGCCGCTGGGCTGATAGGCAGAGGATTTTAAAGGAACTTCTCACTGACCAGGAGTATCGAAGCGCATCCCGGTCCACCATGAACGCGCATTATACATCACCTCAGGTGATAGGTGCTGTGTGGTCAGCAGTTGAGAGGCTCGGGTACAAAGGGGGGCCCACATTAGAGCCGGCTGCAGGGACCGGTCTTTTTTTCGGACTCCGCCCGGTGAATCTTCCGGTAGAGATGCATGGAATAGAGCTGGATTCGATCAGCGGCCGGATTGCCCAGCAGCTCTATCAATCTGCAAATATCAAGGTTTCCGGTTACGAGGATATCAAAATGCCTGAAAACCGGTATAATCTTGTGATCAGCAATGTGCCTTTTGGAGACATTAAACCCTACGAAGAATCAAAAAACCAGACTCCTGGTCTTGATAACCGCTATTCTATTCATGATTTCTACTTTTTAAAGTCACTGCATGGAACCAGGCCCGGCGGGGTGATTGCTTTTATCACCAGCCGGTATACACTTGATAAGGAAGAGACTGAAGTTCGCAGGAAAATAGCTGAAAAAGCCGATTTTCTGGGTTCAATGAGGCTCCCTAACAATTCTTTCAAGCAAATAGCCGATACCGAGGTGGTTACCGATATCGTTTTTCTCCAGAAGCGATTTCCTGATCAGCCGATGTCTGAGCAGACAAAGGCCTTTATTGGAACAGAAGAGATCTCTCTCCCCTCCCCTGATGGTCAGATAAGAAAAGTACATGTCAATTCCTATTACAGTTCTCATCCGGGAATGATTCTGGGTACTCAGGATCTCTCCGGATCGATGTATCAGGGGAACGAATACACCGTAAGCCTTCCGGAGGAAGAGCTTCAGGTTCGGTTAACAGGTGCAATTGGCAATCTGCCGGAAAATGTGATGCCTGTAATGATAGATGAGAGGACCCGCGAACTGGATTCTGCATTATCAGAGCCGCTTTCCCATATCGATGCTGATAAAATCCCCCACGGAACCTTTGTGATAGGTCTGGATACCAGGCTTTACCAGAAGGATATCGAGACAAATGAAATAATACACTCTCCTCTTTACGAAAACGAGGCCGCGAATAAAGAAGAGATTGTGCGTATCATGCGTATGGCAACTATAAGGGATTGTGTAAAGGATGCTTTTGAGCATTATTACAGCAGCCAGCAGCTTGAGGTAAACAGGGATCTATCGAGGCTTAATTCTCTTTACGACAGCTTTGTACAGGAATACGGGTTTCTTAATTCCCGGAAAAATGTTTACGCGTTCAATGATGACCCAGATTCGGCGCTTCTGCAGTCACTTGAGATCTGGGATCCGAAGTCAAAGAGTGCGACAAAAGCGGAGATTTTTGACGGCATCTCTTTTGTTAAAAAAGAGCCTGTTACCAGTGTCGATTCTCCTCTGGATGCCATGATTCTTTCCCTTTCCCGCTATGGCAGCCTTAACCTCCCCTATATGGAATCACTGACCGGCTCAGATAGAGAGCAATTGATCGACAAACTGCTTTTCTCAGGCCATATCTACCAGGACCCGCAGGATTATGTAAATAACGGTAAAGCCACATTTATTACCGCAGATGAATTCCTTTCCGGAAATGTAAGAGAGAAGCTCCGGTTTGCTAAGCTGGCGGAAGTTAAGGAGCCGGCTGTTTTCTCCAGAAACGTTTCTGCACTTCAGCAGGTTATGCCCAAAGATATCGAAGCACAGGATATCTCTTTAAGGATAAACTCCCCTATTGTCGGTGAAAAGCATGTTAAGGAATTCGTTGAGGAGGTCTTTGATGCATACCGGGTTGATGTGATACATGTTCCTATCACTGGTAAATGGGAAATAAAGGGTTCTGTGCGATCTGCTATCAATAATGAGACATTTGGAACTCACCGCATATCAGCACTTGAAATTCTTAACAGTATCATGAATGGTAAGCCTGTAAAGGTTTACGACAGACTTGAGAAGGAGGACAGGCTTGTTCTCAACCAGGAGGAGACATCGGCGGCGGAACTAAAAGCAGAGCAGATAAACAGTGCTTTTGATCAATGGCTTTGGAAAGACAAGGACAGAACAGAAGATATTGTCAGCAGATATAATCAGGTCTATAACAGTCATATTGAGAGGAAATTCACTCACCCTGAGCGGATGATTGATCAGAATGCGGATATCCGGTTTCACGGGTGCAATTTTCCTTTCCCGATGCGGCCTCATCAGGCAGATGCTGTCTGGAGAGTGCTTCAGCAGAAAAACATGATGCTCGCGCATACTGTAGGTGCCGGGAAGACCCTGGAAATGGCCTGTTCAGCCATGGAGCTTCGCAGGCTGCCCGTTATCACTCAAAATGACCGATAATTCTCATCGAAAATGACCGGTTATTCTCAACCAAAATGACCGATGATTCTCATTGAAAATGACCGACTTTTCTCACTCAAAATGACCGTTTAA
>Ga0123335_1004918_pt1 | contig 16738 bp, 14 predicted proteins | sample BiotimSIPDNA_2_FD_89707 | JGI IMG/M metagenome (GOLD analysis project Ga0123335, IMG submission 89707) | Anaerobic biogas reactor microbial communites from Washington, USA - Biogas_R2 time_0 SIP DNA | ecosystem: Engineered > Bioreactor > Anaerobic > Unclassified | place: Washington, USA...
AGAAGAAAAAATAGTGGAAAAGGCAATAGTGTTCTTTAAAAATGATACTTTTTAAATGCCCAGATGGCGGAATTGGTAGACGCGCTAGTTTCAGGGACTAGTGTTCGCAAGAATGTGCAGGTTCGAGTCCTGTTCTGGGCACAAGTAAGTTTAGAGTTGCAGGTTTAGAATTTAAAGTTACGGGTTAAAAAATTATATTTGTAGTTTGACCCGGAACCCGAAACACGGAACCAAGACCCGCCCAGGTGGTGAAATTGGTAGACACACCAGCTTGAGGGGCTGGCGCCCGCAAGGGTGTGCAGGTTCAAATCCTGTCCTGGGCACAGAAAAAGCTGATCTTTTTGGATCAGCTTTTTTATTGTCAGACTGACCTCAGGTCCAGGAATTTATCTCAGGAAAAAGTTTTTTTACATATATATTTGTTATTATTAGGATAAAAAATTAATTCAGAATTGAATTTATTTGGTTTGGACTTTAAAATAATGAATTCTTCCGTTCAATTTCCTGATCCTAATCTTGCTGAACCCGAAGGCATTGTTGCCATGGGCGGCGAACTTTCACCGGATTTTTTGCTATCGGCTTATAACCAGGGGTTGTTTCCGTGGTTCAATGAAGGCGAGCCCATATTATGGTGGTCGCCCGATCCCAGAATGGTATTGTTTCCTGAAAATTTTAAAATATCGGCTTCGATGAAGCAGACGATCCGCCGCAACAAATTTACATTGAAAGTTGATCATGATTTTGTGTCGGTGATCAGGAATTGCGCGTCGGTAAAACGTGACGGACAGCAAGGGACATGGATTACTGAAGATATGATAGGGGCATATACTAACCTCCATAAGGAAGGCTATGCACATAGTTTTGAAACATATCAGGAGGGTAAACTGGTGGGTGGACTTTATGGAGTTTCACTTGGCAAGGCTTTTTTCGGTGAGTCGATGTTCTATCTTGAAAGGGACGCTTCCAAATTTGCCCTATACCATCTGGTAAGGTTTGCCAGGGAAAACGACTTTCATTTCATCGATGTTCAGCAGTCTACAAACCATCTGCGCAGTCTGGGCGCTGTGAATATAAGCAGGGCAGAGTTTCTTGACCGTCTGAGAAAATCGCTGGCCTTTTCTTCCATAAAGAAAAAATGGTCCGGACTTATTGACTAAAGCATGAATCCCGGTCAACTCTTCCTTAAACATACAAAAGTTGATAAAATTGTTGTGAATGTGACTGAGACTTTATTACTTGCATCTGATTTCTGAGTCACGGTCGTCTTATCCAAACCAACCAAACATGAACCTGATACCAATCCGCTATTCATTTCTCACAGGAATGGTCTTTTTCCTGATTGCAAACAATTCTGCACAGGATACTACCGACAGTCTGGGTTATCAATATCTGGAAACCGGCAGGGGTTTCGCAAGGACCCAAAAATATGACAGCGCACTTTATTATTATGGCAAGGCCAGTGAGTTCTTTTACGGAAAGGGAAACGTGAAAGACTATTATGAGTCCTTAGTCCGGACTGCTTATGTTTTTGATTATCAAAGCAAAGCAGACAGTCTTGACAATATTCTCAACCGCATCACTGCCGGTTTAAAGGATTTAGGGAACGACACCGTTGAAATACTTATAGATGTTTATTCACTAAAAGCCCGATATTCTTCTGATTATTTATCTGATTACGGATCAGCAGTGAGATTCATGCAAAAGGCTTACGAATATGCGGTAGCTTTTTATCCGGAGAATGATATTAGCATTGTAACAGCGGCAGGCAATCTGGGAGTTATGTTTCAGTATAATGATCAGTTAATTGAAGCCATCCGTTATTTTACAATTACTGCGGACATAGTTCGTGCAAATTATGGTGAATTACATATCTATGTTGCTTCAACTTACAATAACCTCGGGAACATTTATCTTCAAACCAGCGATCTTGATTCCGCCCGGATTATGCATGAAAAGGCTCTGGCAATCCGGCTGAAACTATTCGGGGAGAATCATCTCCATACGGCTGCCAGTTATGCCAATCTGGCTATAGTGGCATCATTCAAACACGACTACCAAAAGGCCTTGAATTACGATAAGTATGTTTATGTAATACGAAAGGAAATCCTTGGCGAAATGCATCCGTTGGTGGCATTGGCCTATAACAACATGGGATCGGATTACAGGTCTTTAGGTAAACTTGAAAAAGCCCTTGAATGTCATCTGAAAGCACTCTCTGTCAGGGATTCAGTGTTACCGGAAAATCATCCTGATCTGGCCATGAGTTATGTGAACCTTGCCAACATCTATAATGATTTAGGAAAATATGAAACCGGCCTCACCTATAATCAACAAGCTTTTCAACTGAAAAAAAACCTTTATGGCGAATACCATCCAGATGTGGCACAAATCCTTAGCAACACGGGTCATACCTATAATCTTTTGGGCGACTATCAATCGGCAAAGCAATATTTTGCGAAGGCAGTCAGAAATTACCGTAATTCGGGACCTGAATACAATCCGGTAAAACTATTGTTATACAAGAATAATCTTGTGGATGCATACAAAAATGCAAATGAATCGGATTCAGCCCTCATCCTGATTGAAAAAATTCTGGAGGAGAACAGGCATGTCCTATCCTATGAGAAAGATCAAAATGATACCATTATTCTGGATTACTACGAATATATGAGGTCGCTGGCTTTAAAGGGTAAAATCCTTTTTCAGCTTTACAACAGAGACTATGATACTTCAAAATTGAAGGAATCATCTGAAGCGTATTTCTCTGCCGCAAAACAATTAAGTCCGATACTTAGTGAGATTGAAGAGGAGGAATCCATGCATGCCCTGGCTGGAGAAACCTCATCGGTACTTGATGAGGCTATGAATACGACTTATTTCCTTTATAATCTGACAAGAGACAGCAATCTTATAAATTCAATGTTCATCCTGTCTGAAAGAAGTAAGAACAATATTCTCAGAAACAGCATTACCCATACAAAAGCATTGGAAGTGGCCGGAATCCCTGATTCAATCTTAAAGAAAGAAAAAGATCTCAGATCGGAAATCCAGTCATTAAAGAGCGATCTGCTGCTAAAGGAAGGACAGGAAGGCGACCAGGGTGTACCGGAATCAGGATTTTCTTATTTAACAAAAAAAGGTGAATATAATGAGTTCATTGCTGAACTTGAGAAAACATACCCCCGTTATCGTCAGCTAAAATCGGGAGAAATGATAACATCATACTTTTCAGTTAGCGAAAGGCTGGACTCCGGGTCTTTGTTATTGTCATACAGCATCGCTGATACGGTACTTTATATTCAGGCTTTCTCTGGCGAATCTGATAATATCATCAGCGTATCTATCGGTTCTTTGCTGAAGGATAATGTCGAGACCTATATCAGGGGTATTAAAACTTTCGATCTGGATTCATTTTATACCAGGAGCAGGAAACTATACAAACTCCTGATCAATCCCGTTGAAGACCTGCTTTCAGGTAAGGAGGAGCTGATCATTATTCCCGATAAATACCTGTTCTTTCTTCATTTCGAGACACTTTGCAATGGGGATGAGGTAAGAGATCCGGATGATTTTTCCGCATTGCCTTATCTGGTGAAGAACTATGCAATAAATTATAACTATTCCGTTTCGTTGTACCTGAACCAGTGGCAGAAGGAATCCGGATCGGGGTTTCTGGGTTTTGCCCCGGTATTCAGAAGCGACAGTATGAACGGCTATATACTTTCGCAGAATGCTTCAATCCTGGATACTTTGTCGGCAGGTGAACTGGCTTTGCGTTCTGTTTCTGTAAACGGGAAATATTTCAATGAACTGGCTGGTTCAGAAAGGGAAATTAAGGAAATCATTAATCTCTTCGGAAGAAATCAGGTTGCTGCCACCGGATATTTCCACTCACTGGCAAATGAGGAAACCTTTAGAAAGGAGGCCCCCAAAAGCCGGTATCTTCATATTTCAACCCACGGTATTGTGAATGAGATGTATCCTGAACTTTCAGGATTGATCTTGTCCCAGCCTCAGCCTGAAGATTCAGCAGGTATTTTCAGCATTCCGGGCGACAGGGATGGCATACTCCATATGTCGGAGATCCCGGGATTGAATATGAATGCCGACCTTGTGGTACTAAGTGCCTGCGAAACCGGACTGGGTAAAATCGTAGACGGAGAGGGTGTAATTTCCATGACGCGGAGCTTCCTGTATGCAGGTGCACGTAACATTGTATTCTCACTATGGAAAGTTGGAGATAAAAGCACAGAAAAGCTCATGGTCCACTTTTATGCAAATATTCTCAAGGGTTATAGCTATTCTGAGGCCCTCCGGCAAGCTAAAATAAAACTGATAAGAGATGATTATTCCTACCCGCTGAACTGGGCAGGTTTCACACTCGCAGGAATAAGCAATACTGATTAGAAAGATCGGTTGGGAAATGACTATTTTACCAAAAGCCTTCCGGTATGCACAACTTCATCATCAGCTATAAGTTGCCAGTAGTATAAACCTTTCTTTTCCGGTGCGAAGGTTAAGGGTGGTTTTCCCTGTTCTTTTCTGACAATCAGGCCTTTATTTGTCCGGAGGATAAAAAGAATATTCCCGTTACCCCTGGTTTCCCAACTGAAAGTGACAGGTTTCATAAAATCCACAACTGAGGAATCGGCAGGTACAGGATTCTCAATACCGGAGCTTCTGTACAGATCATGTACAGCACTTTCAAAAACAGGCGACGGGATGAAAGATTCAGCAAGCAGGTCGTTGCCGGCGGGATTTATGTTCCTTTCAGGAAGCGGTCCTCTGGCCACGGTATCAGCCACAAGTGTTTCTGCTGATTGGTTACTATTCCCGGCTGATACAGTATCTGATGCATATAAGTTTTGCGGAGTCTTGTTCTGCTGAATACGGAATATGAGCAAAGCGATGCTGCAGACTATCAGCAGCACTGCTGCTACTCTTAAAAATACAGGCAGAAACAAGGTACGGGTTTTCTTGTTGTGTAGTTCTGATCTTTCTGCAGCAAGCTCACCCCCTGCTTCAATGATTCTTTCCAGTTTAATGCACTTTTCCCTGCAATCAGCGCAATACAGCATATGTTCTTCAAATAAAAGACTTTCATCCTCCGGCAGTTTTCCCAACAGGTATTCTTCTATTACATTATCTTTTTCAATCTTCTGATGGTCGATTTTCATTTTCCGGAATTTATATTATGAACTGTAATTTGCAGGAATCATATCATATAATTTACGCAGCGCCCTGTGTTTTATTACCCTGCAGTTTTCAGGAGATAATTCAAGGTCTTCCGCTATCTCAGTAAGCTTTTTCTCAAAAAAATAATATGCTTTCAGAATATATTGCTCATCAGGTTCCAGTTGCTTTATATATTCCCTGATTTTATCTGTAAGAGGATGGGCCCCACTTTCATCAGTACTATAGAATAATTCAGGAATTTTATCAGTATACCTGTGGCTTTTGCCTTTCTCCCTTATAAATTCTTTCCATTTAAATTCCAGAATCTTAAAATAGTACGATTTGAGTTCAGAGGATTGATTGAACTGAAGTGATTGTTGTTTTATTTTCTCAAACAGGACCTCCAGGGCCCCATAATGAAGTTCACGAATGGCTTCTCTGTTAAAAATATTTCTGTCGGCCAGCCATTTCACTGCGTATTTCCACATCGTTTTCTCCAACAGCTGCCAGGGCAGGGAAGATGCACCTATCAGGGCTTTGTTAAATGAAGCATACCCATCGGCAAGGTATTGATTTCCTTTTTCAATGATGAAATCCTGATAATGCTTATAATTTTTGATTTCGGATTTATCATCTTTCAGGACACTGTACAAATCATCTGTTACCCTCGTATGTAAAGAAAACTCCGTTTCTATTTTACCTTTTCGCATCATCCATGTTATTTCATTTTTATTCCGCTTGCACCATGTTCGCAATATAATTCCGATATGCTCTGTAATGGCTTTTCTTATAGCAGAATCGCCTTTTCTGATTCCCTTCAATAAGGCATCAAAATTATCTGCTTCTTTCATTTGAAATGATACGGGGCGTTTAAACATTACAATGTAAAAATAAAGTTTTTTGTAACACTTCTGTTTTTGTTGTCATTTCCTGAAAATATTAACCACATTCATTATGAAAAATTTAATATTCTTCAGTCTGGCCTTAGTTATCATTTTACTACAGTCGTGCTCGTCAAGGATGTTTCTCATCAGTACCGTACCCGACAGTTCGATGGTGCTTCAGGGAAGTGCCTCTCTGATTTATCCGGATGCAATAGCATGCGGAACGGCCCCCCTTGAAAAGAAATTAATTTTCCTCGGAAAAAATGACGCTTACTATTTCGTTGCAATGAATCACGGCTACCAGCCCGACACCCATTATGTTACACGCGATTCTTCAACCACAATCAGATTTAACCTGACGCCCCTGGCTGTGGAACCCATAAAATACACCTCATTACAGGAAATTGAAAAACCGGTAACCTTTTACCTGTTACCTGTGAATACAGAGGTCATTTTACATAAAGGGGTAGGCAGTCTGGACCGGTATGAAAAGTCTGAGGAGCTTACCCGGAAATGGGGAGATAGTATCGACATTTCTTTGAAAAGGATATGCTCCGGAAATGAATTAAAATATATTTCGGATAAGTCAGCACCATCATCGTGGGATGCAACCAGCATCAATCTGAAAAGAAACCTTTTACCGGTAAAAGGGAATCTGCTGCCATATTATCCTGAACCCGCTTGTGTCGGGGAGAATAACAAGCTGGCCCTGGCAGAGTGCATGGAGCATGTTTCCCCTTCTGCTTCAGAAGATAAGCCGTTACTGATATATGTTTGGTGCAAGAGTACGGAGCCTACTGCCGGGCGCGTTATTGGAAATGCAGCGCTGGTAGTGGCTTCAGGAGCAGTTTCAGGCTACCAGAGTGCAGTTTATGGGTCCAGTACGCTCATCTACAATCCGGATGCATTTACCTCGGATAATTCAACAATATGGATGGCTTATGTTATTGATCCTGAAAATGGTACAATTTTACATGTTGAACAACGGGTGCTGCCCTACAACCTGACAAATGAAAAAAATAAAGACAGGTTTATCGGTATGCTGGCAGGATTGCGTGAATTACTAAAACAAACAGGCAGTGATGAAGTCAATGTGGTACATTCAAAACCATAATGTATTCTTGATCAATCAAAAGACATCAAAAGTTTCAAACTCTATTTATTATTTCAATCATGAAAAATCTTATCTCACAAACACTCATCATCCTTCTGGTTATTCTTTGTGTATCCTGTGAAAAATTCACCACTGACTCTGATATCAACGGATATTGGATCGGTACCTGGGAATCTGACCAGGAAGCTTCAGGTACTTTCATAGTTGAAGTATCACAGGATAAGACCCAATTTACCGGCGATAGACAGAATTAATATTATAAATAAAAGCGCAAAATGTAACTTAAAATAATGTAGTTATGAAAATGAATTTAATTGTAACAATCGGGATGCTTTGTTTCCAGGTGTCATTTGTTAAGTCACAAAACCTTAATATTCAAATACCTTTGAGTATAACATATGATGTTAGCTATTATTTATCATCCACTGGCGGACCAACAGCAAACGGTTGTCAGGCATGGGCAACAGTATTAAGCACAAAGGAATATATTTATGCATCAAAATGCGATACAGCACGACTTGGCAGGTTATCTTTTAATATACAGGATGCTTTTAAGTTCAACGGTTTGTTACCTGCCAATCAACAGATAGGTCGTTCAGACGAATATTATATGGTGGATTATACTGATATTAAACACCAGGCACTCTTTGGAGAAACACAAAATATGGTTTTAGCCCAAATTATTTTAAATGATAAAAAGCAGTTTATATTCTTAAAATATGAAGGTAAAATTTCTCAATTAAAAGAATGTGGGTTAAACCTTGATAACATGCTTGAAACAAATAGTAAAATGCAGAATGAATTTAAGATTAAAATAGTAGATGACTATGTGAGTCTGGTAAAAAATATGAAAACAAAACAAACCTACCTTATTGGCACCAATGACTCTCATGAAGTAATTGCCCTTATCTTCAATGAAAAATATGTTTACATGGGTTATTCTATTAAAAATTAAAAACAATACTGACCGGTTGACAAACGAATTTCGACACACAAGCTCGGTATAAAAAATTGTAGGAATAACATTTTGTTCAAGGGTTGTATCCCTCTTCAACTTTTATGTAACTTGACAGGAAATCGCCGCAATCGGCGCTAACCCTTTGCATGCCTATTCACCGGGTGATATCGTATATGCCAATAAACTGGTCACCAATGATGATGATGTTTTTATGCTGGTTAACGAATATGGATATGACAATGAAGGGGGAGCAAGGTTTTCAGTACACAGAATATCTATGGATAAAAATAACAGGATTAATAACCAACGACCCACAAAATTTTTTCTTCATCGGCACAGCGTTCTGTAAGGGCAATCATCTCTTCATTGATCTTTATGATTTTTGCGTGATAATCCTTCCAGTTACCTTCCCATTCGGGGTTTTCCATTTCAAGGGCTTCCAGGAATTCGTTACCCAGGAAGTCGGAGCATATAAGATTTCTGAAATCTTTTGCTGTTTTGAACGATTTCAGGTTTGCGAGAAACTGGATCAGTTCATTTCTTAAAGGAATGATTTTACGTGCATTGTATTTGGTGGGGCCGTAATATTCATAAAGTTTGTTGGCGGCTTCAAAACATGGTGTAAACAGATTGAATACAATACTGTCAAGGTACTTCGATTCTTTGTCGCAACGGATAAAAGTATCATTTCCACCGGTATAGTTCAGCTCTACAAAATTGAGCTCTTTCGAATCGTAGATGTTTAGTCTCATCAGTTAACAGTTTTAGTTTATTTGGCCGGTACTGTTTTAAGATCTGAATTATAACTCAAATGTATGTTCTAATTAAAAGTATTAAATCATTTGCTAAAGTCAAAATCTTATTTTCAATATTCACAGTTCCTTCTACCTTTACAACTATTAAATGTTGTTCAATAAAGCTTCTAAGAATGTCATCCCACAAAGATTTTAAAAAGTATGCGTCGCAATTTACAGACTGGATCGGGGCATATCTTTCTGATGTTGAAAAGTTTCCTGTCCGGTCCATGGTTAAGAACGGGGATATTAAAAAACAGATTCATCATAATCCGCCTGCCGGTCCTGAACAGATAGATGACATTTTTGAAGATTTTAAAAAGATCATATTTCCTGGAGTCACCCACTGGCAGAGTCCTAAGTTTTTTGCATACTTCCCAAGCAACAGCAGCGATCCTTCACTGCTGGCAGAATTTCTTACCGCCGCACTGGGCATTCAGGGGATGAAATGGATCACCTCGCCGGCAGCTACTGAACTTGAAGAAGTGGTAACAGAATGGATGAGGCAAATGACAGGCATTCCTGAAGCATTCTCAGGGGTTATTCAGGATACGGCATCTGTATCAACATTATGTGCTATTATTGCAGCCCGTGAAAAGGCAACTGGTTTCCGGTCGAACAGCAAAGGTCTGGAAAACAATATTCTGCGTGTTTACTGTTCGGAAGAAGCCCACTCATCTGTTGAAAAGGCGGTGAGGATTGCGGGCCTTGGGAGCGGTAACCTGGTAAAAATCCCTGTCGATGAGCTTGGTCGTCTGTTGCCTGAAAAACTTACCGAAGCTGTTGAAAATGACCTGAAAAAGGGTTACAAACCTGCCTGCATCGTGGCAGCCCTTGGAACTACCGGCTTATGTGCTATAGATCCTGTTAAGAGCATGGGACAGCTGGCGAAAAAACATGATATTTGGTTTCATATAGATGCTGCTTTTGCCGGTACCGCGCTTATCATTCCTGAATTCCGCAATACCATCGGAGGATTGGAATTTGCCGACAGCATTGTATTGAACCCGCATAAGTGGATGTTTACCAATTTCGATTGCTCCCTGCTTTTTGTGAAGGATAAAAATCACCTCCAGAAAACTTTCAGCCTGGTGCCTGAATATTTAAATACAAACGATCAGGGCGCCAACGATTACAGCAATTGGGGCATTCAGCTTGGAAGGCGCTTCAGGTCGCTGAAACTTTGGTTCGTGATCCGGAATTTCGGGGTAAAAGGAATTCAGGACCGGATAAGAAAACATATTGACCTGGCTGCATTTTTTGCTGATGAGATTTCGAAGCATAGCGATTTTGAGCTCATAGTACCGCGTACCTTGTCGCTGGTTTGTTTCAGATGGAAAGGGAATAAAGAGATGCCCCTTACCATGCTGAACTCCTTCAATGCCGAATTGCTCGAAAAGATAAACAGTACAGGCAGGATCTATTTGTCGCATACAGTTTTCAGGGATAAATACACACTACGGTTTGTATGTGCACAGACGAATACAGAGAAGAAGCACGTACTTGAAGCGCTGGATGTAATTTTTGATTGTGCCGGCAAACTGAAGCCGCGTGAATGTTGAAATTTTAATAAAGTTTAATGTGAGGTTTTTATTATGATATCATACCAGAGAGCCATAAAAGAGGCTTTTAAAAACTTTACGGGTGTGGATGCTGAATTCATGGTGTTGTTGCCGTTATCAGGTTCGAACAGGATGTATTTCCGTCTGGGAAGTAACGGGAAGACGCTTATTGCTGCTTACAATCCTGATACAGCTGAAAACGAAGCTTTTATATACATTACTTCACAGCTCCGTAAGGCCGGCGTAAATGCTCCCGAAGTGTACCTCTATGATCCGGAAAACCATATCTATCTTCAGCAGGATCTCGGGGATGTTGACCTTTTCCAGATGGTATCAGAACCCCAGGCTAAGGAAGCCAGCTATCTGCCCTGGTATAAAGAAGTTATTGGCAGCATGCCCATGCTGCAATATGAATCGGCACGAAATTTCGATTTTTCTGTCTGCTATCCCCGTGAAGCTTTCGACAGACAATCGATGTTATGGGACCTGAATTATTTCAAATATCATTTTCTGAAACTGGCCTACACGCCTTTTCATGAACAGAAGCTCGAAGATGACTTTCAGAGGTTTGTTGATTTTTTGTGCGAAGCGCCTTCAGATTTTTTTCTATACCGCGATTTCCAGAGCCGCAATATCATGATCCATGTAAACAAACCCTGGTTTATCGATTATCAGGGTGGAAGGAGAGGGGCTTTACAGTACGATCTGGCATCGCTGCTTTTCGAAGCCAAAACTTCTCTTAAACCCGCTCTGCGGGAGGAACTCAAGAATTTTTATATACAGACTTTCAGCAGTTACCCGTTTTTCAACAAAGAACAATTTCTTTTGTACTATCCGGGATTTGTATTGATCCGGCTACTCCAGGCGTTCGGCACTTATGGTTACAGGGGGTATTTTGAGAGGAAGCCATTATTTCTGCAAAGTATTCCTCCGGCGGTGAAAAACCTGAAATGGGTGCTTGAAAACTACGATCCAGGGATAAAGCTTCCCCATCTTTTTACCGTACTTAAAAGGATGATTGATCAGCCTGCCTTCCAGGGATCTGCTTCGGATTCAGATAAACTTCAGGTCACCCTGTATAGTTTTTCATACCGCAAAGGCATCCCCGACGATCTGAGCGGGAACGGTGGCGGATATGTCTTCGACTGCCGGCTGTTGCCAAACCCGGGAGCCCTGGATCAATTTAAAGAACTTACAGGAAAAGATCAGCCCGTTATCGGATATCTGAAAGATAAGGGTGAGGTTGAAGAGTTCCTTGCATCTGTGAATAAAATAGTTTCAGGGGCTGTCGACGAATACATCAGGAGAGGATATAAACACCTGATGGTAAGTTTTGGATGTACCGGTGGCCGCCACAGATCGGTTTTCTGTGCCGAGAATGTAAAAAAACACCTGGCCGGAAAGGAAGGAATTGAAACAACACTCATCCATCGCGAATTGAAAACTCACATGTTGGATTAAAAGCCTGAAAACTTATGAAAGCCATGATACTGGCTGCCGGTCTTGGCACACGCTTAAAACCATTTACTGATACAGCACCTAAGGCTTTATTTGAGGTGGAAGGTCGTACCTTACTGGAATGGTCCATCAGGTATCTGAAAAAATACGGTATCCGGGATATTGTTATCAATGTTCATCATTTTCCGGAACAGATCCTTTCATTTCTTGAAGTAAACAAGGGGTTTGGTATGAACTATGAAATATCCGATGAAAGAGATCTGCTGATGAATACGGGTGGTGCTCTGGTTAAGGCTAAAGATAAACTTAGCGGAAACGGACCTTTTTTGGTCATGGGTATTGATGTGATCACAGGTCTTGACCTGAAAAAAATGATGGGTTATCATCATCAGAAGAGACCTCTGGTTACCCTTGCGGTGAAAGACAGAAAGACATCACGGTCGCTGCTATTCGATACAGAAATGCAACTCAGAGGTTGGCGCGATAATAAATCCGGAGTAATTAAAGGTAGCAAGGATTTTGATCAGGCGCTGGGATTCAGCACCGTACACATTATCGATCCTGCTATTTTCAGGATTATGAGAGATAAAAAGCCATTTTCCATTATGGATTTTTACCTTCAGATAATAAATATAGAAAGGATCCTGGGTTTTCGCCACGATGAGTCGCCCTGGTTTGAGTTCGGAAGGACCGAAATGAAAGCTGAGATTGTCAGTAATCCTGATTTCAAAAAGCTTTTAAAAACCTTGTAATTATGAGTTCCTTCCCATCCTTTATTCCCCATACCATATACCCCATGACACATGCGTTGTCATAACCCGGTAATAACGAAAAAATAGAAACTATTCCTCACTTGCTTTTAGGAATAATAAAGGTATTTTTAAAGTCTTTTTTAAAGTCTTTTTTAAAGTCTTTTTTAAAGAGCAGTTTATGTACTCCAACAGGCCATTTTTTGGCTCGAGAAAACGATCAAGATTTATTAACAGGACCTTAAAGCCTGCCCTGGATTATATTCTCTTATTAATTCTGTTCCTGGGATTGCTCAGGACCATATTTGTATTAGGTTTTACTGAAAATCCAGATATCGATGATTTCAGACTTTACAAGGAATACATAGCAATAATCTTTTTGTTCTATATTTTTCGGGTATTTATAGGTTTGGGATTTAAAAGTTTTACCCGCGATTTTTCAGTGTATATTTTGATCAGTTTGTTTCTGCTGGCAACATTTCTGATAACCGGTAAAGACATCAGGTGGCTCAATAATCAATATTATTATGCGCTGGTCATCCTGGTACTTTTCATTTTCGAGTTATCGAGGTTTGATATCAGTAAAATTACGCTTGCTTTAAACCCGGCTCAACTTTTCATGCTGAGTTTTACCTTTCTTATAGTTACAGGTGCAGCTCTGCTCTCACTTCCAAACGCTACCACAAGTCCGCTTACAATTGTTGATGCACTGTTTACTTCAACAAGTGCAGTTTGTATAACCGGTCTTGTTGTAGTTGATACTGCCACACACTTCACTACACTGGGAAAGGGTATTATCCTGTTACTTATGCATATAGGGGGCATCGGTATACTGACTTTTTCAAGCTTTTTCGGCTTTTTTTTCAAAGGAGGTACAACTTCTTTTTCCCAAAGATTTGTATTGAGCGACTTTTTAAGCGACGATAATATTTCGGAGATCAGAAAAACACTGGCCAAAGTTATTTTTATCATGTTTCTTTTCGAAGCGATCGGTGCATTATTTATATTTTTTAGTCTTGATCACCTGCATTTTCCCGAAATCGGTTCACGGATAAAGTTCTCTGTATTTCATTCCATAGCTGCTTTCTGTAATGCGGGGTTCTCCACCCTTTCAGATGGTATTCAGGATCACAGGCTGAGCGGGAATTATCCACTTCTCTACATACTAAGCTTTTTAGTCATCTTTGGAGCAATAGGATTCCCCATACTTCTCAATCTTTATACCTATGTAAAATTCAAATTAACAGGATTGGTCTCTGTGATTATGAGAAAGAAGAAGAAAATGGTAAAACCTATGCTTATAAGTGTTAATTCGAGGTTCGTAATATACACTTCGCTGTTCCTGATTGCCGGCGGCACTTTATTCTTCTTCATTTTTGAAAAGAACAATACAATGACCGGTATGGATTTATCAGGTAAAATTGCCCATTCGTTCTTTAACAGCGTTGCTCCGCGAAGTGGCGGATATAGCTCGTTGAACATTCCGGGCCTTTCAATACCTGCCATTTTCCTTTTTATTTTTCTGATGTGGATCGGAGGTTCTCCTGTATCGACAGCCGGGGGTATAAAGACCAGCACTTTTGCCATTGCCATGATGAATGTATTGAGGATAGCACGCATGAAAAATCATATTGAATTTAACAGGAGAGAAATCCATGAAGCATCGGTAGACCGGGCTTTCGCAATAATCAGTTTTTCAATTGTGATACTGGGCTGTTCCTCGCTGATAATGTATCTGCTGGAGCCAGAGATTGGTGTTCTGAAGATTGTTTTTGAATGTGTTTCTGCTTTCGGAACGGTCGGGCTTTCACTGGGCATTACTCCTCATGTTACAGATGTGTCAAAACTGCTGCTTATTATCCTCATGTTTATAGGCCGCATGGGAATCCTCACCTTGCTGTTTGCTGTTGTAACCAGAAGTAAGAGCACAACTGTATACAGGTATCCAAAAGAAAAAATACTAATAACTTAAAATCGAACGACATGAACTTTATTGTTATCGGATTAGGGAATTTCGGGGCATCGCTGGCCAAAATTTTAACAAGTATGGGGCATGACGTGATTGGTGTTGATAAGGAAATAGATAAGGTAGAGTTTTTTAAAGACACGATTAGGACTACCATATCAATGGACATTACCGATATCCACGCGCTGAAAACATTGCCCCTCAAAGAGTGCGATATGGTTATTATTTGCATCAGCGACGATTTCGGATCATCAGTTAAAACTTCGGCCCTTCTCAAAAAGCTGGGTGTTGATAAAATATATGCCAGAGAAAGTTCATTGATACATAAGACAGTGCTCAATGCCATCGGGATTCATGAGACCATAAATCCTGAATACGAAACTGCATTTGTATTTGCTGAAATGCTCACCCTGGAATATGTATGGAGCATTTACAATATTTCCGAAGATATTAAGATTGCAGAAATATCAGTACCTGACGATTTTATAGGAAAAAAATTATCAGAAATAAATCCTAAACTGCGAAAACTCGATATCCTTTACCTGAAATATCCTGACAAACAACATTCCCTCCCTTCACTTGAGAAATGGTTGGCAGCGGATATAGCAGACTCAGAAAAAGATATATTGATTGAATCTGATATGAGGCTGGTTATTAAAGGACATAAAAAAGATATTATCGATTTTTTCAGGGATTGAGGATAAACAAAAAATTCAGGCTTCAATAATATGCCGGATGGTAAGCACACCTGTTTGCCTGGTTTCTATTAATTCGAAAGGTTTTTTGGTCACTTTATATTTAACCGTTTTACCCTGTACTTCCTTATTCTCCTCATAGGATATTTCTCCAAGCCTGATGGCTTCCGTGTCTTTTTTATGTTCCGGTTGCGAGCCTTTGCTTCCCAGAAGTTCATGATCTGTTTTGCCAAGAATTTGTTCCGGAGCTGATCCATAGTACGATGCTCCTTCCTGGTTCGCCATTTCTATCACACCATTCTGGTCTTTCAAAACATAGCCGCCCGGAATGGCATCAAGAAGGTTTTTCATAAGCTGCCGGGTATTATCGATAACAACCTGCATATCGCGTGTACGCTTTTCATCGTCCTGCCGCAGCCTGGCAAGTTCTTCCTGAGTGGCCTGCATCTCTTCCAGATTCTGCCGCATTTCCTCTTCCTGCTGGGTAATCTCTTCAGCTTTCCGTTTCGACTCTTCCAGCAGCAAAACAGTCTTCATATTGAGCCGCACACTAACAAATGTACCTGCTATGCTGTCTGCCACACGATCAATAAATTCAATATGGTGTTTACCGAACTCATTGAATGAGGCAATTTCAATCATACCGATAACATCTTCTTCAACTTTAAGAGGTGCAATATAAAGGCATTTGGGTACCTCATAACCAAGACCTGAGGTAATTTCTATATAATCCTGAGGAATCTGAGTCAGTAAAACGGGTTTTTTCTCCAGGTAACATGCGCCGAGGAGCCCTTCGCCGATGGCTATTTCTTTCTGCTGGTATTTTCTTCTGTCGTAGGCATAGCTTGCAAGTAATTCAATTTTTTTATCCTGGTCGCCTTCTACAATAAAAATACCACCTACACTTGCATTTAAATAAGCAACCAGGTTTTCGATAAGGGAATAACCAAGCAATTTTATATCTGAGTTGTTCTCCCTGAGCAGGTCGTTGAATTTAGCAATACCATCATTTATCCAGTTTCTTATCTCATCTTCGCCTGTTCGTTTTTCATGTTCTTCCCGTGATTTAATAAGTGTATCTTTCAGTACATTCAGTGATTTACCGAGGCTATCGCGCTCGCCCAGGATATCAAAGCTATAATTGTAATTACCATCACTCATCTCGAGAGCAAACTCCTCAGCATTCATAATTCTCCCACGAAGGTTATTAAATGCCTGTATGGTACCCCCCAACTCATCCCTGCTTGTATCCGCAAGTTCTTTGGTCTTTTCACCTTTGTAAAGTGAAATCATTCCCTCATACAGATTTTTTATCCGTGAAGCAAACGATCTGCCGAAAGTTCTGACAAGAAGATAGGATAAGATGAATAATACTGCCAGAAG